>ERZ773062.1060-NODE-1060-length-12214-cov-3.543384_pt1 | contig 12214 bp, 7 predicted proteins | sample MGYA00580626_ERZ773062 | MGnify/ENA primary metagenome ERZ773062 (study PRJEB29015, sample SAMEA2738003) | human oral metagenome | biome: human oral; feature: human-associated habitat; material: dental | place: China | collected 2058 ...
CCTGCAGCGCGGCGAGTGCGCTGCAGCGTGGCGTAGCGCCGATAGCGTGAATAGCCGGCAAACAGCTCGTCGCCGCCATCGCCCGAGAGCACCATCTTCACATGGCGGGCCGCCAGCTGCGACACCAGGAAGGTGGGAATGGCCGACGAGTCGCCAAAGGGCTCGTCGAAGTGATGGACCAACGTCTCCAGCAGGTTGGCCGCGTCGGGGCGCACCACCATCTCGTGGTGCTCGGTACCCAGGTGCTGGGCCACGCGCCGCGCATCGGGCAGCTCGTCGAAGCCGGCCTCGTCAAAGCCGATGGAGAAGGTCTTGAGCGGCTGGGAGAGGTGGCGGGTCATCAGTGCGCAGACCACGCTGGAATCCAGCCCGCCGCTCAGGAAGGCGCCGAAGGGCACGTCCGAGACCAGTCGCACGCGCACGGCATCATCCAGCTCGGCAAAGAGCCGCTCCTGCAGCGTGTCCTCGTCGTCGGTCCACTTGGGCAGGAAGTCCACGTGGCTGTAGCGGGTCTGGACGATGTTGGGGGCGCCACCGTCCTGGCCGGGCTCGATGCTCATCCAGTGGCCGGGCGGCAGCTTGCCGATGCCCTCGAAGATGGTGTCGGGCGCCGGGATGTAGCCCAGGCTGAAGAAGTCCTGCACCGCGTCCATGGAAATGCGCGGCTGCCAGCCGGGGACGGCCAGCAGCGTCTTCAGCTCGGAGCCGAAGCCCAGCACGCCCGGCGACAGCTCGCCCAGGTAGAGCGGCTTCTTGCCGATGCGGTCGCGCGCCAGTACCAGCCGCCGCCTGTCCTGGTCGACGATGGCGATGGCGAACATGCCGCGCAGCATCGCGAAGCAGTCGGTGCCGTACTCGGCATAGGCGTGGGCGATGCACTCGGAGTCGGAATGGCTCTGGAACACGTAGCCACGTGCTTCCAGCGTCTGGCGCAGCTCGCGGAAGTTGTAGATCTCGCCGTTGAAGACCAGCTGGATGCGGCCGCCGGCGCTGGTGACCGGCTGATGGCCGCCCGCCACGTCGATGATGGACAGCCGGCGCATGCCGATGGCCGCCCAGTCGGTGTGGAAGGTACCCTGGTCATCGGGGCCGCGATGCACGATGGTCCTGCACATCGCGTCCAGCGTCTGCGGACCGGGCAGGGCCCGGCCATCAAGGGAGATCAGTCCGGCTATGCCACACATGGTTCAGTGCATCGAGTCGTGAGGAAAGGAATGCGGCTCAAGCTCGCTCAGGGCGGTGAGCGTCCAGGCGTCGCCTTCATAGATGGTGCGCAGCTGGTTGCCCACCGTGGGAATGGAGGCGTTGGCCTGCACGAAGGCCCGGGCGGCGCGACCCATCTCGGCCAGTCCGGGGCGGCCCAGACGGTAGGCTTGGCGCAGGCATCGGGCAAGCGCTTCCCGGTCGCCGGCCGGGAACAGCCACCCGGTGACATTGGGCTGGATGAAGTCCTCGTTGCCGCTGACCCGGGAGCCGATCATGGGCAGGCCCGACGCCATCGATTCCAGCAGCGTGTTGGACAGCCCCTCGGTATAGGAGGTGAGCACGCCCAGGTCGGCGCAGGCCAGCTGCTCGGCCACGTTGTCGCTGCGGCCCAGGAAGCGGATCTGCTCTTCACGTCCGTGAGTGCTTACTTTCTGTTTCAGCGTTTGCTCAAGCGACCCGCTGCCCACCAGCAGCAACCGGACATTCTGTTCGGGCGTGAAGGCGGCCATCCAGGCGTCCATCAGCACATCCAGCCCCTTCACCGCTTCCAGTCGGCCCACGTACAGCACCACGAGGTCGCTGTCGGGGCGGCCCTGGGCACGCAGCGCCTGCATGTGGGGCTGCTGCGGATCGAAGCGGTCGAGGTCGACGGCGTTGGGAATGCGGTAGACCTGAGCGGGCGAGAAGCCCACGTCCAGCAGCCGGTTGCCCAGGGTGTGACTGATGGCCTGGATCATCGTCTGCTTGAGAATGGTGCGCTTGAGGCGCATCGACAGCGACGGGTTGGGATCCAGGATGCCACCATTGAGCTCGGTCATGCCGGTGAGCTTGACGATCAGCGGCTTGCGGAGTCTCTGGTTGATGATGGCGCTGGCAACAGCCATGTTCTGGGCAATGTGGCAGTGGATGGCCTTGATCTCTCGACGGCGACGACGCAGCAGCAGCATCAGCCGGGCCTGCAGCACCAGGCCGCCCACCAGGGGCAGGCGCGGGTAGCGCAGCCGGATGATCTCCACCAGACCATGCTGTTCATGGGCGACCTGGGGCCCCCAAGGCACCATCGGCACCACGATGGTGCTGGGCACGCCCTGTTCGGCCAGCCAGCCTGTCAGCGTGCCGACCTGCGATTCGGCGCCGCCCCCGCCCGGGGACGGATAGACGCTGTCCAGGACCATGAAGACCCGCCTGGTGGGTTCAGCTTTGCGTGTCATGGGCATGGCGCTGCAGCCAGAGTTCGAGGACCAGCAGCTGGTACAGCTCGCTGGCGTGATCCCACGCGCCACGCTGGTGGCGCTCCAGCAGGCCACGCACCGTGTCCATGCGGACAAAGTCGTGCAGCCGTGCATTCGGGGATTCGAGCGTGTCGTTGAGGAGTTGCCGGAACTGCCCGTTGCCACGCATCCACAGACTGACAGGCAGTCCAAAGCCCTGTTTCTTCTTGCGGCGGATCTCTTCCGGCAAGACCGACATCATCGCCTGTTTGAAGAGCGCACGTTTTTGCGTTCCGTGCAGTTTGTAATGAGCTGGTAAATGTGCCGTGTATTCGACAAGATGGCGGTCCAGGTACGGGAAGCGGACCGACACGCCGGCACTGCGGCAGGCGCCCGTCACCTTGATGATGTCGTTGTCGGCAATCGCCATCGTCAGGTCCAGGTGCATCAGCCGGTGCAGCTCGCTGGGCGCGGTCAGCGACCGCCAGACGGCGCGCTGCAGGTCCAGCGACGCATCACGCGCCACCTTGGAACGGAAGTCGGCCGTCAGCAGCTCCTCGTAGTGGTCCGAGGCGAACGAGTCATCGGTGTAGAAGCGGTCCGGGTTGGGGATGCTGCCGCGCTCGATGAAGTTGCGGATGCGGTTGGCCCAGCGCTGGTCGGTGTTCTTCAGGCTGTTGGCCAGCAGCTTGCCCAGGCCGCGCAGCGGTGAAGGCAGCCCGTAGTACAGGCTGAAGATGCGGTCCTTCAGGTATCGCTCGTTGCCGCCGAAGATCTCGTCGCCGCCATCACCCGCTACCAGCAGGTCCTTGCCGGCATCGGCCGCCATGCGGGCGCAGTAGTAGGTGGGAATGGCCGAGGCGTTGCCGAAGGGTTCGTCGAAGGCGCGGATGAGCATCGGCAGCGCTTCGGCCGCCTCCTGTTCACTGACCCGGCGCTGGTGGGAATCCAGTCCGAAGGCCTTGCTGGCGATGTTGGCAAAGCCCAGCTCGTCGTAGCCTTCCTCGGTGAAACCGATGGAGAAGCTCGATACCTTTTTGGGAGCTGCCGCCGCGGCCAGGATGCCGCAGATGCTGGAGCTGTCGGTGCCGCCGCTGAGGAATGCACCCCAGTGCTGCTCGTCGCCCGGACGATAGCTGCGCACTGTCTCGATGATCCGTTCACGCAGCTCGATGGCAGCCAGCTCGCGCCCCGGATCGTGGTCTTCGGGGTAGCGCAGCTGCCACCAGTTGTCCTGCTGCAAGCGCCCTCCTTCCCAGCGTAGCCGCTGGCCGCCAGAGAGCTTGCGCACGGCCCGGTAGATGGCACTGTGCGCCGGCACGTAATAGAAGTTCAGGTAGTGGTAGAGCGCCTCGTCGGACAGCTTGTTGTCGAAGAGGCGGGTGGCCACCAGCAGTCGCATGTCGCTGGCGCAGGCCAGGCGGTCCTGCTCATGGGCATAGCAGACCGGCCAGGTCTTGAAGGCGTCGGTGACGATGGTCACCAGACCCCGGGGCACATCCCAGCACACCAGCACGAAGCGGCCCAGGCAGCGTTCCACCGGGGTCTTGCGGTCCTGCATCCAGGCGTGCAGCACTGCACTCAGGTCATCGCCATGCGGCCCGTTGGACATGCCCATGGCCCCGACCTGTTCGTTGCCGATGTACTGCCACCCGGCGCCCTGCCACTGCAGATCGAAGCGACGGTCGTCGGGCATCGTGCCCTGCAGGCGGTGGGCCGCACGCGCGTTCTCGGGACCAGGCCAGCCAGCGGTGACGGTGGGCAGGGCAGGTATCGGATGATCCGGCTGCTGATTGTCGGCCGGGGGCTGGATGACCAGCAGGAAATTACCGTTGACTGACACGCGAATACTCCTTGAGCATGGCGCTGACCATGGCGGGGGGACTGTATTGTTCAAGAACCTTCTGCCGACCGGCCTGGCCAATGGCCTGGCGCCGGACGGGATCATCGATCAGTTGCAGCATGGCACCGGCCAGGGCCTGGGTGTCGGTGGGGTCGACCAGCACGCCATGCCGGCCGTCCTCGATGACTTCCGGCGTGCCGCCCACCCGGGTGGCCAGGACCGGCAGGCCCAGTGCCATGGCTTCCAGGATCACGTTGGACATGCCCTCGCGCAGCGACGGGGCGACCAGCAGGTCGGCGGCCTTCATCAGGGCGGCCACGTCCGAGCGTTCGCCCAGCAGCAGGGCACGCTCGTCCAGTTTCAGTTCGCGGATGCGTGCTGCCAGCGTGTCGTGCAGCGGGCCGCCGCCTACCAGCAGCAGCCGCACATGCGGCCGTTCCGCGGCTACGCGGGCGAAGGCATCCAGCAGCCGCGGCAGGTTCTTGTGCTCCACCAGGCGGCCCACGAAGAGCAGCAGGGTCTCGAAGGGCGCGTCTGCCTGCCCGTCCGGGGTGGTCGCGGTGTATTCCTTCCGAAGGGCGGCCACGGCGTCAGCGGGGGGCTCAGGCACTTCCACGCCGTTGTGGACGATGGAAAAGCGCGACATCGGCAGCCCCATCTGGCGTGCTGCGTATTCGGCCCCTTCGCGGGAATTGGAGATGATGCCCTGCGAGCGCTGGCTGGCCCAGTGCTTCATCCGCCATTGATTGGCGCTGTACCACTCATAGGTGCCACGCACCGAGGTGATGAGCGTGGGCCGCTCGGAAGCCGGCAACAGTTGGGTGGCAATGGCACCCCACAGTTCGGCCGTGAACGAATAGCAGTGCAGCACGTCCGGTGCCCACTGCCGGATGGCCTGCCGCAGCTTCCAGACGAACTCGGGGTCCACGCGCCGACGCTTGTCCACGCGCAGGGTCTGGATGCCGGCTGCATGCAGTCGGTCCACCAGGAACGAGGGCTTGATGAAATACAGCACCACGCATTCGATGCCGCGTTCCTTCAGGCCCATGGCCAGCTGCACGATCTGCCGCTGGCTGCCGCCCACTTCCATCTCGTCGGTCATCAGCATCACGCGCAGGGGCGATGATGCGGGCTTCCCGCCCTGCCAGCGGCCCGTGTCGGGCTGAACGGCCTGGATGCGACCCAGCAGCTTGGCGGCCTCGATGTCGGCATCGAAGTCGTGAATGATGGTGTTGCGGGCGGCTTGCGCCAGGCGGGTGCGCAGCGGCGCATCGGCCAGCAGTCTGGCCATGGCATCGGCCAGTTCCGTGGCCTGACCGGGCGTCACCAGCAGGCCGTTCTCTTCATGGTGGATCAGTTCGGGAATGCCCGAGACCCGCGTGGAGATGGCGGTGGCTCCGCAGGCCATGGCTTCCATCAGCGCCACTGGAATGCCATCGGCATTGCCGTCGGCCAGCAGCACCGAGGGCAGCACGAACATCGTGGCACGATTGATTCGCTGGCGAACATCCTGCTGGGGCAGGGCGCCGGTCAGTCGTACCCGCTCCGACAGCCCGGCCTGGTTGATCGCCTGCTGCAGCTCGTCGCGCAGGGGGCCGTCGCCGATGATGTCGCAACGGAAATCGATGCCGCGTTGCTGAAGCAGCGCGCAGGCCTTCACCAGATGGATGAAGCCCTTGATCGGGTCCAGCCGCCCCACGCCGACGATGTAGGCCGGTTCGCGGCCTTCTGCCGTGAAGGGCAGGTCGGCCGGCAGCACGCCGCAGTGGATGACGGCCAGCCGGTTGTGCAGTTCGCTCGGCAGACGGGCCGAAAGCTGCCGGCGGTTGTATTCGGAAATGGTGACGCTGAAGTCGGCCTGCGCCAGCTTGCCGGACAGGTCCTGGTCATGCACGAAGATGTCGTGCGCATGACCGGTGAAGCTCCAGGGGCGGCCGATGCGGCCAGCCAGGATGCGGGCGGCCGTGCTGGGGTAGGTGGCCCAGTGCGCGTGCAGGTGCTGCGGGGCAAAGCGCTGCACCTCGGCCATGACGGCCAGCGTGCGCCACCAGCTGATGACGGATTTGGCCAGTTCGGCCGGCCGGCGCCAGAGACTGCGAACCAGTGGCCACAGCTCGGCTGCGCTCTTTACCGGATGCTTCAGCACCTGGGGCAGTGCAGCGCGCAGGCTGCCGGCCAGGCTGCTGGGCGGGTAGATCACCCGGTCCAGCAACACCTTCGCATCGGGCTGCACCATTGGTTCGCTGTGCGGCTTGAGCGACACGATGCGGATGTCCACGCCCTGGCGTGCCAGCGCATGGATCTCGCGCACGATGAAGGTCTCGGACCAGCAGGGGAAGAGCGAGACCAGGTACAGGACCCGCAGGGGGGACTGCACGGGTTTGTCCTTGTCGTGCGCAGGCTGCCGTTCCGGGGCGTCGGACGGTTGCGGTACCGCGCCGGGTGCCGGATGGTTTCCTGTGGAGGGTGACGATTGCGGGCTCATCGGATCAGCCTCCCCAGCGATGCAGGTTGCGGTTTCGCAGGAACTCGAGAAAACCGTACACGATGAACAGGTGCATCTCGATGAAGGTGTTGGACAGTCGCACCGGCAGCCAGCGACGGGTACCAGGCACCCAGCGGGCCAGCAGCGACAGGCCGATGATCAGCAGGGCCCCCACCAGGCTGGCGCAGAAAAAGAGTGATACCGGGGCCAGCACCGCGCTGGCCAGCAGCATCACCAGCAGTGCCACCGGCGTGAGCAGCCGGCAGACCTTGTGCGAGAAGAACCCCAGGAAGGCCGGGTTGCGGCGCGGATCAATGAGTGCCGGGCACAGCTGGATGAGCTGGAAGTTGCCGGCCAGCGTGCGGATCTTGCGGCGCTTTTCCTGCTGCATCGAGGTCGACGGCAGGTCGTAGGCGATGGCGCGGGTATCGAAGCTGGCGCGGTATCCGTCCAGCACCGCCTGCATCGGGATCAGCACATCGTCCAGGATGGTCTCGGGCGGAATGGGACGGAAGGCCGCACGACGCAGCGCGTAGAGGGCACCCGTCATGCCGATGGTCGAAGCCACCTGGCCTTCGGTGCGGCGCAGCCATTTCTCGTAGCGCCAGTAGGCGTCCAGCCCCTGACCGACGAAGTCCCCTTCGGGCACCTCGAAACTCAGCTCGCCGCTGACGGCGGCCAGGGCGGGATCACGCTGCAGCGATTCCACGAGATGGGCGATGGCATCCGGATCCAGGCGTTGGCGGGCGTCGGTGAGGATCAGGATCTCCTGCGTGCATTGCGCGATGGCATCGTTCAGGCAGGCCGCCTTGCCGCGATGCTGGGCATGGCGCAGTACCGTCACGCGCGGATCCTGCAGGGCCTCGGCAGCACGTGCCGTGTCCTCGTCGTCACCGTCGATGGCCAGCAGCACGCGGATCCGGTCGGCCGGATAGTGGCTCTGCAGGCAGCTCCGGATCTTCGGCCCGATCAGGTGGGCAGCGTTGCGGGCCACGATGACCACGGCGATCTCGGGTTGCGCCGAGGCGTTCGGGCTGCTTGCCGTCTGATCGGGTCGCAGCTTCTTCAGTTGCCGGTGCAGCAGCCACGGATAGCCTGCATACGTGTACACCACCCACCCTGCAGCGGTGATGTAGGCCAGCAACCAGAAGGTGTTCATCGGGATTCCGTCAGTCGTTTTTGCCGGGTTCCGTCCTGGGGCTGCGCAGCAGCAGGGCGCGAAGCTTTTCGTGTCCGCCATTGCCCAGCAGTTGCTTGGAGAGCCGTAGTACGCGATAGCGTGTCTGCTGCTTCAGCATTTCCAGCGGCTGCTGCGTGATCCAGGCCAGAAAACGGGCCTCGCTGGTACCGCGCAGCATGGCCAGCCGCGGCAGCTCCAGCGCAGGTCCATTCGTCATTGCAGCAGAATTCGACACACTGTTGTGATTTCCCCCGATTCCGTTCGGCGAATCCGCAACATTCCCGGGATGCGATGCGCCGGAGAGGGGAGCAGTGGCCTGGATGTCGGCCGGGCCAGTCGTGCCAGACATGCCGGATGCAACATGCGTTGTCCGGGCCGAAGCCACGGGCGCCGGTGGTGACAGTGGCAAACCGTCGAGCGCACGCCAGACGCCCACCCGTGACGAGCAGACGGCGTGGTAGCCCAGGCTGCCGGCCAGTGACAGGAAGTTTTCGGGCATGCGGCCGCCCGCGGGCGCGTAGACCGTGACGGGGCTGCCGATGGCATCCTCGATGGCTGCCTTCGAGTCGGCCAGTTCGGCGCGCACTTCTGCCGGCGAGAGCTGATCCAGATAGCGATGGTTCATGCCGTGCGACTGGATCGCCATGCCCATGGCCGCCATTTCGCGCAGTGCCGGCCAGTCCAGAAAGCCCGGCTTGCCCACCATGGACGGATTCACGAAGAATTCCGCCCGGCCCTCTTCACGGGCGATGGCCTCGGCCGCCGCTGCATTGGTCAGGTGGCCGTCATCGAAGGTCAGGCATACAGGCCAAGGCTCGCCGCTGGCTGGCAGTCCTTCGTACAGCAGCTGATGCACGCTGCAGACGCGCCGGCCATGTGAGCGGATCAGTTGCAGCTGTCGGGCAAAGGTGGCGGGCGGCACACTGTAGTGGGAATCGGCCCCTTCCATCTCGCCATCGACAATGGCGTGGTACATCAATACGGTGACAGCTTTCATGCCTTGCCCCTGAACAGACCGAAACGGCCCAGCGCCTGCTGTGCCAGCGCGCGGGTCTCACCATCAAGCAGCACGGTGCCCACGGCGTAGATGGCCGCGCCGGCCACCATGCGCACCAGCAGCGTGGTGAGTTGCTGCGGGAACTGGATCTGCATCAGCACCCCGTACATCAGCGCCGCCATGGCCACGAACACGGCGATGCGCCGGTATTCAGGCCGTACCGGCACGGTGCCGCGCCCCATCCAGGCGGCCAGGGCCGTCATCAGCCCGTAGGCCAGCAGGGTGGCAATGGCGGCACCCTCGATGCCCAGCGACGGGATCAGCAGCAGGTTCAGCAGCACGTTCAGGCCGGCGGCCGACAGGATGCGGCCCGAGCGTTTCTGGATCTGCAGCCCGGCCGATGCCACCGGGAACAGTCCCTGCAGGGCCACGCCGCCGATCACCCAGGGGATGATGGCTGCGCCGGCGCGGTATTTCTCGGAGGCCACCAGCAGCAGCAGGGGTTCGGCCACGGCCGAGACGCCCGCCACCATCGGGATGGCAAACAGCAGGTACAGGTGAAAGACCCGCTGCAGGAAGTGCTGCGTGACGGCTTCGCCTTCGTCGGCCCACAGCCGAAGCACCATCGGGGTCACGGCGCCGGTGAACGCCGTCACCAGCACGGCGCCGATGTAATCGCACAGGTTGTACGGCGCCGAATAGACGCCCAGCCAGGCCGAGCCCAGCATGCGCTGGATCAGCACACGGTCGCCCAGGCTCAGCATCACCGACGACAGCTCCATGGCCACCAGCGGCAGGCTGAAGCGCAGCAGCGTCTTCAGGAAGGGGGCGGAGAAGTCGCGGACCGACCAGGGTTCGCGCCGGAAGAACCAGCGTGCCAGCACCACCAGGCACAGCGTCTCGGCCACGATCTGCGCGCCGTAGAAGCCCCACAGCGTGGTGGAGACGTAGAGCAGCGTCAGCAGCATCAGCGCCAGGCCCAAGTAGCGCTGGAGGACCGAATACAGGGACAGCACGCCGCTCAGCTCGCGGGCGCGCAGCTGGTTGACCACGGCGCTGGACAGGCACTGCAGCAGCGCCAGTGGTGCCACCAGGTACAGCAGGTTGCGGCCCTGGGGACCGGAGGTGAAGAGGGAGTCGGGCAGCACGGTGATGCCCAGGCTCCAGAGGAGGGCAGCCAGCGTGCCGAAGCCCGCCAGCCCCACGTAGACGGTGGCCTCGTACTGCGGCAGCGTCCAGGCGGACTGGCCGGCGCGCACCTCGCTGTAGAAGCGCAGCGCTGCCTGTTGCAGGCCCAGCTTGCCCACGGCGGCGGTGGCGGTCACCAGCACGCCGATCAGGCTCATCATCCCGTAGTCGGCGACCGGGAAGATGCGCGTGAGAAACGGAAACGAGACGATGCTTGCCAGCGTGACAAGCAGGCTGGCAAGCGAGTAGCGCGAGAAGTGGGCAGCCAGCCGGCTCAGCATGGCCGGCACCCCGTGTCCATCGTCATCCCTGCCGCAGTCCGTCCAGTCGTACCAGAATGGTGTTGGTCACCTGCGAGATCTGGTCCAGCGAGGCGTCCAGCGAGGCCATGCGGCGTTCCATGTCCTGCAGCCGCGCGGACTTCGAGGCGGTCGGGTTGTCGGCCACGGTGACCGAGGTGCGCCATTCGTCCTCCATGTCCTGCAGCGTGTTGTCGACGTCGGTCAGGGTCACGCGCGTCTTCTCTTCCACGTAGGCCTGCGTCAGCAGCCGCTCGCACAGGATGTTCACCTGGCGGGGGTTGCCGTCGGTGGCCTGCTGGATGCGCTCGATCGCTTCGGCGTCGAACGGGGTGTCACCCTGCCAGCCGGCCTGCTGCATCCGTTTCTGGATGTACTGGGGCACTTCCTCGGGCGTCAGGCCGTCGATGTGATCGGTGACGAGGAAGCGCTGGCGCAGGGCATCCAGACGGGGCGTGGCCAGGCGTGCGCGCAGCACGGGCTGCGCCACCAGGAAGATCTGCAGCAGCAGGTTGCCGTTGAGCTGCATGTCGGACAGCAGCCGCACCACCTCCAGCGCATCGTCCTCGAGGTTGTGGGCTTCGTCGATGACCAGCAGCAGCCGGCGGTTGGCCTGCACCTCGCCCAGGAGGTACTTCTGCAGCGTGCGCAGCAGCTGTGCCGTGTCGGCGTCGGCCGGCACGTCCAGCCCCAGGGCGGCAAAGATCTGCAGCAGCAGCGAATGGCCGTTGGCACGCGGCGTGGCGATGGTGAAGACCTGGATGCCGGCGTCAGGCAGGCGGCGGCTGACGTTCTGCACCAGCATGGTCTTGCCGCAGCCTGGGGCGCCGGTCAGCAGCACCAGCCCCTCACGCTGATACAGCCCGTACTTCAGCGTGTTGACTGCGCGCTGGATGGCCTCGCTGTTGAAGAGGAAGCGCAGGTGCGGATTCAGTCGGAACGGCTTGGACTTCAATCCGAAAAATGATTTGTACATGCTCAGTATCCGTAGTAAGCGGGTGCTTTGGGCTGTACGGGGGCCTTGTTGAACAGCAGGCCGACAGCCTCGCAATTCTCAAGCTGAAGCAACGACTCGTTGACGGCACTGCGCGGCGTCTCGCCGGCAGCGACCACCAGCATCACCTGTCCCACCAGGGCCGACAGCGAGCGGGTCTCGGTGACGGGCAGCAGCGGGGGCGTATCGAAGATGATCACATGGTGCGGCAGCATGGTCTTGAGCCGCTCGACCAGCTGCGCCATGTTGTTCGAGGCCAGCAGGTCCACCGGACGATGGTTCAGGTGGCCGGCCGTCATCAGCGACAGCCCGGGCACGGAGGTCTCGTGCAGCAGCTCGCTGATGGGGATCGTGGGGTCTTCCAGGTAATCGGTCAGGCCGACTTCGTCGGGGATGTCCAGCTGCAGCGTGTTGGAGACGCTGGGACGCGCGATGTCGGCATCGATCAGCAGCACCGGGTGTTCACCCCCGATGGCGATGCTGATGGCCAGGTTGATGGCCGAGAAGGTCTTGCCCTCGCTGGGCAGCGAGCTGGTGACCATGATCAGGCGGCCGTTGCCCACCACGGGGCGCAGGCGGCCAAAGGCGTTATCCAGCAGGCGCCGCTTCACCAGACGGAATTCCTGGTGAATCTTGGAGGTCTTGTCGTCCGGTACCAGAAAGCCACGCCCCTTCAGGTAGTCGAAATCCAGCTGGATGACGGGGCGGCCAGAAGAGGGGATGTGTCCGGTAGTGGCATGGCTGTTGCCGCCATGCGCGGCGCTGGCGGAGGAGGCGCTGCCGGCCGTGCCGTCCGTCCGGTCTGCTGAGC
>ERZ773062.1064-NODE-1064-length-12159-cov-21.285278_pt1 | contig 12159 bp, 8 predicted proteins | sample MGYA00580626_ERZ773062 | MGnify/ENA primary metagenome ERZ773062 (study PRJEB29015, sample SAMEA2738003) | human oral metagenome | biome: human oral; feature: human-associated habitat; material: dental | place: China | collected 2058 ...
CTATTAATAAATATAAAGAGATTGAATATATCCCGGTCGAATATCCTCCAACTAGTGAAATATTAGCTAATATTAAAGCTTTAAATGAACAAATTATGGCTGATATGGCTGAGCTAGAACGATTATTAAATGAATAAATTCATATTTGGTGAGATAAATGAAGATAACATTAGGTGAAGTAGGTACATATATTAATGGTTATGCATTTAAACCTAGTGATTGGGGAACTACTGGATTACCAATAATTCGAATTCAAAATTTAACCAATCAAAATACTACACCAAATTACTTTGATGGACCATATAATTCAAAGTTTGAAGTTAATAAGGGGGATATTTTAATTGCCTGGTCAGGTAGTTTAGGCATACATGTATGGCAAAAAAATAAGGCATTATTAAATCAGCATATTTTTCGTGTTGAATTTAATAAATGTGAGATTGATAAAATGTATTTTTATTATGCTGTTAAACATAATATTCATAAGATGCTACATTTAACTCATGGTGCAACTATGAGACATATTATTAAAAGTGATTTTGAGCAGATAATAATTCCTTATCCTAGCTTAGATTTTCAAGCTAAAATATCAAAGATATTAAATTATCTTGAGCAAAATATTATAAATTATAGAACTATTTTGTCTAAGTTGGAGTTATTAATTAAATCCCGATTTGTTGAAATGTTTGGTGATATAAGAGAAAGAGGACAATTTAAAGTAAAGCGGTGGAGAGATGTATTAGATATCATTAATGGCAAGGATTATAAAACTGTACAAGTTGATAAAGGTGGATACCCAGTATATGGAAGTGGAGGCATTATTGCACGTGCTAGTGAATATATTTGTCCAGCTAAAACGATAATTATCGGGCGTAAGGGCTCTATAAATAACCCTATACTGGTAAATGAAAAGTTTTGGAACGTTGATACAGCATTTGGCATTGTACCAAAAGAAATAATTAATATAAACTACTTGTTTTATTTTTGTAAACAGTATAATTTTAATCATCTAAATAAAGCCACAACTTTACCAAGCTTAACTAAACAAGATCTATTACAAATTGAGATAAATATTCCTGATTTAGAAGAACAAGTTAAGTTTTCTAGATCTGTAAATCAAATCAATAAATTGAAATCTGATGTACAAAGGTCTATAGATGAGACTCAACTTTTAATGGATTCATTAATGCAAGAATACTTTGGTTAACATTCATTTGGTATACTAATATAAAAAGAAAAGAGGTATACCTATGCAACAATTAATTAATGATATTCTACATGATATGAGTGAGGTTTTATCTGCTAAAGAGCTATATGCTTTACAAATTGTTTTACAAAAAAAACTAAATACACAAAATAATCAAACATATCCATATACTAATATTGAGTATATGGATATGTTTATTTCTGCTAAAAGGATTGAAGGTTGTTCAGAACGAACTTTAGCTTATTATAAAGCTACTATAGAACATATGCTTAGTATCATAGTTACGCCATTGCGCCAGGTTCAAACTGATGATTTAAGAGCGTATCTGGCAGAATATCAATTAAGAAATAATTGTAGTAAAACTACTGTAGATAATATTAGAAGAAATCTTTCTAGCTTTTTTTCTTGGCTTGAAGCGGAGGATTATATAATTAAAAGTCCCATTAGACGAATTCATAAGATAAGAACCGGTAGTAAAGTTAAAGAAACACTATCTGAAGAGTGTATCGAAAAGCTTCGTGACTCTTGTCTGCATATTCGTGATTTAGCAATGATAGACCTTTTATATTCAACAGGCATTCGGGTAGGTGAATTAGTAAACCTTAATATAAATGATATTAATTTTGAAGAGAGAGAATGTATTGTTTATGGTAAAGGAAACAAACAACGTAAGGTTTATTTTGATGCTAAAACTAAGGTTCATCTTAAACGATATTTGGAACAAAGAAAAGACTATAGTGAAGCCTTATTTGTTACATTAGATAGTCCTTTTGAAAGATTAAAAATTAGTGGTGTAGAAATTAGACTTAGAAAGTTAGGTCGATTAGCTTCATTAGATCAGAGGGTACATCCTCATAAGTTTAGACGGTCTATGGCAACAAGGGCTATTGATAAAGGCATGCCTATTGAACAAGTACAGAAGTTATTAGGGCATCAACAAATTGATACCACAATGCATTATGCAATGGTTAATCAATCCAATGTAAAAATATCTCATAGAAAATTTATTGGATAATCAAATTCATATTTGGTGAGATAATATGTATTTAAAAGACCTCGTTGATATTCAAATGGGACAATCTCCTGACTCTAAGTTCTATAACAATGATAAAATAGGACTTCCTTTTTATCAGGGGAAAGCTGATTTTGGTAGAATAAATCCTATACCTAAAATATGGTGTAGTAAATCTAAAAAAGAGGCAAAACCAAATGATATATTAATCTCTGTTAGGGCACCTGTCGGGGATCTAAATATAAATAATGAGCAAAGCTGTATTGGCAGAGGCTTAGCGGCAATAACATGTAAATCTGATGTTGATATGATGTACTTATATTATCATTTAAAGTATTTGAAACCTCAATTAAGACATATATCAACAGGAAGTACATTTGAGTCTATTAATCGAAGTCAATTAGAAAAATTAATCATTGACTATAAACCTTATTTGGAACAAATTAAGATTAGTAATATCTTACAAGTTGTGCAACGACAAATAGAGGTTAGAGAGAAGTTATTAAGATTATACGATTTACTTATTAAATCCCGATTTGATGAATTCAATAAGAATAATAACAATGTAAAAGTTTTAAAATTAGAAGTCCTTTGTACTTCAATTGTTAGAGGACCTTTTGGAAGTGCTTTAAAAGTAGAAAATTTTGTAAAAAAATCAGATACAAGTGTGAAAGTTTATGAGCAGTCAAATGCTATACAAAGATCTGCAGCTATAGGAAGTAGATATATTTCAAGAGAGCATTATGAATCATTAAGACGTTTTAAGTGTAAGCCTGGGGATATAATAATGAGTTGCTCTGGAACAATAGGTAAGTTGTTTATATTACCTAATGATGCAGAAGAAGGAATTATTAACCAAGCTCTATGTAAATTTACATTGGGGAAAGAGTTATTGCCAGAAGTATTTTTACTTTATATGGATATCTTGATTGGCAATATTGAAACAAAAGGCTCTGGAATTAAGAATATTTCTGCAGTTAAATTTATTAAGAATCTTGAAATACCGGTTCCGCCAATTGGAATACAGAGTAAGTTACTATTTGAGTTAAATCAAATCAACAAATTGAAATTTGCTTAAATAGTGTATAATTAAACTAAGTATTATATAAAACAGATGAAGTTATATGTATAGGGGATTATATATGGCTAATTTTGATTTTCTTAATGAAATAGTTGAATATAAAGTTTTTGCAGATGCAGCTATTGAGGCGGAGCGTGTATTTCACTCATCACCATCTATGTGTGCAATTGGTTGTCGTAAGGCGTTAGAATTAGCTGTCAAATGGGTATATACAGCGGATACTAGCATGATTATGCCTTATAAAGATAATCTTCAATCACTGTTACATGCTAAGTCCTTTAAAGATGAGTTGCCTGAATCTTTGTGGCGTGAATTACAACCAATTGTAAAAATGGGGAATTTGGCTGTTCATTCTGACGCTAAGATTTTGTCGAGAACAGCTATTATCTCATTACAGGCATTATTCAATTTTATTGAATGGATTGATTATTGTTATGGTTATAACTATGTGGAGCGTACATTTGATGAGAATGCAATTCCTAAGACTATAGTTCCAGTAGATGTTAAGAAAATCAAAGAGCAAGAAAGTTTGATTGCTCAAAATGCCCAACAAATTGAAAATCTATACTTAGAAATTGAAAAGCTTTCAAAATTATTATCTTTTGCAAAATCTGAACATGTTTTAATTCGTAGTTTACCTAAAGTACCTGAAACAGAGGCTGAAACACGTAGATATATAATTGATATCGATCTTAAATTAATGGGTTGGAATTTTGATGGACCTAATAAAAATGTGTTTGAAGAGTTTAAAGTTTCAAATCCATATGTTCCAGGTGGCTCAAATCTTAGTGTTGATTATGTATTAATGGGGCGTGATGGCAAACCTCTCGCATTAATTGAGGCTAAGAAAACAAGTCGCAATATAAATGATGGTAAGACACAAGCTTTAGCTTATGCAAATGCATTAGAACGTGAGTATGGGCAACGTCCAATTATTTTCCTTTCTAATGGGTATGAAACTCATATGTGGGATGATCTTGAATGGAATATGCGGCGTGTAAGTAGTGTATATGGTGTAAGTGACCTAGAACGACTTATTGTACGAAGAAAATTAGATAAGCCTATTTTAAGTACTATACCAATTAATGATGATATTTCAGCGCGCTATTATCAAAAGGAAGCTATTAGAGCCGTTTGTCAAAATCTTGAAAACAAGATTAGAAGAAGTTTACTTGTTATGGCGACTGGCACAGGAAAAACCAGAACCTCAGTAAGCTTAGTTGATGTGCTTTCTCGTAGTAATCAGGTAACGAATGTATTGTTTTTAGCAGATAGAATTGCATTAGTTAGTCAAGCGAAGGATGCTTTTAGAGAACATTTACCATCTGCATCGCTATGCAATCTTTGTGAAAGTAAAGATGATAAAAATGCCCGTATAGTTTTTTCAACATATCCCACAATATTAAATGCCATCGAAAAATCACTAGATGGAGAAGGTAAACGATTATTCACTCCTGGTCATTTCGATTTAATTATAGTAGATGAAAGCCATCGTAGTATTTTTAAAAAATATAGAGCTATATTTGAATACTTTGATGCTATTCTTGTTGGTTTAACTGCTACACCTAAATCGGAGGTGGATAGAAATACATTTGACTTCTTTGAGGTCGAAAATGGAGTTCCTACATATGCATATAGCTATGATGAGGCTATAAGAGATAATTATTTAGTTCCATATTATAACTTTGAGATAGAATCAAAGTTTTTATCCGATGGTATTGTTTATGATGAACTTTCAAAAGAAGACCAGGAACGACTAGAAGATGAAGCTATGGAGCAAGCGGGAGAATTTCAAGGTGATTATTCTGCTACAGAAGTAAATTCTATTATTTATAGTACCGATACAATAGATCATGTTCTTAGAGAACTGGATCAAAACGGTATTAAAACTCATAATGGAGATACTCTCGGTAAAACAATTATTTTTGCTCAAAATAAAAAGCATGCTTATCTAATTGAAGATAGATTTAATTTGTTATATCGTTCTTCAAAAGGAAAGAAAGCACGTGTTATTGTTAGCTCTGATCAACATGCATTACATCTAATCGACCAGTTTAAATTTTCAGATGGTGAACCTGATATAGCCATTTCAGTAGATATGTTAGATACGGGGATTGATGTGCCAGCATGTGTTAATTTGGTATTTTTTAAACGTATAAAATCAAAGACAAAATTCTGGCAAATGATAGGTCGTGGGACTCGCCTCTGTCCAGAGGGAGAGTTTTTTGATAAAAATAATGGTGACTATGTAGGTAAGAAGTATTTCTATATCTTTGATTACTGTAAAAATTTTGAGTATTTTAGAAATCAAAAAAACACGGTAGAAGTAAAAGGTAATAGTGCCACATTAGGTGAAAGAATCTTTGCTAAGCGCATTCAAATTATTGCACGACTACAAACTGAAAAATATGGCAGTGAAGAATATCAAAGCTGGCGCTCAGAACTTGTAGATGAGTGCTATAAAGAAATTACTGATTTAGAAGTAACAAAACCGGTTGTCCGTTTACAGTTAAAATATGTAGATAAATATAGTGTAAAAACGGCATTTGATTATTTATCAAATATTGATGAGCATGACTTAATTACTTATGTTGCACCTTTAATTTGTGCTGATGTTAAAGAGAATTTGGCACGAGGATTTGACAACTTTGTATATGAGGGGATTTTGAATCTCTTTAATGGTCTATCTCTTGACTATTTTAAGAAACGTGTAATAAGTTTTTCCAATACTTTATTACAAAAAATTAGTATCGAACAAATTAGAGAAAAACAAGATTTCTTGAAGTTAATAAAAGAAGATACGTATTGGCAAATTGTTGATGCACTACAGCTAAATCATCTAAGAAAAGAACTCAGAGATTTAATTCAGTTTCTTGATGTTGCAGAGCGTAGGGTTATTATAACAACAATTACGGACTCAGTATTATTAACTAGAGAAGGCGATACTCTTATGCCTGAAGTTTTTGAGAGCTATCAAGAAAAAGTTGAATCATATTTCTTAACACATCAAAATCATCCAACAATTCAAAAACTCATTAATAATGAGCCGATTAATGAATCAGACTATAAAGCATTAGAACACATTTTTACTCATGAATTAGGAAGTAAAGATGATTATGATAAACGCTTTAAAGATAAAGAGTTTGGATTAGTTGTTCGAGATATTGTAAAAATGAGACCAGAAGCTGCCGAGAAAGCCTTTTCAGATTTGATTAACACTAAGTCTATGAATAGTGACCAGATTAACTTTATTAAACAAGTAATTAACTATATTACAGTTAATGGATATATGGAATCTCCAAAAGTATTGGTAGAACCACCATTTGATAGACCTTTTGATATGTGGAAGCTCTTTGACCAGGTTGAAGCTGTTGAAATTGCAAATATAGTTAATCAAATAAAAAATAATGCCTGTATAAAGGTGTAGAATCTCGACTTAATATTATTTAATAGGAGTATATTATGGATAATATTTTAGATAGATATGATGAAACAACACTTTTAGAAAATATACAAAATGAGGAGATAGATTTAGAGGTTGAGAATCCTAATGATGAACAAGAAGATGTCTTAGTTGAAGAAGATGAGAAACGAAAGTTATATGTTGATAAAGTAGATAAATCCACTTCGGATCTTTTTCGGATGATGGTTGAGAATGAACTTAACCTTCAGCCAGATTATCAAAGGGAATTTGTTTGGAATAATAGAACAATGTCTAAGTTTATAGAGTCATTACTTCTTTCAATACCTATACCGACAATTTTTCTTGCTGAAAATAAAGATGACACTTTTGAAGTAATTGATGGTCAACAAAGATTAACAACTTTATTTGCATTTATGAAAAGTGACCGAGTTGTCGAAGGAATTACTTTATCTGAAAGCTTAAAAGATGTTGATGTTTTGACTCTTAATGGCTTAGAAACTTTAAGAAAATATAATAAAAAGAAATTTGAGGATTTAGAGGAAGGTCTTAAGCGTAAATTTAATAATGTATCATTACCTGTAGTAATTATTAAAAAAGACTCAACCGAAGATATAAAATATGATATTTTTAGTAGAATTAATAGTGGATCGGCAAAGTTAAACTCTCAAGAGTTATTAAACGTGATGTACAGGGGGAAATTAATACAAGCTTTAAATAAGATTGCAGGAACAGACAGTGTTAATAAAGTTTTTGATAATAGACCAATTTTAAGACGACGTTTTGGCTATCAAGAGATTTTATTAAGAGCTACAGTTATGTCAGAATTTATTAATTCTAGTAATTGGAAGATTTCACCTGTTAAGGCGAATAATCCTAATAATATTGGAAAAGCAGAACGGAGATATAGTGGTCGTTTAAATACCGCAATACTTGAATACTTAAAAGATAATAGAGATGACGAAAAAGCTGTAGTAGAATTAGAACGTTTTATACTAGATAGTGTTAATAAGGTTTTATTGGTTTTTGGAGATACTGCGTTTAAACGAATTAATTTGCCAAAAGCAACAAGTATTAATAAAAGTATTGCAGAGCTACAGTTAGTAGTCCTTTCAAAATTTGCAATGGAAGATATAAAAAGGCATCATATAAAAATTAAAGAGTCTTTTGAAAAGTTTTTAGAAGATCAAGATGAGATTATATTTACACGAGCAACTAATAATAAAAGTTATATTGAAAGACGATATAAATGGGGTAGTATTGTTAATAATATAATTAAAGAGGGATAAATGTATACTGATATTGAGCAAAAATTTAATGCTTACAAAGAGATATATAATCAAATAATACCTAATATTCCACCGTGTGCACAAAGAACAAAAGCACAGACTTTATTGGAAAACTCATTATATTTATCCGTATTTACTACTTTTGAATGGTTTATACGAACTTTGATAGATGATTATGTAATTAAAGCATCTGAAAAAGGGCTGTGTTTTAATGATTTATCTGCTGGGATTGCTAGGTATGTATTTCTTAGTCATGAAAAACGAATTTCAGAGTTATTTAATAAGACACCAGATAACCAAATAGGTGCATTTAATAGTTATTATAATACATTAAAAACCAATTTTACCGCTAATCAATTGAAAACATATATTCGATTTGAATTTTTTCACGAAAGTAAACTTAATGGTTATTATAAAGATGTTTTTGAACAAGTTCTTGGTAATAGAGACTTTTTAAATAATCTGATGATTAATACATATACTGATAGTATAAGCTCAAGTTTAGAAACAAGGCACAGGCAAAATGCATTACAATTTTTAATTGATTTTACAGGTAAAGTAAGAAATAATATTGCGCATGAAAATTCAGAGTTTATTCTTTCTGATGAGGAATATGATTTTGATAGTGTTGTTTATCGATTTCTACAAATTATTAAAAGTATTGAAGAAATTTATATGATACACACTGGATTTGAGCTTTCTCTTCCTAGAGAAAATTTATTAGATCTTTCTTATTAAAGTCAGATGTTTATAGTTGAGAACTTATTATGAACAATATATTTTCTTTTGCCACAGGTGAGTTATCTCAAGATGCTTTTATTTGCTGGTGTTTTAATTGGATTAATGAACCCGATAATGTAACTACACATAGATATCGTCAACTTGGTTTAGATTTACTAGCTAAGCTAATAGATAACTTGTCAGAAAGAAATCAATTACTAAATGTCGATATTAATTCAATAGATAAAATTATTCTAGTTCAACAGGTGTTAAATATTGATGTATTAGCTATAATTCCTCAATATAAGTTAGCTATTATCATAGAAGATAAAATAAGTACTAGTGAGCATGGGAAGCAAATTAAATCTTATAGAGATTCTCTTGAGGAGGTTTTTAAAAATAAGAAACCTTGGAGTGCTTATAGTAAATTAGAAAAAGCTTTTAAGTCAGTAGACCTTAATATAGACCATGCCGGTATAGCAAATTATCATATTCATACGGTCTATTTTAAGACCGGATATTACTTTGATTATGATTGGCAGGTAGCCCATAGCAATTCAGTGGATAATTATTTAACTGGCCCTATGTTTTGGGATATCTTGAAAAATTATAACGATTGTGAAAGTGATATTTTACAAAGTTATTGTGAGCATTTAAAGCAAAAACTAGAGTGGTGTCAAAGTGTAGCAAAAATTAATAGACAATATGACGATGGCGGGTATTATATTAATTGGGAACGTATTACACAGCATGGCTTTTTACAGGTTCTATTTGATAACGAAAATATAGATGGTTCTTGGCTATGGAAGGATATGAGTATATATCCTAATGAATATAGTACCGGTACCAATCAGGGAGGTAGTCCGTGGACTAACCGCCGTTTTTGGAGTCGAACAGAATCAGAGGCTATCTGGTCTGATCCGCCAACTAGCTTTAAGCCCTGGATGTTCTGGCGCGTAGATCATGATTCAAAAGGTTTATATCTATCACTGCGATATTATAATAATGACCCAAGTGAAGCTGGGAAGGCATTACGTAAAAAGGTATATGCTAAGCTTAATACCATGATTGATGAAACAATTTTGAATGAATTGAAGACATTAAGTCGAGCTTATGATCAATGTGTCACTAGACCTCAACATGGCAACTATTATGAAAATACTTTGATTCATATTGGCATTGAACCCGTGTTAGCATCTTGGGATGAAAATAAAGGACAACCGTTTATTAAGTGGGTACAAGATATTGATAGTAAGCTAAGAGAAACTATTGTAGATTTTGATTGGGAAAAGTTTTAAGTTATAACAATAAAACAGAGAAAGAAATCATAGGATTTCTTTCTCTGTTTAGATATGATATTATTCATATCAAAGTGAGGCATAAATGGTTTGGACGCCAGACTTCGCTTCTGAATTTTTAAAATTGAAGAAACGGTCTGACTTCTATGTCGGGCCTTTTTTCATGCGTTCTCTCACCGCCAATCCTCGAGTTGATTAGCAAAGGCTGGACCCATTTAGAGGCCTCAAGTTCAATGTAGTGCCGTCAATTATAAAAGTAAATAGATTAGAGGTTCCTAATAGTCACCTAGGTGACCAATAGGAACCTTTTTCGTTTTGTAATCGTATTCATAATTGTGTTCTTATTATGTTACAATACAGTTAAAATTACTATTTTATGGAGAGATGTATATGTTAAAACGTTTATTATTAAGTGCTATTGTATTGAGTTCAATTTGTGTATCTTGTCATGCTATAGAGGTAGACCTACCTGGTGCAAACTCCAAAATACTTGAAGATGAGTATAAAGATTATGTATATCTTAGTCCTAAGATCGCATTGGAGCAAATTGCTAGTACACAGGCTATGATTAATCAAATTAAAGCTGATGGTACTTTTGAAAAATTAAAAGAATGGCGTAAGATATCTGATGATGCTGAATTAGAGAAAACGTTACGCCATGATTTTAAGCAGTTTATGACGCCAATAGATGGACAAACAGAAATAATAGAACATACAGAAAATAGTGGGACACAGCTCACAGTTCCATTTTCAAGTATATTTAAGATTCAAAATAGTGAACGTAACTATACCTTAGAAGGTCTTACTGGCAGTACATATGTCGCTAGAGATTATAATGTTGTTGAAAAAGGTGGTTCTGAAAGAACATTTATTTATAAAAAATTAGATAATACAAAATATTGGAATCTAAACGTTACTAATTTGGATAAATCAAATCAAGGTACTATAGTAGGCATTACTTTTACAAGCAAAGATAATCCTAATACTAGTCATAGTATTGGTATGTATGTTGCAGGATCTGAATCAGAGTCAGAACGTAATATAAAAGCCAATAGAATTCTTGCCAATTATGTATTGCCTTCGGTACGTTCCTTGAATAGACTTAACGAATTTTCTACTATTAAGATGTCGAAGAATTTACAGTATCGGATACTAAATGGTTCAATTCGTACAGAATCGACAGATAAGGACAGTATATATGGATCTAAATCTTATACTGTAACGCATAAAGGACCACATGGAGTAAATCAAGTCCTTCAGATGATTCCACTACATGATAAGCAACAGCATTTTTTATTGAATGCCAAACCAGATGATCCATATAACTTTGAGACCCATATTGAGTATATTAATTCTTTATATGGTCATACCTTAAATAAAGAGATTAGATTGTCTCGGATAAGTAAAAGCTTCGTCTGGTTTGATGGTATTCCGGGGTTATTATTGGATTATGAATTATCTAATGGAGAGGGTAGATTAGAATTTATAACACGCGATAAAGACTATGAATATCGTCATATTGTTTCATATCGAGTAAATGGCTATTATACTTTGGAGCAACTAAAAAATATGTTGTTAGATGTAAAGTTGTTAAATACTGGAGATATGTATAATAGAGATATTGACTTATTTAATCTAAGATTAAAGTCTTAGCTTATCTTGAATTGCAATAAGTAATAAAATAGTAGAGCCAAATAAACATATATATGCCTATTTGGCGCACAATGATAACAGGGAAAGAAATAATACGATTTCTTTCCCTGTTTAGATATGATATAATTTATATCAAAGTGAGGCATAAATGGTTTCGACGCCAGCTCTCGCTTCTCGAAATAGTATTTGAAGAAACGGTCTGACTTCTTTGTCGGGCCTTTTTTCATGCCACGATTAGAAAGCTAGCTTTTAGTTAGAGGTCAATCACTTTGCTGCCATGATAATAGTCGCTACAAGTATGCCAAAGGAAATCATTAAAGATAACACTTTGTATGTACTCATATTGAACACCGCCAATCCTCGAGTTGATTAGCAAAGACTGGACCCATTTAGAAGCCTCAAGCTCAATATAGTCCTGTTAATAACAAAAGTAAATAGATTAGAGGTTCCTAATAGTCACCTAGGTGACCAATAGGAACCT
>ERZ773062.1068-NODE-1068-length-12120-cov-132.032076_pt1 | contig 12120 bp, 11 predicted proteins | sample MGYA00580626_ERZ773062 | MGnify/ENA primary metagenome ERZ773062 (study PRJEB29015, sample SAMEA2738003) | human oral metagenome | biome: human oral; feature: human-associated habitat; material: dental | place: China | collected 2058 ...
AGGGCTAGTGAGTGTAATCGCCTATAAAACAGGCCTTACCTTTGCCCTTTTGACGAGATACAGCTTCGGTCAGGAAGGATCTAGAATTGCCTCTCTCTTTGTACCTATCGTCAATCTAGGTTGGTACACGATTCAAGCGGCTTTATATGGACATTTTATTGCTCAAGTTTTTAACCTTTCCTACACAGGCGAAATCATTGCGATGATGCTTAGCGCCGTTATCATGGGTATCTTTGCAGTTCTCGGCATTAAATCCCTCGCCGTATTCGGCTATATTGCGATTCCATCTATCGTATTCCTTTCACTAGGAACAGCGGCTCGCTCGGTTCAAACAATCGGTGGCTGGCAAGAACTATTTAACTATGTGCCATTGCAACCTATTGATTTACTTTCAGGCATTACCATCGTTATCGGTACATGGATTCTATCCACTGCTACATGTATCGCCGATATTATGCGCTATGGTAAAAGCAAGAAAGATGTTATTACAGCGAGCACAATCGGTCTATTAGGCGGTAATACCTTAATGATCAGCTGCGGTGCTATCGCAGGCGTTGCTATGAATGATGGTGACTTAATCAACGTACTATTAAGCTTTGGCCTCGTGTTCCCAAGCTTACTATTGTTGACTACAAACATCTTTACAACAAATGGTGCGAACCTGTATTCCACATCATTGAACCTAGCAAACTCTTTCAAACTGAACCGAAATATTATGCTAGCCGTGCTCATTGCTATCTCTGCATTAGCAACAATGACACAACCATATAAAATTGACTCCCTCTTTGTATTCTTAAGTACACTAGGCGTCATCGTTCCGCCACTATGTGGTATTATCTTAGCGGATTTTTACCTGGTTCATCGCGGAAAATATATCGATTACAACAAAGCGATTTTCAAAAAATGGAATCTAGTTCCATGGATTACATGGGCCATCGCATTGGTCTGTGTTAAATTCATACCATTCGAACTGGCTTCGCTGAACGGGATTGTAATCGGCGCCCTACTGTACGCAGTCATTACGTATATTGTTAAACCTAATGTTGTTAGTGAAAGCAAAGGGTGATTATCATGGTAATTCATAAACTATCTGCTATACTAGGCACAATCATTATGGGCATCGGATCCTTTATCACCTGTTTAGCCACAAGTGAAAGCGCCATTACTTTTGGTAACGGCATGCTCGTAGTGAGCATTATTATGATGGGATTTGGATACTCTAAATGGCAGCCTTGATTAAATAAATCTTAAATCAGAACCACCCGTAAAACGGGTGGTTTGCTCACGGGCTATAAGCCCGTAGTACTAGGCCAGCGTCTAAAGGTGCTGGCTTTCACTACGTTCAAGCCGCATAGCCATTGACTCGTAACGGTCCCCTTAAAGGGGATATGTATTACTTGCTACCCTTAAAAGGGTCCTCATATTCTTTTACACTAAGTTTATCTTTCATTTGGTCATGTAACTCTTGCTCACGTATATATTTTTTACGGTAGCTTCATTTAATCCTACCGTACTTACATAATATCCCTCGGACCAAAAGTATCTATTTCCAAATTTATACTTTAAGTTTGCGTGTTTATCGAACATCATTAGCGCACTTTTACCCTTTAGATATCCCATAAAAGATGAAACTGATATTTTAGGTGGAATTAACACTAGCATATGCACATGATCTGCCATAAGCTCCCCCTCTATAATCTTGATGCCCTTATATTCACATAAACGTCTCAGTATTTCACGCAAACTATTTCTATATTGATTATATATAACTTTACGTCTATACTTAGGTGTAAATACTATGTGGTATTTGTATAACCATTTTGTGTGCGCAAGACTCTGTGTCTTTGTTGCCATATAAAATCACCTTTCTTTTGCATATAATGCGGCTTGAACACCTACATTATACTTAAGCAAGGTGATTTTTTTGTATAACTTTCGTTGCCGCACCCGCATAGCGGGTGGTTTTATGATTCGCGACTACGTCGCGAATCAGTCTAAAGACAATAACAAAAAAGCGCTAACCATTACGGCTAACGCTTCTTTCATTATTAAAATCCTTCAACTCCCCATATAATAATCCTGGTATAGATATAAGTCAATCATTATCTTCTAGCTGCTGCTTTTTAACTTTTTCTTTTAAATCGGCCAAAAAGTTATCAATCGCTGATTTTGAAGGCGTTATATATATTTCTTCTTCGTCTTCAAAATTATTCTTCTTATTCTTTCCTAGATTATCAATGCTATCGTCAAGCATTGCGGCGATTGCAGATTCTAAGGCTTCGTTATACTTTTCATCTTTTTTATTGTCTTCGTTAAGTGTACCATTTAAGAGTTTATCTAAAAAGTCATTTCTAGGATTTTCTTCTTCATATCGTTTTTGCTCTACTTCGTCTACTAATTCAACATATATACTTCGCATGAAGTAACTAGGTGGTATTTCTAATCCGTTTTCAATCCTATATAATGTCATCTTTGGTATGCGTAATTTTATAGCTAGATCTTCTAAGCTAAGTCCTAATTCTTCGCGTAAGTCTTTAATGTTAGGACTTCCCATTAACTGATACTCTAATTCTAAGGCAACGTCTAATACTGTAGCTTCGATTAATCTATTAGATTCAAGCTCTATACGATATAAAAGGATCCATGCTTGATCATCACTAGGCATATCGGGATCTTCAAAGTCTAATTTTTGCATAAAGTCATGGTTAAAAAACCAATCGGCTATAGTTCCATCACCATTACGGCAGAATAAAATAATATCATCGTCTTTCAACATGCCTGCTATATATAGATCCATTAGTCTAATATATGGCTGGTACCCACTGCTTTCTATATTTAATTCCATAATGCTAACCCCTTTATATCAATCTTCGTTATTTTCTTCTCTAAACAAATCTTTAATGAATAGTTGCATAAAGTCATCGTTTGGATTTTCTTCGCCTAATTTATTGATCCGATCTTCAAATTCTTTTTGTTCTACTTCGTTGACTAACTTAACATAAATACGTCGCATGATGTAGTTAGGCGGCATTTCTAATCCTTTTTCTATTCGTTCCAAAGTCCTTACTGGCATACGCAATTCAAAGGCTAATTTATCTAAAGTAAGACCTAGTTTTTCGCGTAAATCTTTTATCTTAGGGCTTCCCATTAGTCGATACTCCAACTCTAAAAGAGTATCTAATACTATAGCTTCAGTTAGGTTATTATATTTAGATTCTACCAGATATAAAAGAATCCAATTTTGATATTCAAGATTATTCTCCGAATCACCTACATAATACTCTTCCATTATATCGTGATTAAAAAACCAATTTAATATTATTCCGTCAGCACTACGAAATAATAGAATAATGTCATCATCTTGTACTATATCGTTTTTATACGAATACAAAAGCCTATCATAGAGTTTATATTCTTTACTTTTTTTATTTAGTTCCATATGATTAAAATCCCTTTTATCTCAAATACTAACGTTTCAATACCGTAAACGGTAGGTACTGTTGCAACATCGGGCCTTAGAATCCAGTATTCATGGGGCTGTAAAATAGGTTTTGGAAGACCTCATACCGTAAACGGTATAATTGTACTACCATTAAGGCAAAAAGCCTATAAATATAGATAAATACTGGTGGTAAATGTTTTTCTAAAATTATAGTTATTATAATGGTTTCCAAATTTTACGTCAATATAGTGCCCCTTTTTCTTTCATTTAATTTTCATTCAAAATCTATCTAAAATTGTGTACTACTTTTTCTTAACTCTCAGCTATCTGCACTCAATTACACATAACAAAAGGCCTATCCATATGACATCATACAAATAGGCCCATTATACAACATTATTTATTCTTTTTTTCAAATGCTACTCCTCAATGCAAACATGTACTAAACCTAGAGTTACTAAAGGCAACATTGTTAACACCTCCTATAATTAATCTTCCAATAATAAACACATTAAAATTGTTACAGCAAAGCCAGCAAATGGATACATAAAGCTCACCTCCTTTTTAAATTAACTATGATCGATTACGACTAGAACGTGCAGCTTGGTATATAGTAAGCCCCAATGTGGCCCCTGCTGCAAAACTTTCCCACGCGGATACCGCCGCTGAAACTGCAAATAATGGTAACATAATTGTTCCTCCTTAGTATAAAACATTAATATAGCGTAAATAAATACTTAATATATAAGCCCCTGAGTAAATTTCTTCAGTCATGACTAGAATCATGTGAATGGAACTAAACTCATTGGCTACATCTTCATTATATGAAAGTAGTTAATTTAGATGTATTCAAAAAAACTAAGACATAAATTATTAAAGAAAAACTTTTACTGATATAAAAAATAGAGCCTCACATCACATGTGAGGCTCTATTCTTCTGAAAAGATTTTTATATTTAATTATTAGTAACATTAAAAATCCAATTAATCCAAGCACGTACAGTACTAGCTCTACGTTCATATGTAGACTGACTATACGGTAATCCTGTTTCCGGATTAAGAACACCCGCCTGTTTTATAAATTCCGCAATCTCACGATCAGAAAATCTCCTTTTATATTTACAGTAAGCCTTATATGTTAAATTAAAACTTTTGTAAGATAAAATAGCTTCAATTAATCTTAGCTGACGTTGTTTATAGGACATAGAAAATAGAGATTTTCCTAATTTCGTTAACGTATAACAATCATGTCCATCCAAATCTAATGATTTTTCTACAAGACCTAAATACCTTGCTGCATCCAGATAATAAGAAGATTGGCGTACATCAAAGGAATACTCTTCTGTAATAAAGTTCTTTTCTACATCATTAATATAAAGTAATTCACAAATATTAATAACACGCTCAAAAGAGTTAGCCTGTGGAAATTGAATGTTTGGCTCCTTATTAAACCGTAGTTTTTTCAAGATTTTTTGCACATCCTCTACTGAAATATGTGTATCTTCTAAGCAATATCGTTTATGTTTCACTAGTTCTAAGGAGTTATAGTGTTGTAGATCATTAAATCTATATTCATAGAGATAAAAAATACTATTGCTATAAATTAAAAACACTGGACGTACTGGCTTTTCATCCATTTTCTGCTGCCATGTTCGGAAAGGATAATACAACTGACGAATCAAAAAATTATCTGTTAAATCTCGTTTCGCTTCCATTAAGGCAAGACTTTTAACACCTTCATAAGCCGCATCAATTTCAATTTGTGAATTTTCTACTGTTACAGCTGAATCTTCATCAGTTACCGCTTCACCAACAACATTTGCATAAAAAGCAAATGACTCGGAACTCATACGCCCTGAAACGGTAGGCAATAAATTTTCATCTTCTAAAAAGTCAGCCAAAATCCCCGATATATAAGCCATATTCAAAGCCTTACTTTCACTATTAATAGATGTTACGTCTAGGCTTCTAATATGTTCAGGCGCCATTAAATATGTAATTTCTGATGTATCTGATTCAAAATTATGATACGCATTTATATGAGAGATATAATAATCGCCTCGGGTAATCGGTAAAATCGATAAGTTATTTTTCACAAATAGTTCTGGCCGAGCATCAGAGTTATCAAATTTAACAGCTAATCGTGCTTCTTGAAACTCTCCGATTTGCTTAGCAGAAATTATAAAGTATCCTTTTTCCTTAATAGTATCTAAAATATTATGTTTTTTATTCAGCTGGTTCCATGTTACATCTATTTTTCGATTCTTTGTCTTTTTACTCATAATTTCTAACTACGACCTCATCGACACAACCTCGTTTTGAACCTATAGAGTTAATAGCACGTTTTGCAGGAACAATAGTAATATTAAACTCACTATAAATATCTTGTATAAATTCTGTGGCAGAGTTTGAAAGCATAAATTTAATACCCGCCGCATCAAGATTCTGACAGCAATCACGTAATGCAATTTGATCTTCTCGACTAAATCCTCCCGCATTATAACCAGTAAAACTGGCTGTTACAGATATTGGATCATATGGAGGATCCAAATAAACAAAACTATTTTCTGGCAAACCTTGAACGGCTTCAGAATAGCTCGTATTCAATATAGTCACGTTAGCCGTATTAAAGTATTTATTAACAGCACGAAGTGTACTTTCATTAACAATATTAGGTTTTTTATAGCGTCCAAAAGGTGTATTAAACTCACCAGCACTATTTACACGATATAATCCGTTATAGCAAGTCTTATTCAAAAATATAACACGCGCAGCCTTATCAATATCAGTTAACTCATTATAAACCGCTGCATTACGGTCCCAACCTCGAACATCATAAAAGCACTCTTTTGTGTTCTCAAATTGCTCCAACCTTTTAATCAATGCGTCTACATTATCTTTAATAGCTTGATAAACCCCGATCAATTCGCTATTAATGTCATTGATAATTACGTTCTCAGGTTGCAGTGCAAATAATACCGCACCACCACCAATAAATGGCTCGCAATAGCTCGTATAGGTGTCAGGAAATAGTGGCATTAATCGTTCTAATAACTGACGTTTACCACCAACCCACTTTACCACTGGTGACGCTAAGTCTATTTTTCTCATGCATGCAACCCCTTTCTAAATACTCATATTATTGTAACCTATTTGTGTCGAGGAAATCTATTAATTTATACATCGATCACTAAAAATGGGAGCTTTCACTATTTGAAAGCTCCCATTTTTGAATTATTCAATTGTAAGCTTAATAAGGTCGCCAATATCTTTAATTTCTAAGACCTCTACAATCTTAGCAATATGTTCAAAGTTCATTACGGTTCTAGTTCCTCGACATATATCACTTATTGTAGATTCTCTGATACCAGTTTGTTTAGCAAGATCTTTTTGCTTTAATCCTCGCTCATCCAAGATCTCTTTGAGCCTTATTTTAATTGAATATTTCATTACATCCTTCTTTATTTTTGCAATTGAACAGTCATATAAGCTAAATCCCAGATATTAGAGTCCTTACCAACTGCATTAGGATTATCACCTATAGAACTAGCAAAATCCATAACTTTTTTAACTAATGCAACTTTACATGCATTCCATACTGTAATAGGATTTACACCATTATACCATTCATATTTATCAGTAGTTTTATTATATATCACAAGAGTTCTAAATGCCCCTACAACAGGATATAATAATCCATCTGGCACTTTATAAATCATCTCTTGTTCACTAAATTTACTTCTACAAACAATCTTATTATCTTTATACCCTGAATACTTCTTACGACCATAACGTCCACCAGCACTATTATATGCTTCTGCAAACTCAGTCTCAATAGCATCAAATAAATCAAAAATATCTGGAGCTATATTAGTAAATCTACGATATCGAGTAGGATCAGCAAGATATACTTGTAACATTCTAGATTTAGAGGAATATGCCTGTGTTGGTTGCATCTTCTGATCACTATGTTCCATCTCAAACATATTGATAATCGCAACAATATCACGAGCATCAATCATTTTTAGATTCTTACCACTCAAACTATCCACTTCAAGTTGATTTTGTTTGAAGGCAATACGTTTGTAAAACGGCATCCCCTGAAGGCCCTCTTTTATTGGCTCGAACTTATTTGCTAATTCAGCCATCGATTTCTCATCTACTTGTACAGATGTATTTCTTGCTCGTGCTAATTCTTCAATAATAGAATCTACACCCGTCATAACTTCAAATTGAACATATTGATCTGGATTATCTTCTTTATGCTCACATAGAATCTTATACGTATGCCCACCATCAATATTTCCATGAATATTTTCATCAGTATATTCAATAGTTACTTCCTCTTTTTGATTATTATAAGTTACTGATGCAGCAGATATTACAATGCCTCTATTTTTCAAATGAAATGCTCTATCATTACTACATAAAGAGTCTTCTATAGCTTTAGCTACTTGTGAACTAAGCTTTTGCTCCCTCGGGTTTGTATTCATAGGAATATCAATTGGAATCTCACTAGCCTTTACATAGAATACATACTTTTTAGATTCGCCATTCAAAAATGGATCATCTAATTTTCTAAATGTCTTACCTTGTACTTTAAAAACTTGCTTCATAATATGAGCTCCTTCCTAACTAAACGCATAGTCTAGTAGAACAAAAATAAATTATCGTTATAACTCATTAACATCATAACGCAATACTATAATAACGCTATATCGTAATTTTGTCAACATGAATTTTAAATAGCTGATAGGTATTTTTGATATTTATCAAACACATAATGATAGATATCATCTTCTGTCATCACATCTAAAATTTTGACACTCCCAAGTCGAGAAACATCTTTAGCCAAATCATCATAACAAGATGATCTCTCTTTCCCGGATTTTACAGTGTCATAAACAGCTCTCATAAAACCCATTACAATATGTTTTTCACTAGAAAAAGTTCGCCATGTAAGCTCTCTAAATCTAGAGGGACTTTCAAATGTAAACTTTGTTAAATAATACCGATCGCTCTTATGATCTTCATCAACAGTTAATGCTACACGATAATAACAACGAGAGATAATTCCAAAAAACAACCCTCTTCGCCCACCTAATAGCCATTGATTGTTAAATGATGAAACTTCTTTTTTCTCCATCATTACAAGTGCTACACTATAACATCGTTTGAACATAAACCATAACCAAAAATATTTATTACTCAATATATACCGTGGTAAATGCTTAAGCTTTTCATATAACAAAATCGAATTTCGTGTAATTGTAGCAATATCGGTTGCTGATGCTGGCATCTCTAAAGCAAAATCATCAATTTGATAGGCTTTAGATTGAAATGCTTTTCCCTCTGCAAGTGAGTCCACCCAAGAAGAATTGTTAGGATTTTCAATAAAGCAATCTTTATAAGTCTCAATATTTTCTTTTAGCTCTTTATATGCAGCTTCAGTCATGTAACCAATATTAATCTTCCCCATCTATCTCACCGCCCTTAATAATCATATTTGTTGCGTCTTGAATCGCATTGATATTCATATTATTAAATACAGTTTGTGCAAACTCTAGCGTCCCACATCCAGTAAATATTTCCATCGATAATTTATTTTTTTCAACTGCATTATAGGCACGTACAACAGACTTAAACCATGGATACGATTCAATTACATCTGTTATATCTGTATATCCTCTAAATTCTTCTTTAATATTATTAAAGATATCTACTAATACAGGAATAACAATTAAGCCCATAAATATATTCATAAAATATCGACTATGTTTAACATTTGAATATTCTTCGAATCGATCTGACGGTAAATAGATATATATTTTTGACTCACCTTTAGATGCTTCATATTGTAAATATTTTTGGGTAACTTTTCCTCGTATAACCTCAAAAATAGATTCTGCTACGTTATCAGCTAAATCATTATGTTCAATATTAATTGAGAAGCCATCATCAACACCTACAATATCATATTGATTTAAATCAAAATCTATACCCTCAAAATCCTCAATGAAGTTTAAGCTTCTATAATCCGCTATATTTTGTGTCGCATATAAATATGATGAAATAGTAACCTTACCACTTAAGCTATTTAAAGGTATAAATATGGTTTGTGGTACTAAAGAAAGCTTATAAGTCTGACGAAAAACGCTTTCTGGAGATTCAACTACTAGCATAGGCTGTAATAAATCATTTTCCACATAAGTAGTCAAAGTGTCATCAACTAATTTAACATAGATATCTTGTAAAACTAAATCATGTCTATCATCTTTAATCGGATAGTCAGGATCACTAAAAGCAAGTTTATAACAAGCATTATCTTTAAAGTCAGATAATGCCTTATTTCTATTTACCACTGGATATGGAAATAATCGATTACCTATTTGCATAAAACTCTACCCCTGTTGCAAATCTACTCCCTTTACTCACATTATAAGAAACAGTATATTTCTTACCGGATTCTAAACTGATTCCTTTTATTACGCCATCTTTTATAGTACAAGATTCACCGTTAATTTCAGCTGATATAATATCAACTTCGTAAGTATCAGATGACTCACCAATCTCCTTGATAACGATATCACAATTCGTTTCATTGCAATTTGATACGAATGTAAGTAAGAATTTTTCCCGAGATTTATCATACATATTTCTAGAGCGAATACCGCCTAACAGCTTTCGAGTATATCCCTTTTTAGGAGATGATTCATCTATGCCAGTATTATTTGTATTAGTAGGATGACCTGCATCTACAGATGTACCGCCCCCAACGTGAACACCAGTTGAACCTGGATCGCCTTCGGGATTAGAAATCTCTGCATCATTTTCACTATCATCTCCCGATACAGGAGTAGTCACACTACGATCCATTTTATCGTCTTTATCATTTTCTAGTTCAACACGTTTATGATCAGCTTGATTCTGTCTAATCTTACCAATATGAGTAAATTCTTTCGAATCGCCACCTAACTCCTCTCCATCTAAAGGTTCTGAATCCTCTACGCTAGGTAAGTAAGCCCCAGCCCCAGCTATATCTGTTTTATCGCCCACTTCTGTTTTTAACGCTTCAGTAATCGCTCTAGAGATAAGTTTTTTTAATCTACTAAGTGTAGATTTTGCATTAGATTGTGCTTCCTCACCTTCTAAACGCTCCCACGACCAGGCTGTATGCTCAGCATTCTCCATACGGCGCAGAGCTTCATTTAAATCACCATTTTCAATAATGCACATAGCTGAATATGGTATTAAACGACCTACACCATGGCTAGTAATTTTCATATATGGATATCGGATAATATCACAAGTCCCTGTAGCTCTATGACTTTCACCTTGAGAGTAGCTTTTTACCAAAACATTAATAGGTCCATAACCTTTTACTATTTTTTCAATATGAGTAACATTATCTACAGATGTTAAAAGCTCATATTGTGCCATTATAGACTTTAAACTACTAGCATCTTTACCTGGGAAAGAAGTAGTGTCATAAATAATTTTTTTAATTGTATCTTTACTTAATGTAATGTTATCAACAGTAATTTCTAATAATCCTTTAACAAAAGCAACCATAAAACTATCTAATAGTTTAAACATTAAATCAGACTTCCAATTTGCTCTATGTCCAAAACCAATTAAATATAAATCGGTACCATAGTCACCATATGCTCGAGTAAAATTAGGATCAAGGCATAATTCACTATCTACACATGGGAAACTATCTTCTTTGCATCCATAGTATCCTTCTGCAACAGACATCTTATAGCCATCTGCATCAATTGGTACAGAGCGTAACTTTGAAATACCTATATACCCCTTCTCTTCTCGTTGTGTATAAGTAGAATAGAATACTGTTCTTGTTCCACTTGCAACAAAGGCTGCAGCCTTACCAATCCCCTTTGAGCCACCACTACCAGCACCTTTAAAACTAGTACCTGATGTTTTAGTTAGGTTATAAAAAGGTACACCACGTTTAAATGTAGAGACACCTATTAATCCAGTGGTATTAAAGTCACTAATACGAAGACATGGAATAATCGGCAAATTAATCATAGAGTGTATTGCCTGAATAGCAGCACCTTCCTTTTTATCGTCTTTACGATATTGGTAACAAGCTTCAATTTGCTCAGATAATTCATCAATACCAGGAATATCATTACGAGCAACATCAAAAGTGCTAAACTCTATACGCGTAGGATGAATACCTCTATTAGCATCAATAGAGTTTTGACATATCTCCCGCGCCAATGAGCCAATTGGATCCTTCTTAAAAATATCAATATCGCCCGTCTCTAAACCATACTCCATACCATTACCGTTATCAGGAAAACGCCATTGTAAACACATAATCAAAATACCCCTTTACATATACACGGTATAACTTCAGATGTAATCGTATTATACTTACACGGAATCGGCAATTCATTAATATATCATGAATTTTTCATCTTTTATGATTATATCTTATAAATATAAGATTTATATAATATTTCTTTAAAAATTAATATTTTATAAATGAATATATTAAGCTACCAAATATAATATAGACAAAACAAAACCACCCCTAACTAGGGGTGGTTCTATTTTTAGTATCTACGTTTTATCTTTGCTGCTCCAGCAGTTTCGTTTATTTTCTTATACGCCTATCCTCCTTTCCCAGATTTCTCTCCACCCTCCTAC
>ERZ773062.1070-NODE-1070-length-12115-cov-13.309701_pt1 | contig 12115 bp, 7 predicted proteins | sample MGYA00580626_ERZ773062 | MGnify/ENA primary metagenome ERZ773062 (study PRJEB29015, sample SAMEA2738003) | human oral metagenome | biome: human oral; feature: human-associated habitat; material: dental | place: China | collected 2058 ...
ATTTTTTGATTCCAAATAACATAATTGAAACTGGATTATTAGGAAATGATATAAAATTTGGAAGTAAATTTCTATTTCTTCTTTATCCAGGCTATATAATTCCTTATTGTTGGCTTAATGATGTAAAAATTATAGAAAATCCTGGTAGATATGGAAGTAAATCACATTATGTAAATATTATCTTAAAAACTTCTTCTAAACCCATAAATATAACTTTTGCCAAAAAAGAAATTTGTGAAAAAATAAGAGATCTTCTTTTAAAAAAGAAATATAAGTCACAAAAAATAGACAAAATATATAAAACTTAAATATATTATATAATTTTAGTATTTACATAATAAAAAAATAGTAGTATAATCAATGGGTTATTATTAGATACTAGGAGAATATAAAATGTATAAAACGAAAGATGTGTTATTAACAGGTTTTGCACTTTTTGCAATGTTATTTGGTGCAGGAAATTTAATATTTCCACCAATGTTAGGTTATGAAACTAATTCAAGTTGGATAATGACAATGTTAGCGTTTACAATAACGGGAGTAGGTTTCCCTTTCTTAGGAATTTTATCTGTTTCAATTGCAGGAAATGGAATAAAAAATTTTGCTAATAGAGTATCTCCAACATTCTCAATAATTTTTGCCATCATCTCAATTTTAGCAATAGGTCCAATGCTAGCAATTCCAAGAACAGGAGCAACTGCTTATGAAATAACTTTTCTATATAATGGTATGGATAATTCTATATATAAATATATTTACTTAATTGCTTATTTTGGGATAGTTATTTTATTTTCATTAAGAGCTAATAAAGTTATAGATAGAGTTGGAAAAATATTAACTCCAATATTGTTAATACTATTATTTTTAATAATAGTAAAAGGGGTATTTTTCAGTGACTTAGCTGTAAAATTAGATATTTATCCTCATGCTTTTAAAAGAGGTTTCTTAGAAGGATATCAAACAATGGATACAATAGCTTCTATTGCTTATGCTGGTATTATACTAGCAGCTATAAGAGGTGGAAGAAATCTGACTCAAAAACAAGAATTTTCTTTTTTAGTAAAATCTGGTCTTGTAGCTATAATATCGTTGGCTTTAATATATGGAGGTTTTGCGTTTGTTGGAGCAAAAATGCATTCTGTTTTAGATACTCAAGATAAAATTGAATTACTAGTGAAAACAACTTCTTATCTTTTAGGAGGCTATGGAAATTTAGTACTAGCAATTTGTGTTGCTGGAGCCTGTCTTACAACTGCTATAGGTTTAGTTGCTACTGTTGGAGAATTTTTTAGTTCTATAAGCTCTTTTAAATATGAAAAGATAGTTATTTTTACAGTATTAGTTAGTTTTGCTTTATCAGTTTTAGGAGTTGAGAGTATAATTAGAATTTCAGTGCCAATATTAATCTTTATTTATCCTGTAACAATTTCTTTAATACTATTAAATTTATTTGGAAAATATATAAAAAATGATTATGTTTATAAAGGAGTAGTTTTATTTACAGGAATAGTTGGTTTGATAGAAAGTTTAGATTCATTAGGACTTAAAAATTACTACACAAAATCAGTTTTAGAAATACTTCCCTTTGCAGATTATGGTTTAACTTGGTTATTCCCGGGTATAATTGGATATATACTTTTCTCACTGATGTTTAGGAAAGCAAAAATGATAGAAAACAAATTATAAAAGAGAGCTTATGCTCTCTTTTTTAGTTTAAAAAATCTTCTTTATATTTTATTAAATCTTTTCTCATAGTTTCAATATAATAAGTTGCTTCTTCTTTCTCCCAATTCCAAATAAGCCTATTTAACTTATCAATTCTATTTAAAGATTTTAAAGCTAATTCCAATAAATCTTTCTCTATGTTTCCTGTAATTTTTGCTTGACCAAAAGTAACAGCTAGAATAACTTGGTCACTTTGTAAGATTATTTGATCTCCAAGTAAGCCATTATATTTTGTCTTAGCTTGTTCTTTTAATTCTTCATCTGTTTTTTCTAAATCAGGAGTTAAATAATCCATTTCCCAAATTTCCTCAATTATTACTCTTGGAAAATCAAAAAAATTTATTTTCTTTTTCTTTCTTACACTTTCTTCTAATTCAGAGAAAGCATCATGTCCTTCATCACTACCAAAAGGAGCTTCCTCATCTCCACAGTCATAGTAAATTTCATTTGAAAAATATTTTCTAAAAATTGGATGACTTGTTAAAGGACTTAAACCATATTCTTCATCATCAAAATAGTAATGATTGTCTCTATCAAATTCAGGAAACTCTTTGTAGCCTTTTTTCTTTTTTGAATTTATTAATTTTTGGGCTTCTTTTTCACATTCTTTAACTGTATCAAATTCCTTTATTTCATATTTACCTGTTACTCCAGTTTTCCCATAATTAACCATTAACTCACAATCAAGTGTTTCAATAAACCAAAACTTATCAGCTTTTTCATCTTTAAAATGAAGTGCTTGAATCATAAATTTCTCCTTTTTTCATTATATGATATACATTTTTATTTTATCATAAATTATAAAAATTAAAAAATAATTGAGAGAGTTTTTATTTATTATGGTATAATAAGTAATTAGAAGGTGATTAATATGAAGTATAATTTTAATCAATTGAAAGAAATTGTAAAATCTAAAATGAGTTCAAAAAGATTTACACATACTCTTGGAGTTGTAGAAATGGCACAAAAGTTAGCTAATATATATAAGGCTGATGTTGAAAAATGTAAATTAGCTGCCTTGCTTCATGATGTATGTAAAGAGATGGATATGGAATATATAAAATCTATTTGTAAAAATAATTTCTTAGTTGAATTATCAGAAGAAGACTTAGAAAATAATGAAATTTTACATGGGTTTGCTGGAGCTTATTATGTTAACAAAGAATTTGAAATAGAAGATAGTGAAGTTTTAAATGCTATAAAATATCATACTATAGGCTCAAAAAATATGACTCTAGTTGAAAAGATAATATATATAGCAGATGCAATAGAATATGGAAGAAATTACCCTAGTGTGACTGAAATAAGGGAAGAAACTTTTAAAAATATAAATAAAGGGATACTTATGGAAATAGAGCATAAAGAAAAATATTTAGAAAGTATGGGTAAAAAGTCACATCCTAATACCTCTCAATTGAAGCAAAATATACTAGCTGAATTGAGTAAAACATATTGATAATAAAGGGAGGATTTATGAATTTAGAAAAAGACTTAGAGAAAATTAAAAAAATTTTAAAAACAGTGAAGTACTTATCTTTTGACCAAATTACAAGTCTTTTAGAATGGTCACCTAAAAAAAGAAAAGATAATAAAGCTATAATCTTATCTTGGGTTGATGCAGGAGAATTACTTTTAGATAAGAAGAATAGAATTACTGCAATTGAAGATTCTTCTCTTTATGCTAAAGGGGTATTTAGAATTATCAAGAATAAGTTTGGTTTTGTTGATAGTGAAGATTCAGAAGATAAAAATGGAATATATATAGCTAGAGAAAATTTTAATTCTGCTCTAGATGGAGATAGAGTCTTAGTTAAAATTACTAATGATGGGAATGATAACAAAGGAAAACCTGGAGCAGAGGGAGAAATTATAAAAATAATTGAACGTAGAAAAAATACTGTTATTGGTATTTTGGAAAAGAATAAAAATTTCTCTTTTGTTCTTCCAACAAGTGCATTTGGAAGTGATATTTATATTCCAAATTCTCAAGTAGGAAATGCAGACCATAGAGATATAGTGGTAGCTGAAATAACGTTTTGGGGCGATGATAATAGAAAGCCCGAAGGAAAAATTATAAAAATTCTAGGTTCATCAACAAATAGTAAAAATATGATAGAAGCTCTTATATACAGAGAAGGTCTAAGTGATCATTTTTCTGATGAAGCAATGCATGAAGTTAGAGAAGTTATCAAAAAGAAAATTGATTACACTGACAGAAAAGATCTAACAGAACTTCCTATAATAACTATAGATGGAGCAGATGCTAAAGATTTAGATGATGCTGTTTATGTTGAAAAATTGAAAAATGGTAATTATAGACTGATAGTTGCTATTGCTGATGTTTCATATTATGTAAAAAAGGATTCTACTCTTGATTTAGAAGCAAGAAATAGAGGAAATTCAGTTTATTTAGTGGATAGAGTTTTACCTATGTTTCCAAAAGAAATTTCTAATGGAATTTGCTCTTTAAATGAAAGAGAAGAAAAGGCAACTTTTGCTTGTGAAATGGAAATTGATATAAAAGGTGATGTAGTAAACTATGAAGTTTATAAATCTGTTATAAAGTCTGTTCACAGAATGACTTATAAAGATGTAAATGCAATTTTAGATGGTAATGAAAAACTTATAGATAAATACTCTGATATTCATGAAATGCTAAAAGAAATGTTAGAACTATCTAAAATACTAAGAAATAAAAAATACACAAGAGGAAGTATTGATTTTGAACTTCCAGAACTTAAAGTTGTACTTGATGAAGAAAATAATAAAGTTGAAGAAGTTCTTTTAAGAGAAAGAGGAGAAGGAGAAAAAATAATAGAAGACTTTATGATAGCCGCAAATGAAACTGTAGCTGAAAGAATCTATTGGCTAGAGTTGGCTTCAATATACAGAACCCATGAAAAGCCAGATAGAGAAAAAGTCTTTAAATTAAATGAAATGCTTGCAAAGTTTGGATATAAGATACCTAATTTTGATAATCTTCATCCTAAACAATTCCAAGAAATTATAGAGAGATCTAAAAACAAAGAAACAAGTATGCTTGTGCATAAGACTATTTTAACATCTTTAAAACAAGCAAGATATACTGTGGATGATATAGGACACTTTGGGTTAGCATCTTCACATTATACTCACTTTACATCTCCTATAAGAAGATATGCTGATTTAATGGTACATAGAGTTTTATTCTCAAGTATAAATAATTCTGTCAAACAGCTAAGATTAGCTGACTTAGATGAAATAGCTCATCATATTTCTAAAACAGAAAGAGTAGCTATGAAAGCTGAAGATGAAAGTGTTAGAATAAAATTAGTTGAATATATGAAAAAAGATGTTGGTAAAGAACTTGAACTTATGGTTACAGGTTTTGCTTCTAGAAAAGTGTTTTTTGAAACAAGTGAACATATAGAATGTAGTTGGGATGTAACAACTTCAAATAATTTTTATGATTTTGATGAAGAAAATTATTGTATGGTAGATCGTCATCATGGAACTGTCTTTTCTTTAGGTGATAAAGTTAATGCTCTTGTTGAGAAAGCAGATTTATTAACTTTAGAAATTGCTGTAGTTCCATTGAAAGATAAGTACTAAAGAGAGGAAATTTATGATAATTGCAAATAACAAAAAAGCTTTTTTTGATTACTTCATAGAAGAAAAGTATGAAGCTGGAATAGAACTTAAAGGAAGTGAAGTAAAATCAATAAAAGCAGGTAAAGTTAGTATAAAAGAATCATTTGTAAGAATTATAAATGGTGAAATATTTATAATGGGAATGTCAGTTGTTCCTTGGGAATATGGTAGTATATACAATCCTGAGGAAAGAAGAGTTAGAAAATTACTTTTGCATAAAAAGGAAATTAAAAAGATTCATGAACAAGTTAAAATCAAAGGATATACTATAGTTCCTTTAGATGTTCACCTATCAAAAGGCTATGTAAAAGTCCAAATAGCAATAGCCAAAGGTAAGAAAACTTATGATAAGAGAGAAAGTATTGCTAAAAAAGACCAAGAAAGAAATATAAAAAGAGATTTAAAAATTAATAATAGATAATTAAATTTTTAAAAAAGATAGAAATATGGTATAATTTTTAACATAAATTTAATTTTAGGGAGAATTTTAATGAAAAGAAAATTCATGTTTTTATTTATTCTATCAGCTATGATAGTTAATAATGCCTATTCAGAAACTATAACTGCTGACTCAGATGAGGTAGTTATAGACCTAAATGATAATACTTTAACTTCAGATCATGGAGTTGCTATTACTAATGGGAATATGAAGGGGCTATTCTATAAATTTAAAAGAAATCCTGAAACAGGTGAAATCTCTTTTGAAGATAATGCTGTAATGAATATTGCTCAACCATCAGGAAATATTAAAATAGAAGCTGAAGGTGGAAAACTATCTCAAGCAAATGAAGAAGGAGAATTCTATAATACTTTTGCCTACGTAAATGTTGCTAAGATGACGGGAGCTGAAGCTCCTAATGATAAAATATATTTTGGAAGTCCTTTAATAAAATATTCAGATGAAAAAATAAATGCAAAGGATGCTTGGGTTACAACAGATTTTAATATAGTTAATTTCCAAAAGGAACCTAAAAAAGCAGGATATCATATTTTTTCATCAGATGTTTTAATTGAACCAGATAAGCAAATAACATTAAAAAAATCTGATTTATTTATAAAGGGAAAAGATGTTATGCCTTTTCATTTTCCATGGTTTAGAGCAAATATAAGATCAGGTTCTACTGTACCTTTATTTGTTACTATACAGTCTTCTGATGAATATGGAGCTGCAACTTCAATGGGATTCCTTTATGGAAATAGAAAAGATAAATTCAGAGGAGGATTTGCTCCCAAATTTGCAGACAAGATGGGTATCTTAGTTGGAAGATGGGAAAACTGGTATAAATTTGATGAAATAGGTGAAACTAGATTAAATATAGATGACTGGTTAATCTATGCAAAGAATAAAGAAAAACCTACTTCTTCAGATGAACTAGGTGATTATGAAAAAAGACGTAAAAGATATAAAGTTGAATTAAGTCATGACTATGAAGGAGAAAATGGGACATTCCATTTCTTATCACAAAACTCAACTAGAAGTATGGTTAGTAGTTTAGATGATCTTATGACTAAATATGATAATAACAATGTTTATAGATCTTTAGGACTAAATAGATATGAATTTGATAGAAATATAGGTTTCTATACTTTAGATTCAAATTTATATAATTTAGGTGAAAAAAAAGATTTAAGTTTTAGTGGAAAAATGAGTTTAGTAAGTGACAAGAAAGCTTATGGACTTTTAGTATATGATAAAATAGATGATATATCTTATGGTTCTAGTATTGACCATGATTTATATACTAATCTTTCATTAACTAAAGATAACGATAAATATAAACTAAATGCTAGATATGATTATTTATATGATATGGATCCAGGTTCTACAGCTAGTGATTTGATGTCAAGAAATGAAAGAATAGGAGCAGATTTAATATTAAAAGAAAATGGAGCAAACATTTCTTATGACAAAAGAAGAGGAGATGACTACAGGACTTTTAGTTTCTGGGAAGAAGATATCAATACTTCAGCTAAAAAGAGAAATGTTTTAGGTATAGATTTTTGGTATACTCCAACTACTGTTGCAAAATATAAGTATAATAATTTTGAAAATATTAAACTTTCTTTGGGAAATTACAAAATGGGTAGCTATACTTTTACTCCAACATTTGCTTATAATTTCCTAGATAGAAAACTTGATGAAGCTAGAGATACATATAGAAAAACTGTACTAGGTGATAATAGATTAGCTGAATTTAATAGATTTGAAAATACTACTTATGAAAATATATTAGAAAGAAGAGGAGATTTAAATCTATATAATGATAATGAAATCTATAGAGTTGGTTTTGGAAAAAATAATTCAGAAATTTGGTCAAGAGAAGGCTTATTTGATGGAACTTATAGACAATATGTAAACAAGTCTACATTCTATGAAATTGAATTAGGAAGAAAAAATATTGAACTATCTGACAAAGGAACTCTTGGTGTAAATACTACATTTAGACAAGATGAATTTGATGGTTCATCAGATAAAGCCAGTCTTTTAAATTTAAAATTAGATAATGACTTATTTCTATATAAAGGAACTAACTTAGATGTCACAAATAAATTTAGAATTGAAGGACAAAAATATAGCTTCTCAGGAAATAAAAATAATGAAGAAGGAAGATTAATAAACAAAAGTGATTTTATAAAATTAGATGACACTTTAGTATTTGATGGTAAATCTACGGTTACAACATATAATATAGGTTACAAGACTTCTAAAAATCCTTATGGAACTAAGGGGAAAAATGGAGAGCAACTTAATACTGGTCTAAATATTAAATTTGATGAAGATACTAATTTAGATTTTAAATATGTTGATGACAAAAGATTTACAACTAAAACTAGAAGTGAAAAGAAAGTTAATGATTTGACAAATAGACAATATTCAGTAAAATTTGAAACTAAAAAATATGATTTAGGTTTTACTAACACTGATATTAAGTTTACTGGTGATGATTTTTATACAACTAATGACTTTAGAGAAGATATTAATGAACATAAAATCACAGGGGGATATAAGTTTGATAATAGTAAATTGTCTCTTTCTTATGCTCAAGGTACTGATAAATTAAAAGCAAATAATGGTGCTTACTTAGATAGAAAAAATAGGATGTATTCTGTTCTTTATAATATTTATGGAGATGTTGAACAAGATTTTGTAGCAACATATAAGACATATAGATACGGAAATAATCGTATAGAAGATGATATTAGAAATACAGATACATATAGTTTTTCTTATGCATATAGAGATAAGAGATTTGAAAAAGAAGAACTTATGAAATATGCAACATTGGAATATGAAAAATCAGAAAATGAAATAACAGCTAGTGATATTGATCAAATAAGAGCTATTCTTGACAGAAAAAGTGATTTCTATAATCAGTTTGAATTGACAAGAATAAAAGATGAAACATTTAGAATTGGAAATTATAAAAAAGCTTTAAATCTTTATGTAAATATTGAAAAAAATAACAAAAGATATTCTCAAACTGGAGATTTAAGAAATTCAATGAGTAGTTTTACAGGAGGTCTTACTTACAGCTATAATAGAGTAGGAGTAGGATATAAATTTACAGAAAAATCTAGTTGGAAAAGTTCAGGTGGAAATTACTATTGGGCTAAGGATTCAAAAGAACATGAATTTAGTTTATATGCAAAAATAGGAAAACCTAGCCAAGGTTGGAAGCTTAAAACGTATACAATGTTTTATGAAAATAAAAATGATCCTACTGGTAGATTACATAGAAAAAAATCTCTTGATAGTATAGGTATTGAAATTGGAAGAGAAATGGGCTTTTATGAATGGGCTGTATCATATGAAAATAGATACAAATCATCAAGTAGAGATTATGAGTGGAGAGTAGGAGTACACTTCACATTATTAACTTTCCCTAATAACTCATTATTAGGAGTTGGAGCTAAAAATAGAGGTGGTAATGCTTCTACAAGACCAGATGGATATTTATTGGATAGACCTGGTCAATTAAAAAATAGTTATTAAGCTAGAAAAATAGTTCATTGCTAGCTAAATTTCTTAACGATAAAAAATCAAGAATTCACTGCAAATTCGCTAAACTTGCTGATAAATCAGCTTCAAACACAGCGATATTTGCTCGGTTCACTCTATTTGATTTTTTATCTAAAATTTAGAATGCAATTCACTTATTTTTCTATATATCAAGTATGGAAAGAAAAGGAAGGAAAGGATTACAAGGGGGAAAATATGTTAGTCAAATATAATGGAGAAAACAAAGAATATGATAATAACATTAATATGTTTGAAATAGCTAAGGGAATTTCTAATTCTCTTGCTAAAAAATCTGTGGGAGCAAAAATTGATGGAAAAAATGTTGATATGTCTTATGTTCTAGATCATGATGCAGAAGTAGAATTTATAGATATAGACAGTCCTGAAGGAGAAGATATAGTAAGACACTCAACTGCTCACTTAATGGCACAAGCTGTATTAAGATTATATCCAGAAACTAAAGTTACAATAGGACCAGTTATAGAAAATGGGTTCTATTATGACTTTGATCCTGTAGAACAATTTACAGAAGAAGATTTAGAAAAAATTGAAGCTGAAATGAAAAGAATAGTAAAAGAAAATATAAAATTAGAAAAATATGTTTTACCTAGAGATGAAGCTATTGATTACTTTAGAGATGTAGATAAAAACAAATATAAAGTTGAAGTTGTAGAGGGAATTCCTCAAGGAGAACAAGTTTCATTCTATAAACAAGGAGATTTTACAGATCTTTGTAGAGGAACTCATGTACCTTCAACTGGTTATTTAAAAGCATTTAAATTAAGAACAGTTGCTGGAGCATATTGGAGAGGGAACTCAAAAAATAAAATGCTTCAAAGAATTTATGGATATTCTTTTTCTAATGAAGATAGATTAAAGAAACACTTAAAATTTATGGAAGAAGCTGAAAAAAGAGATCACAGAAAATTAGGAAAAGAATTAGAGTTATTCTTTATAAGTGAATATGGACCAGGGTTCCCATTCTTCTTACCAAAAGGAATGGTATTTAGAAATGTTCTAATTGACTTATGGAGAAAAGAACATGAAAAAGCAGGATATTTACAATTAGAAACTCCTATAATGCTTAATAAAGAGTTATGGGAAATTTCAGGACACTGGTTCAACTATAGAGAAAATATGTATACATCAGAAATTGATGAATTAGAGTTTGCTATAAAACCAATGAACTGTCCAGGAGGAGTCTTATCATTTAAACACCAATTACATTCATATAAAGATCTTCCAGCAAGACTTGCTGAACTTGGAAAAGTTCATAGACATGAATTTTCTGGAGCATTACATGGACTTATGAGAGTAAGATCATTTACACAAGATGATTCTCATATATTTATGACTCCTGATCAAGTTCAAGATGAAATTATAGGTGTTGTAAATCTTATAGATAAATTCTATAGTAAATTATTTGGTTTTGAATATGAAATAGAACTTTCAACTAAACCAGAAAAAGCTATAGGTTCTCAAGAAATTTGGGATATGGCTGAATCTGCACTTGCAGGTGCTTTAGATAAATTAGGAAGAAAATATAAAATAAATCCAGGTGATGGAGCATTCTATGGCCCTAAATTAGATTTTAAAATAAAGGATGCTATTGGAAGAATGTGGCAATGTGGAACTATCCAACTTGACTTTAATTTACCTGAAAGATTTGATGTAACTTATATAGGTGAAGATGGAGAAAAACATAGACCAGTAATGCTTCATAGAGTTATCTACGGTTCAATAGAAAGATTTATAGGAATATTAATAGAACACTATGCAGGAGCTTTCCCTATGTGGCTTGCACCAGTTCAAGTTAAAGTTTTAACACTTAATGATGAATGTATCCCTTATGCGAAAGAAATCATGGATAAATTACAAGAATTAGGAATTAGAGCTGAGCTTGATGATAGAAATGAAACTATTGGGTATAAGATAAGAGAAGCAAATGGAAAATATAAAATTCCTATGCAATTAATAATTGGAAAAAATGAAGTAGAAAATAAAGAAGTGAATATTAGAAGATTTGGATCTAAGGATCAATTTCCAAAATCACTTGATGAATTCTATGATTATGTAGTTGATGAAGCAGCAATTAAATTTGATAAATAAGGGGTACTATATGAAAAAAGTATTGTTGATATCACTGTTATGTTTAGCTATTATTGCTTGTGGAAAAAAAGAAGAAGTTAAACAAGAAGTAATAGAAACAGGAAATGTTAATAAAGAAGAAGCTTTTGGAGTGCCTAATCCATTTGAAATAGTGGATACTTTAGAGGAAGCTGCTAAAATAGCAGGATTTTCTTTAGAAGCTCCCACTGAATATGCAGACTATAAAACAACTCTTATTCAAGTTATTGAAGATGACATGATAGAAGTAATTTACTTTGATGATGTTGAAAAAACTCATGAAGGGCTTCGTGTAAGAAAAGCCAATGGCACTGATGATATCAGTGGAGACTATAATGAATACAAAGAAGTAAATGTAGTCAAAGTTGGTGAACTAGAAGTTACTGAAAAAGGTAATGATGGTAGTATATCTATAGCTAGTTGGACTGATGGAACTTATTCATATTCAATAAATGTAGATGAAGCTTTACTAAATGCAGATGATATTAGTAATTTAATTTCAAATATTAAATAATAATTAAAATTTTAAAGGGGGGTAATTAAAAATAAAAAATTTTTAGGTTGTATAATAAATGGTGTTGATAGAAGAAATTTCTATCAATACCATTTTTT
>ERZ773062.1073-NODE-1073-length-12108-cov-3.552477_pt1 | contig 12108 bp, 10 predicted proteins | sample MGYA00580626_ERZ773062 | MGnify/ENA primary metagenome ERZ773062 (study PRJEB29015, sample SAMEA2738003) | human oral metagenome | biome: human oral; feature: human-associated habitat; material: dental | place: China | collected 2058 ...
GTTCCTGACCGGCATAGCTAATTTGACTTGGCGCCATACTGCCCTTATCAAAGGTCAAGACTAGGTCGCCCCAGGTCAACTGATAACTGGCCAGGCCTTCCTGGCCACTGACCGCTTGTGGCGCTTGGCTCAGGCCAGGGACTTCATAGGCTGCCAAGCTTACCTGGTCGAAGCCATATTCCTCTTCATTTTCCAAGCCCAAATAGACAAAGCGGACACTGGCCACACTAGCTAGGTCCCCACAGCAAGTTAAGTCGACCCAAGTAGTTTGACCTGGCTCAGCCTGCCAAGTTGCACAGTCTTGACTAGTTAAGAGCAAGCCCTCCCGATTATAGGCTTCCACCCGCAAGTAGAGGGCCTCTGCCAAATTCAAAAAGGCATAGTCATTACGGAAGCAAGCTCGATGGGCTTGTAAATCAAAGTCTATTAAGCGAACTGGCCGGAAGACCTGTTTATGTTCCAAGAGACCCGTATGCAAGGTCCGATCTGGATAGACCAAGCCATCCATACAGAAGTTGCCAAAGTGTGGATAGTCGCCAAAGTCGCCCCCGTAACGGTAGGCAGGTTCTGCCTGCCCCGCTAGTGGCATCGCGACGGCATGGTCACACCATTCCCAGACGAAGAGGCCAATCAATTGAGGATGACGCTGCATGCAGTCATAATAATCTTCCAGACCACCTGGTCCATTGCCCATGGCATGGGCATACTCGCAGAGCATGAGCGGCCGATCAAGTGGTGCATATTGGCCCCCCTCGCTGAAGTAGAGAGTCTCGATTTCCTCAATAGACGGATACATGCGGCTGTAGACTTCCACATGCTGCTTATGGTGCGCCTTAGCTGGGTCGCGGAAATAATAGCCTTCATAGTGCAGAATCCGTGTCGGATCCCAAGACTTGGCTTGGGCCAGCAGGACTTCGAAATTGATACCAAAGCCCGATTCATTGCCCGCCGACCACATGATAATGGAGGAAAAGTTCCGCAGTGGCAAGACATTGGCTGCCATACGGCTTAATAGAGCCTCTTGCCACTCAGGATCCTCCGCTATCTGGTTAAAGTTGCGGCTATAGCCACGGCCGTATAGGTCTACCACCCCATGACACTCTATGTCGGCCTCACTGACCACATAAAAGCCCAAGCGATCACATAACTCATAGAATTCTGGTGACTTTGGATAGTGAGCCGTCCGAATGGCATTGAAGTTATGGTGCTTCATAAGCATCAAGTCCTGAACTTGGCGTTCCAGGGTCACAGTTGCTCCCGTATCCGGCCAAGAATCGTGGTGGTTGACCCCTATGAGTCGGATAGCCTGATGGTTACAGTAGAGGCCGTCTTTGTCCACGGCTAACTCTCGCAGACCAATGGCTTGTTTATAGGTCTCGCCTGCCACCGACCAGTAGAGCGTGTATAGATATGGTTTTTCAGCCGACCAGAGATGAGGCTCTTCAAGGGACAAGGTCAAGGTCTGCTGGCTAGAATCCAGTGGCAGATTGGTCTCCTCCAAGACTAGCTGATCCTCCGCATCTTCCAAGCGATAGGACCAGCTCCCCCCTGTCTGATTAAGGGACCAAGACCATTCCAGCTGGGCCGACTGGCCATCTGGTGCTACTTGGGGACGAAGATGGAAATCAACCAGTCCCTGAGCAGATCGCCGTCTCAGATAGACATCGCGGAAAATGCCACTCATGCGGAATTTGTCCTGGTCTTCCAGATAAGTCCCATCACACCATTTGAGAACTAGCACTGCTAGCTGGTTCTGCCCCTCTTTGATATAAGGGGTTAAATCATAGACTTGCAGGCTGTGCGAAATTTGCCCATAACCGACAAAATGATCGTTAACCCAAACATAAGCAGCTGAGTCTACTCCTTCTAGCACCAGTTCTGTCCCAGGCAGGTCTGCCAAATCCCTAATCTCAAAGCTTCGTTTATAAAGCCCGGCAGGGTTGGCATAGGGCACATAAGGTGGATTAAATGGAATGGGATATTCCGTATTGGTGTATTGAAAGTTATCGTAGCCCTGATATTGCCAACAACTCGGCACCGGCATCGTGGTCCAATCCAAATCCTCTTGGTGAGTCGTCAACCAATAAGGTGCTTCAATCAAGCGGACATTATCAAAATAATGGAAATCCCAATCCCCATTCAAGTTCACAAAGCGAGACGATTCCTGTCGTCGCTTGGCTTGCTTGGCCTCTTCTAAATCCCCATAGGGAATAAAGTAGGCAGCCTGTGGCATTTGGCCAACAGACTGAAGACTCAGGTCTTCAAAAAAGTTACTTATTAACATGGCTATCCCCCTTCAGCGCATGACCAGGCCGAAACACCTGGATGCGCTTCCTTCTTTTCTATTATAGCATAAGTCCCTCGGTCAGGAACCCACGCACCCTAAACTTGTTATCAATTCCCCACAAAAAACTGCCCCTTAGGGGCAGTTTTGCCTTAGCATTCATATTCGATAGGGCTTGAACCTTAGCATCAGGGTTAGCCGTCGGGTTGACTACATGCCCTTGATAACGTGAAGCTAGGGGGACACTGGCCCGGTTAATTTCGTCATCCTGACGCGCTCCCGGTTGCCAATCTAGGAGTTCTTGCCAGTTTTGGAACTTCACTTCCTTTGGCTTGACCTCTCCACCTTGCTTTTGCGGTGTGTCAGGCACTTCTTGAGCCGGGGCAGGATTGGCGCTTGCTTGATTGCTTTCTGCATTCGCTTGACTGGTCTGATCTGACTCACTGCTAGCAGGGCTTGGGGCTGGCTCTTCACTTAGGCTCGAACTGTCACTAGGGGACGTAGCAGCCTGGCTGACCTCGGTCTTGGGACTAAGCTGGTCTAAGGAAGCCTCTGTATCTGAAGTCACCACTTCTTCTGCCGCTACCCGAGGGGCTCCGGCCAACAACAAACCAATGGCCAGGGAAGAGGCTAGGGCTGCCTTCATCTGCCAATGGGGGGAAACACTTGTCTTGCTCATACTTCTAACTCCTTTCATATTTGGTCTTGCTTTACCCCCATTATATGACTGCGCTTACACAATAACTATCTCAAAACTATAGATAAATTATCAGAAATTATGGCTGTTGTATGCCACCCTCTTGACTAGCAAAGACTTGTTCTTATCTGCCTCTACATAAGATAAAAAACCCGCCAAAAGGCGGGTTTGAATTCTGGTGATTAAAGGTACTTAAGTGGCGTCGCTAGTTCTGGATCAGTCATATGAACCTTAAGTCGGCGACCGACTTCAATATCATGTTGTTCTAGAATACCTGTACAGGTAGAAAGGGCTAATTCCTTGGTGTTATTTTCCTTGCTCAAGTGGCCCAAATAAATATCTTGGGTGCTGGCCCCTAACATATCCACCATGGCTAGGGCGCCATCTTCATTAGATAAATGGCCCTTGTCGCCCAAAATCCGTTGCTTAAGCGACCAAGGATAGGCACCATAGCGCAACATCTCAATCTCGTGGTTAGATTCTATCAGATAGGCGTTAGCATTCTGCAAAAGACTACGAAGTCTTTCGCTGACATAACCTGAGTCCGTCAACATGACAAACTGCTTGTCCCCCTGTTGGAAGGCATAGAATTGAGGCATGGCTGCATCATGGCTGACTTGATAGGTTAAGACATCCAAGTCCCCGAAGGTGACCAACTGATCTGGTTCTAACTCGCGACGATTATCAGGGTCAATAGCCCCCAGCATCCCATCCATGGCTTGCCATGTTGCCTTATTAGCATAAACTGGCAAATTATATTTGCGGGATAGAACGCCTACCCCATGAATATGGTCCTTATGTTCATGCGTCACCAGAATGGCATCCACATCGGCCACACTGCGGTCAATCTGGGCCATCAAAGATTCTATTTTCTTGCCACTCAAACCTGCATCGACCAAGAGTCGTTGGCGGTCTGACTCCACATAGGTGACATTGCCGCTACTGCCAGACGCCAAGATTGAAAATCTTAAGCCATTGGCATTTTGGCTCATTTCCTGCGCTCTTACTATCACACACTCGCCTACTTCCCTATCTTCAAATCACACGCTATCTAAGACCCTCTGGAATTTTTTCCTAGTCTCATCTCCACTGTCTAGTATACGCAAAAGGCCACTTTAGTGCTAGTGATATGCGTATAAGAAAGAGGCCAGTTTTACCTAGCCTCTATGTCCTTTTAATCCTTCAATTCAATCTTCAGTACGGCATCAATCTGGTTTGGTAGGAGATAGGTATAATGCTCCACTTCCCCCATTTGGACGAAGGTCAAGCCTGGAAAGGCCTTGATATTCCAACTGTCCGAAACCTGGAGCTCTGAGCCATCATTTAACCAAGAAATCCGCTTGATTTGATCACGGTCAATGCCCGGCAAATAAAGTGGCCCAATCGGTTGCTCGAAGAGATGGGCATAGATAGTCTGGCCTTTGCGCGTATAGTAGCCCCAGTCAGGTTTTGGCAGGTCTGCATAGCCGCAGCCATAGATACTTTCCGAGTGTAAATCCATCCAGTCAGAAAAATCACGCAGAATGGCCTGACTTTCGGCTGGGAAGCGACCTTGAGCGGTTGGCCCGATATTGAGCAGCATGTTACCCTCCTTGGCCACACACTCCACTAACTTATGAATGAGCGTTGTCGATGATTTATAGTGATGGTCTCTAGCGTGATAGGCCCAGTTATTATTCATAGTCAAGCAGAGCTCCCAAGGCACAAAGTTTCCGGCTTCGTTACGGATGCCCTCATGTGGTACCACTTGCTCAGGACTGACAAAGTCTCCGGCATAGTCGCTGATGGTCTCAGTTACAATACTGCCAAAGCCCTCGCCAGATGTCTCCAAACGATTATCAATCAAAATCCAAGGCTGGTGCCCCCGCACGAGCTCTATCAATTCTTGGGCCCGCCAAGCCTGACCACACATTTGACCATAAGAGAAGTCAAACCAGAGGATATCCAATCGGCCATACTGGGTCACTAATTCCTCGACCTGACGGTGCATATACTCAACATAACGATTGAAATCTTGGCCTGGATCAGCTGCTTGGTGCTTGCGGGGATGATAAGGGTCGCCCGCATGTGGATAGTCAGGGTGGTGCCAGTCTAAGAGACTGTAATAGAGGCCAACCTTGAGTCCTTCAGCGCGTGCAGCTTCAACAAATTCCCGTACCAAGTCACGGCCACAAGGGGTATTAGTCGCCTTGTAGTCCGTCCACTGACTATCAAAAAGGCAGAAACCGTCGTGGTGCTTAGCCGTCAGAATCATATACTGCATGCCTGCCTCCTTGGCTTGGCGCGCCCATTCCTGAGGTTGATAGCCCTCGGGATTGAAGCAGTCTAGGTAGCTAGGGTATCGTTCCACGATTCCTGGGTCATGGCTGTAGACCCACTCACCTCGAGCGGGAATGCTGTAAAGCCCCCAGTGTAGGAACATGCCAAAACGCGCCTGACGGAACCATTTAGTCCGTTCCATAATTTGAGCCAGAGTCTGGGTCATGAAGGCCCACCTCCAAGGTTGATAGATGATAACTTCATTTTGTGTCCTCCTAAAATAGTCATTATTGCACATCTATTATAGCCCCAAAAGACAGCGTTTACAACACACTTGCCAAATTTCCCGATTATTCCAATAAATCCGACACTTGTAAGCCCCATCATTCAGGTGTAAACTAGTAGGTGTAAATTAATCTTGTCATATTAAATTCGAAGGAGCTGTCCTCATGATTGTTCGTGATACCGTCCAAATGCCCTGCCCTCATTGCCAACATGTCCAAGACTTCGAAGTTCTCTTGCTTGTGACTGGCGATATGGAGCCCCCTTTGCGTGACCGCATTATCTCTGGCGATTGGGCGACCTTTTGCTGCCAAAAGTGTCAAAAGCGGGAACGCATCCTCTACCCTACCCTCTACGAAGACCGCGTTCGCAAGGTCAGAATTCACTATCAGCCAAATGAAGCGGAAGCCGCTCGACTCCTCAAGCAATTGCCCGAAACGGTCGCCTCTTACGGTCCTGAATATGCCGACTACCAAGTCCGCCTAGTGACCAATCCCTTGGACTTCATGGAGAAGGTAGCCATCTTCACTGCCGGCTATGATGATCGTATCATGGAAGCAGTCAAACAGGCCTTAAAACAAGCCGACAGCCTTCCTAATGACCTAGTCGACCTCTACTTCGGACTTAACCCTGAAGGAGACAAATTGTTCTACCTCTACACTCCTTCTGGCTTGCTGGGACTAGACTTTGATGAGGCACTCTACCAGCAAGTAGCTGAGCGGGCACCTGAATTCAAGCAAGAGCAGGTTTTTGTGGTCAATCAAGAGTGGTTGGCTCAAGAAAACTGGATTTAGAAATCAAATAAGAGACTGGATGTTAACAAATCCAGTCTCTTTTTTATGCGATAGTTTTCCTATTCTCCAATTACAACAACACGATACTTACGTACTCGTTCTCGAGTTTGGTCAAAGTCTGCTAGGTAGAAGTATCCTGTGCGACCAACTGCCACTTGACCATCCACGACTGCGAAGGTCTCGCTGGCGCCAATGATGGTTGCTTTGAGATGGGCATCGCCATTCCATAGTAGGCTGCGATCACCACCCGGCAACCAGTCATCAACATCCGGCCAGGATTCCACTTCTGCATAATGTAGCGGACCTGGATAGCGATAAGTTTGAGCGCTAGTATGAGGAGGCAGAATCTTCCCTAGCGCATCATTGAGGTCCAGATGCAACCACTCATTGCCATGCTCGTCCACGTCATGTGTGTATTCCTCATAGAGAATGGCGCAGGTCGTGTGGGCCGTAACAATGGTGACAATACCAGATTGAATGCCACTTGTCGCAACAGCATCCTTAACCGTCTCCGTAATATCTACATAGGAGACTTGTCCGGCTTGACTAGCCACTTTAAATTCCTGATTATAAACTGCCATCAGCTAGCCCTCCTTCATGGCTCGGTCCACTGCAGCCACCATGTCTTTAAGCATTTGGACTGGATCAGGGGCTTTGACAATGCCACTGGTACACCCCGTCCCATCGGCGCCGGAGCGAATCGACCGATAGACATCCTCAGGCGTCATAATGCCCGCACCTTGCATAATCAAAGTATGGGGACTGAGAGCCTTCACTGCTTGATTCGTCTTCGCCATATAATCGTCATCACTGGTTTGGCCGGTGCCAATCAGCTCGGTTGGCTCGCAGAGCATAATCGTCGGTTCTAAAAGACTCAAGGCTCGTGCTTCGGCTAAAGAGTCCGCACAAACAATGGTCGCCATTCCCAAGTCATGGGCTCGCTTAACCGAGGCCACTAACTGAGCCGAGGTCAATGGATGTTCCGCATGATTGAGGAAGCTAGCCCGTGCGCCTGCTGCATAGAGCGAGTCTGGTAAGACCGCTCCCATACCTCTGCCTGGCTCAATGCCATCCAGATGCTGGGCACAAACAATCACATGTTGAGTCTGGGAGGCTACGAGATAGAGATCTGCATAGGGACAGGTCAAAACCACCGCAACGTCTGGGTAATCTAAGGCCAACTGATCTGCCACCCGCGCCATTTCCAGTAACTGTTCCCCGTAGAGATAGGATTTAGGATTAAAGATAAAGAACTTGCCTTTGAAATCAACCGTCATAGAGTTCCCTCCTTAATGTCCATACGGACTTTTCTTGATTAAGCCTCCAACTGAGACTTGAGGTCTGACCAAAGGGTATCCAAACCCATGCCGGTTAAGAGTGGCAGGCCCATAATCACCTTGTCCTTAATAGAATCTGGCACCACTGTCGTCGAAATTACAATATCATAGTCATCAATTCGGTTAACCTCTTCAGCCACCTTAGATTGGAAGACTTGGACAGAATCGCTATAACCATTTGCCTTCAGCCAATCTTTGACCTTACCTGCAACAACCGTAGAAGTGGCAATACCTGAGCCACACATAATTAAGAGTTTTTTCATTGTGATTACTCCTTCCTAGGATTTGCGTACCTTATTGACATAGTAGAGACCTGCTAGCGAAGCAAGAAGCACTAGGGTTAAGATAACCCATGGCATATGATTGCCCGCGAAAATGAAGAGCCAGGTTGGCCAGAGCCCACCTTCTGCCATAGCCGTTACACTGGTGTTACCACCTAAATCGAAGTTAGCTGACTGAGCTGCTTTGGTAACTAATGGAGCAGCCCATGAAGTCACATAGAGAATGCTAGCCATATAAATGGTCCCACCTACAACAGTCCGGACAATATTGCCCCGGAAGACGGCTGCCATCAAGCAGACAACGAATGGAATGGTTGCTAAGTCACCAAATGGTAAAGTTTGGTTACCTGGCAAGATAACTGCTAAGAGAATGGTGATGGGCACTAGCAAGAGAGAAGAAGATAAGACAGCTGGATGGCCTACGGATAAAGCAGAGTCCATCCCGATGTTGACTTCTCGGCCTGGGAAGCGACGTTGCACAAAATCATTGGCTGCTTCAGAGATAGGCGTCAAACCTTCCATGAGCAAGGAAACCATACGAGGCATGAGGACCATAACGGCCGACATCTTGACCCCTAATTGCAGGACTTCTTTTACTTCATAGCCGGCCAAGAGCCCCATGATAATCCCGATAATTAAACCTAATACGGTTGATTCTCCAAAAATCCCAAAGCGTTTTTGGATGGTTTCAGGATCGGCTTCAATCTTGTTAAAACCAGGAATCCGGTCAAAAAGCCAGTTAAGAGGGATGGCTACTAAGAAGCCTGGCGCTGAGGTCCCATGAGGGAAGGTAATATTAGGGAAACCGTAAAATTTCTTAATAGCTGGTGCAATAATGTCGCCCAAGAGATAAATCATGACCAGATAAGTCACAGTCGCATAGAGACCGAGTGAGAAGTCTTGGGTTACAGCATAAACCAAAGAAGCTACGAAGGCTGCGTGCCAGAAGTTCCACATATCCACCATGAGAGTCTTGGTTAAGCCTAAGAAGAGCAAGAGCAAGTTAACCCCAATCCCAATCGGAATGGATAAACTACCCAAGAGGGTCCCATAGGAAATAGCCGCTGCAGCTGGCCAGCCTACGTCAATAGTAGTCAAGTTTAAGCCGAAGCGTGCCACCATGGCTTGGGCGGCAGGGCCTAAGCTTCCGCCTAAGAGGTCAACAACCATGTTCAAGCCTACAAAACCAATCCCGACCATAATGCCAGAGACTAGGGCCTTCTTAGGCTTGGTCCCCAAAGCAACCCCAAAGATAAAAATCAAAATAGGTAAGACGACAATAGCGCCTAAATCAACGAAGCTTTTAAACAAGTCTAACATCTTACTTCCTCCTTTGAATGGGAAAAAACGACTATAAAATTCCGTGTTGGGCAAGCATCATACGCAGAACTCCCTGGGATTCAGGCTGATCAGGCAATTGACAGATAGCTGCCATAGCTTGACTATCCTGCAGTAGAGCTACCAAATCTTGCAGTAAAGTGAGTTGCTGGTGGGCCTCCTTAAGAGCGAGCATGAAAACTACCTGAACAGGTACGACCACATCTGAGGTTCCCATCTGGTAGAATTCTACCGATTTGTCTAGCGTCATGATGGCTAACTGGGCTTTCTTCACGTGCTCCACATCCGTATGGGGGATGGCAATCCCATAATCCTGAAACTGGAGGCCCGTTGGAAAAATCTTCTCTCGTTCCAAGACTGCTGTTGGATAGGATTCATAAACCACACCGCAATCCACCATGACTTGGCCTAGATAGGCTAACACCTCCTCTCGCGTCTTAAGGCCACTGACTTGGAACTGTATGATATTTTCATCTAACATTGATACTCACTTCCTCTAATAGACGAGCCTTGAGGCTAGCTCCATCCTGGCATTGACTGAGTTGATTCATTACTTCTTGGTCTTCAATTAGGGCATAGAGGGCTATCAGGCTCTCCTTGAATAGCTTCATATCTCGTTCCGCTACTGCAATTAGGAAGATGAGCTTGACTTGGTTCTGCCCCCAGCTAACTGGCTTGGCTAGCGAGACTAGGACGATTTCAGAGTGAGTGACGGTCTTAGGATCACTATGAGGCAAGGCCACACCCGTGTAGACGCTAGTAGCTCCCATTTGCTCTCGTTCATAAACCGACTGGACAAAGGCTGGATTAGACAAATTCTGGGGGCTAGCTTGGGCCAAGACTAGCGCTAAGGCTTGATCCTGGTTGTTAGCAGTCAACTGGACTTGGTCTGGAGTCTTAATTAGCTCCGTTAGGCTAGCCACATGGAAGCTAGACTCGCGTCTGAGAGCCTTGACCATCTGGTGATGGCCGGAGTTTAACTGGTCATAGTGGTGGCGAATCTGTTCGAGCTCATCTTGAGTCATAATTGGACTTACTCGCTGAACAGGTACCGGTAGCTCTTCCTTTAAGTCGAGAGAGGAAATAACCAAATCCACACCACGCCAATCCATATCAGTTAACTCCTGCCATTTTAGATTGAGAAGACGATCTGAAGGGCTGAAAATCCGCTGCAACTTGGCTAGAATTAACTCAGAGGCAGCTAGACCATGTTGGCATACTACCACAATGGTTAGAGGTCGTTGGACCTTCTCCAGGGCAATCTGAAAATGAATGACCAAAAAAGCCAACTCCTCATCCGGCACTTCCATATCATAGTGTTCAGCAAAATCCCGCAAAGCCAGCCAAACGATATTAAATAAGGTTAAGTATTGCTTCCTAATTTCGTCTAAGGCTGGATTGGTAACATGCATATGATGTCGTAAGCGGAAAATCATTGAAGACATATGATTGGTTAGCATAGCTAGCAAGTGCTGATCCTGGCTTAGGTCCACATTGAGAAAGTCTGAAACCCGTTGAATCAGGGCCTGGACTTGCTGACGTAATTCCCGTTCATAGTCAGGGCTTTGGACCTTGAAACCCACTGCCAATAAGGTATAGGCCAGAGACTCGATTTCGATAGCTGATAGCTGCACTAGTGCTTGGCCTGTCACTGCCTCCAGGAGCTCCCCAGCGAAGAAGTAAACTTCCAAGTGGCTGAGGTCGCGGACCAATTCCTTTGCTCGAACTTGAAGGACCTGGCCTAACTGGCCTCGGCGTCGGATAATCAAACATTCTAACAAGAGCAAGAGATAATAATCTGCGGTAAAATCATGCTGATAAGTCTGACTTAACTGATTCAAGGCCTGCTGGCAGAGGGCAATATCTTCCGCTGGGAAAAAGACCACTAAGTCCCGAATCGGCTCTGCCATCTGATAGAGCCACTCCTGCAGATAAGTTCGTAGACATTGACGAATAGCTGACTCCCGTCCCTGAACCTGCAGGCGGCCATCTTGGCGAACTAATGTCAACCCACAAGCTTGGAAGCGAGGCCCTAAACGGCTCAAGTCGCGGTTCAAGGTCGCAGAGGACACATAAAGTTGGTCTGCTAAATCCTCTAAATCTAGTCCTCCTGAGTCCAAACATAGGCCCTTAAGTAAATAACGCTCACGGTCGTCAGGACCATAAGCTTCCCACTGGTCTGCTTGCTGCCAGTCCTTAATCAGACTTCGCAACCTAGCCTCGTCGGATTGGCTTAAGTCTAATTTCACTCCATTACGAGGTGATTTGTCTATGGCTAAGCCATGCGGTGCTAAAGCCTCATTAAGCTTAGCCAAATCATGATAAATTGTCTTGGCTGATACGCCATAAAGCTGGGCAATCTGGCTACTAGCCACATAGTCGGTCTGCTTAAGTAAATAATCCAACAAATGCATCTGTCGCTTATTCATGGCTCCCTCCTAAAGTTAGATCAAAACGTTTTCATCTACTTAAATTATACCTTGGATTGCTGTCTAGATAAAATCATCTTACTTCCGGATTAATGTGGAAGGGCGAGTGAGAATGGAAAAACCCCTGGGTTTATTAGAAAATCCAAGGGGTTCTATTTGCGCTTATAAAATTTGTTTTATTTCTACCTCATGGGCACGACAACTATTGTTTTTAGTATGTAAAGCGACAATAGTTTTATATTTTAGACCCAAGGGTACAAAGCACCTATCTCTTATCGAAGGAAAATTAAGAAGTATTACGGTTACTTAAATCCTGAGAGTACAAAAACTGCTCCCACTTGCTAACTGTCTGCTTAGTTGTTTTACGGTTACTTAAATCCTGAGAGTACAAAAACTCATTTCCTCCT
>ERZ773062.1078-NODE-1078-length-12064-cov-2.537264_pt1 | contig 12064 bp, 8 predicted proteins | sample MGYA00580626_ERZ773062 | MGnify/ENA primary metagenome ERZ773062 (study PRJEB29015, sample SAMEA2738003) | human oral metagenome | biome: human oral; feature: human-associated habitat; material: dental | place: China | collected 2058 ...
CATAGCCTATGTCGGAAACGGAGTGCTTGCTTCAGCTCTTGCTATGGATAAAATATATACTAAAATTATAGTTGACAAGCTCGGAATCAGACAGGCGGCTTATGAAGTAATATTAAGAGAGGAATTCAGCCTGCCTGAGCTTGCCGCTGAAGCTGTTAAAAAGATAGAATCAAGATTTACTTATCCTGTCTTTGTAAAGCCCTCAAATGCAGGCTCAAGTAAGGGAGTGACTAAGGCGGCGGATACTCAAAGCCTGAAAAAAGCTGTAGAATTTGCCTTAAAGCATGACAGAAAGGTGCTGGTAGAGGAAGCTGTAAGGGGCAGAGAGATAGAATGTGCGGTGCTGGGGGCGGGTATGTCGGTTAAAGCCAGCGGTGTGGGAGAAATACTTGCCGGTGCGGATTTTTATGATTTTGAAGCAAAGTATTATAATTCGGAGTCAAAAACGGTGATAAGCCCCGAGCTTCCCGGAAAGGCGCAGACTAGAGTGCCTGAGTATGCAAAAAAGATATTTAGAGCAGTTGACGGCTTTGGACTTGCAAGAGTTGATTTTTTTGTAAAGCCGGATGGCGAGGTGGTGTTTAATGAAATAAATACCATGCCCGGCTTTACCGCTATCAGCATGTATCCTATGCTTTGGGAAGCAGCTGGCTTAAATAAAAAAGAACTTGTAAATAAGCTGATAGAGCTGGCTTTTCAAAGGTCTGGTGCTTATGAGCTCTAATAAAGATAAAAAAAATTCTCCAATAGGAGTATTTGATTCGGGAGTAGGAGGGCTTACTGTAGCAAGAGAAATTATAAGACAGATGCCGGCTGAAAAGCTTGTGTATTTTGGAGATACTGCCAGAGTGCCTTACGGAAGCAAATCAAGAGATACGGTAATACATTATTCAAGACAGATTTATCGATTTCTTATGACTAAAAAGGTAAAGGCAATCGTGATAGCCTGCAATACAGCCAGTGCCTATGCTCTTGAAACGCTTGCTTCGGAAAGCGAGGTTCCGATAATTGGCGTGATACATTCAGGAGCAAGAGCAGCTGCCGCCGCAACTAAGAACGGCAGAATAGGCATCATAGGTACGAGCGGTACTGTTGACAGCAAAATCTATCCCAAGACTATTAAGGCAATACGGCCGGAGGTGGAAGTAATACAAAAGGCCTGTCCGCTTTTAGTGCCTTTAGTAGAGGAGGGACTTACCCATGACAGTGTGACGGACGAGATAATAAGGCGTTATGTTAGTGAAATCAAGCAAAAGTATATAGATACTCTGGTAATGGGCTGCACCCATTATCCGCTTTTAAGGTCTGCGATAAGGCGAATTATGGGAAGCAGCGTAACTCTGGTAAATCCGGCTTATGAAACCGCAGTTGAATTGAGAGAGCTTTTAAGGAGCAAGGAGCTTTTAGGCAGTGAAGATAATAAGGCTAAGCACAGCTTCTACGTCAGTGACCTTGCTGAAAAATTCAGAGATTTTGCGTCTTCCATACTTCCTCAGGAAGTAAAGGAAAGCATTAGAATTCAGATAGAGGAGTATTAAAATTAAAAAAAGCTGTATGATGACAAAAAAGGTTTTACTGGAAATAAAAAGCCGGTATATTATTGCAGGCGAGGAAGAGGTTATGGAGTTTGAAATACCCGGGGCTTATGAGCTGCAAAACGGTGTACATAAAGTGGAGTATGAGGAGAGGCTTACCGAAACCAAGGGGAGGATAAAAAATACTCTGATATTTTCAGATGAGAAGGCTGAGATTACAAGAGAAGGCTTTATAAACTCCCGTATGATTTTTTCAGAAGCAGATAAAAATACTTCGTCTTACTATACTACACCTTATGGAGCATTGGAAATGGAAATACAAACCTATAAGGTCAATATTGATGAAAATGAAGATTATATACTGGTCAAGGCTCATTATTTAATCAGCATAGATAAAAAGCCCTCCTCGGAGTGCAGACTTATGTTCAAGATAAAATGGTAATTTCGACAATAAAAAAGGTACGTGCACAGCCTGCAGGTACCTTTATAAGTTTATTGCCAGAATAAATGAATCCTTTAAACAGCTTATTTAGTCTTTTGCTTTTGATTTTGAGCCTGCTGCTGGAGCTTTTGAGCAAGTCCGGCGAGAAAGCCTTTTTTAGCGTTATTTTTTATTATGCCGCCGCCTCTTACACTTTTGATTTCGCTGATATAGATACCGCTGACTACAACCTTTACCTCAGCCTTCAGAGGCAGTGAATTAAAAACCCCCTCATCTGCCATGAGCGTCATAATTTTAGGACCGACCTTAGCCTTTACCACAGGTACCTTGGTCCATCTCAGATAGGCGGGGGTCTGTTCATAAACTATCTTTGGAAGTCCCGATTCTTTAATTTTCAATCTTTTTTTATCTATCACAAGCATTGAAATTACCTGTTTTGAAGCTTCAATAGCTGCTTTTTGCTCGCTCTGCTTTTTCTCAAGTCTGCTTCCTATGAAATATAAAGCACCAAGGATTATGACGATTACGAGAAGGATTATACCGACTACAGTTAGAATTGTGTTAAGCAATTTATATTTCCTCCGATATAAATATTATTATAATGTATAAACGTCAAGAATTATACCAAAAAAAGCGCTTAAATGCAATCTTATATTGACACTTTAAAAAAAAGGTGCTACTATGAAGAATGCACTATCGTGGGGGAGTAGCCTTTTTATTTGTAAAGCTGCTTCCCTGAAGTATGGAAGCAGTCAATTCATATATTAACAGAGGTGAAACGTCAATGGAAAAAAGCAAGATGCATCCCGTGAAATCCGGGAAAAGCGTAAGAATGAGCTTCTCTATGCAGAAGGAAGTTCTTGAGATGCCGGCATTGATAGAGATTCAGAAAAATTCTTATCAATGGTTTCTTAAAGAGGGACTTAAAGAAGTTTTCAAAGATATATTCCCTATTGAAGATTTTGCAGGGAATTTTACCCTTGATTTTTCTAGTTATCAATTATGCTTAAATGAAATCAAACATAGTATACAGGAATGTAAGGACAGAGATGCTACCTACGCCGCACCTATCAAGGCACAGCTGACCTTAAGGCTTAAAAGTGATGGCACTATGCTTAACCAGGAAACCTACATGGGAGATTTTCCGCTGATGACGGACACAGGCTCATTTATTATAAATGGAGCGGAAAGAGTTATTGTAAGTCAGCTTGTACGTTCACCTGGCATTTATTATACAATAGAGCATGATAAGCTTGGTAAAAAATGCTTCTTCGCACAGGTAATTCCAAACCGTGGTGCCTGGCTTGAATATGAAACCGATTCAAATGATGTCTTTTATGTACGTGTGGACAGGACCAGAAAGGTACCTATAACAGTGCTCTTAAGAGCTATGGGACTTGGAAGCAATAATGAAATACTGGATTTATTCGGTGAAGAGCCTAAGCTTATCGCAAGCCTTGCAAAGGATGCTTCTACTAATTATGAGGAGGGACTGCTTGAGCTTTATAAGAAAATACGTCCGGGTGAGCCTCTTTCTGTTGACAGTGCGCAGAGCCTGTTAAACTCTATGTTTTTTGACCCGAGGCGCTATGACCTTGCAAGAGTTGGACGTTATAAATTTAACAAAAAGCTTAATTTTAAATATCGTATAGCGGGGCAGGTGCTTGCAGAGGATATTGTAGATTTTGAAACCGGCGAAATTATAGCCTCGGAGGGAGAGCTGCTTACCAAGGAGAAGGCTCTTGAGCTGCAGAATACCGCAGTGCCCTATGTATGGATTAAATCAAATGAGAAAAACGTCAAGGTGCTTTCAAACCTTATGGTTGATATAAAAAAGTTCGTGCAGATAGAAAATGTCGAAGAGCTCGGGGTTACTGAAGCGGTGTATTATCCGCTGCTTAAACAGCTCATAGAAGAAGCTCCGGATACGGAGGCGCTTAAGGAGGCTATAAAGAAAAATATAGCAGAGCTGATACCGAAGCATATCACCAAGGAAGATATATTTGCTTCAGTTAATTATAATATGCATATAGAAAACGAAATAGGCTCAAGCGATGATATAGACCATCTCGGAAACAGGCGTATAAGAGCGGTGGGAGAGCTGCTGCAAAATCAGTACCGCATAGGTCTTTCAAGAATGGAAAGAGTTGTAAGAGAGCGTATGTCAACCTTTAATGAGGGACAGGAAGTCATAATACAAAGCTGCAATCAAGGAATTTTTCGGGAGCTCACAGCTTTCACAGTTTATGGACCAGAATAATCCTTTATCAGAGCTGACTCATAAAAGAAGGCTTTCGGCACTTGGTCCCGGAGGGCTTTCAAGGGACAGAGCTGGATTCGAGGTACGAGATGTACATTATACTCATTACGGCAGAATGTGCCCTATAGAAACTCCTGAAGGTCCAAATATAGGACTGATAAATTCTCTTGCAAGTTTTGCAAGAGTTAATTCGTACGGCTTTATAGAAGCACCCTACAGGATAGTAGATAAAACTACCGACCCCTTAAATCCAAGAGTTACCGATGAAGTAATTTATATCACCGCTGACGAGGAAGATAATTTTATAGTGGCACAGGCGAATGAGCCGCTTGATGAAAATGGACATTTTCTGCATACCAATGTTTCCGGAAGGTTTAGAGATGAGATTTCAGAGTTCCAGAAATCAAAAATAGACCTTATGGATGTTTCGCCTAAGATGGTATTTTCAGTGGCAACAAGTATGATCCCCTTCCTGGAAAATGATGATGCCAACCGTGCGCTGATGGGCTCAAACATGCAGCGTCAGGCGGTTCCGCTGATGATTACGGAGGAGCCTGTGGTCGGTACCGGAATGGAAGAAAAGGCGGCGGTTGACTCCGGAGTATGCGTGCTTGCCAAAAATGCCGGTACTGTAGTAGTCAGCAGTGCCGACCATATAGTAATAAAAAGAGATGAGGACGGGCAAAAGGACGAGTACCGTTTGACGAAGTTTGCCAGAAGCAATCAGTCAAACTCATATAATCAAAAGCCTATAGTGTATAAGGGCGACCATGTAAACCAAGACGAGATTATAGCGGACGGTCCCTCTACAAATAATGGAGAAATAGCACTTGGAAAAAATCCGCTTATAGGATTTATGACCTGGGAGGGCTATAATTATGAGGATGCCGTCTTACTAAGTGAAAAGCTGGTACACGATGATGTCTATACCTCTATACATATAGAAGAATATGAATGTGTGGCAAGGGATACCAAGCTTGGACCTGAGGAAATTACCAAGGATGTTCCTGGAGTAGGCGACGAGGCGCTTAAAGACCTTGATGACAGAGGAATTATCAGGATAGGAGCAGATGTGCGTGCCGGAGATATACTGGTAGGCAAGGTAATGCCCAAGGGAGAAACTGAGCTGACCGCAGAGGAAAGACTGCTGCGTGCCATATTCGGTGAAAAAGCGAGGGAGGTAAGAGATACTTCTCTTAAAGTTCCTCACGGTTCTTATGGAGTTGTAGTGGATGCAAAGGTATTTAAAAGAAAAAACGGTGATGAACTGCCTCCGGGAGTAAATCAGAGTGTGCGCATCTATATAGCTCAGAAAAGAAAAATATCAGTTGGCGATAAGATGGCAGGCCGACATGGAAATAAGGGGGTGGTGTCAAGAGTGCTTCCGGTAGAGGACATGCCCTTCCTTCCAAACGGCAGACCGCTTGATATAGTGCTTAATCCGCTTGGGGTACCTTCACGTATGAATATAGGACAGGTGCTTGAAATCCATCTTTCACTTGCTGCCAAAGCACTGGGATTCAATATTGCGACCCCGGTATTTGATGGTGCAAATGAAAATGATATTATGGATATGCTTGAGATGGCAAATGACTATGTAAATGAAGAATTTGATTTCTTTGAGGATAAGTATAAGAGCATAGTAGATGAAAGAGTCATGGATTATCTTAAAAACAACCTTGAGCATAGAAAGCTCTGGAAGGGCGTACCCATATCAAGAGATGGAAAGGTCTGGCTGAGGGATGGAAGGACCGGAGAGTATTTTGACAGTCCTGTCACCATAGGTCACATGCATTATCTGAAGCTGCATCACTTGGTTGACGATAAAATTCATGCCAGGTCAACCGGTCCTTATTCACTTGTAACTCAGCAGCCGCTTGGAGGTAAAGCCCAGTTCGGAGGACAGCGCTTTGGAGAGATGGAGGTTTGGGCTCTTGAAGCTTATGGAGCTTCCTATACTCTTCAGGAAATTCTTACAGTTAAATCGGATGATGTCATAGGGCGTGTAAAGACCTATGAAGCCATTATAAAGGGTGATAATATACCTGAATCGGGAGTGCCCGAATCATTTAAGGTATTGCTTAAAGAACTGCAGTCACTCGGTCTTGATATAAGAGTATTAAATGATGACGGAACCGAAGTGGAGCTTAAGGAAAATCTCAGTTATGGTGATTTAAGCATCAATTCAATTATAGAAGGCGATAGAAAATATCATAATAATGAAAACCTTGCAAAAGAAGGCTTTTCAACTAAGGAATTTGAAGGTGAGGAGCTGGTCGATGTGGAGGAATCTGCTGATGACGAAGAAGATGAAGATAATTATTCTGTAAATGACGAGGATATTTAACATTATTATAGTGATGAAACTCCTGTGATGTAAATGCTTGGGAGTTTTCATTTTGATATAAATTATAAAAGCTATACAGTTAATTTAAGGAAGGAGTATATTCATGCCTGATAACAATGAAATCTATCAGCCAATAGCATTTGACAATATTCAGATAAGCCTTGCTTCACCTGAAAAAATCAGGGAATGGTCACATGGAGAGGTTAAAAAACCTGAAACCATAAACTACAGAACGCTTAAGCCTGAAAGAGAGGGGCTGTTTTGTGAGAGGATTTTCGGACCGAGCAAGGACTGGGAATGTACCTGTGGTAAATATAAAAAGATACGTCACAAAGGAGTAATATGCGACCGCTGCGGAGTTGAAGTTACAAAATCAAGTGTAAGGCGTGAGCGTATGGGACATATTGAGTTGGCAGCTCCGGTATCTCATATATGGTATTTTAAAGGCATACCTTCACGTATGGGATTGATTCTCGACATGTCGCCGAGAGTACTGGAAAAGGTGCTTTACTTCGCTTCTTATGTAGTGCTTGACCCTATGAAGACTGAGCTGAATTATAAGCAGGTGCTTTCAGAAAAAGAATACAGAGAAGCTATAGAGGCACACGGTTTCGGAAACTTTAGAGTAGGTATGGGAGCAGAATCTGTACTTGAACTTCTTCAAAATATAGACCTTGAAAGAGAATCAAAGGAATTAAAGGAGCAGCTTAGGGAATCCTCAGGTCAAAAGAGGGCAAAAATAATCAAAAGACTTGAGGTGGTTGAGGCATTCAGACATTCGGGAAATAAACCTGAATGGATGATACTTAATGTGGTCCCGGTAATACCTCCGGATATAAGACCTATGGTACAGCTTGACGGAGGCAGATTTGCTACCAGTGATTTGAATGACCTTTACCGAAGAATAATAAACAGAAATAACCGCCTTGCCAAGCTGCTTGAGCTTGGAGCCCCGGACATCATAGTAAGAAATGAAAAAAGAATGCTTCAGGAAGCGGTCGATGCACTGATTGACAACGGTAGAAGGGGTAGACCTGTTACCGGACCCGGAAATCGTGCCTTGAAATCACTTTCAGATATGCTTAAGGGAAAACAGGGGCGCTTCAGGCAAAATCTTCTTGGGAAGCGTGTTGACTATTCGGGGCGCTCGGTTATTGTAGTGGGACCCGAGCTGAAGATTTATCAGTGCGGGCTGCCTAAAGAAATGGCAATAGAGCTTTTTAAGCCCTTTGTTATGAAAGAGCTGGTAACTCAGAAAATAGCAAATAACATCAAAGCTTCAAAAAAGATGGTTGAAAGAATGCAGACTGCGGTATGGGATGTGCTTGAACAGGTTATTAAGGAGCACCCGGTAATGCTTAACAGAGCCCCTACGCTGCATAGACTTGGAATACAGGCGTTTGAGCCGGTGCTTGTAGAGGGTAAGGCTATAAAGCTTCATCCTCTGGTATGTACTGCCTTTAATGCAGACTTTGACGGCGACCAGATGGCAGTCCATCTTCCACTTTCAGTAGAGGCACAGGCTGAATGCAGATTTCTTCTGCTTTCACCCAACAACCTGCTTAAGCCCTCGGACGGCGGTCCGGTGGCAGTGCCTTCTCAGGATATGGTGCTTGGAATCTATTATCTTACCCAGCTTAGACCGGGAGCAAAGGGAGAGGGTAAGTATTTTAAAAATGCAAATGAAGCAATTCTTGCTTATGAAAATAAAGTGGTGACGCTTCATTCACAGATATATGTAAAAGTAAGTGCCGCATTAAGTGACGGAGTCAAAAAAAGCCAGATAATAAGCTCAACTGTCGGAAGACTTTTATTTAATGAAATAATCCCTCAGGACCTCGGCTTTGTTGACAGGAGCATAGAGGGCAACGAGCTGCTGCCTGAGATAGATTTTCTGGTAAATAAGAAAAAATGCAAGCAGATTCTTGAAAAGGTAATTAATATACATGGCTTGTCAAAAACAGCTACGGTGCTTGATAATATAAAGGCAATAGGCTATAAGTATTCAACCATCGCTTCAATGACAGTTTCAATTTCTGATATGACAGTGCCTGAGAGCAAAAAAACACTGATAAAAGAGGCTGAGCTTACTGTGGAGACTATTGCTAAAAATTATCGGAGAGGTCTTTTAACTGACAGGGGACGTTACGAGGAGGTTATAAAAGTCTGGGAAAATACTGATAAGCAGCTTACTAAAGATTTGCTCGGCGGACTTGATGCTTATAACAATATATTTATGATGGCGGATTCGGGAGCAAGAGGCTCAGATAAGCAGATAAAGCAGCTTGCAGGCATGAGAGGGCTTATGTCCGATACCACCGGAAACACCATAGAGCTTCCTATAAAGTCAAATTTTCGTGAGGGACTTGACGTTTTGGAATACTTCATTTCTGCACATGGAGCAAGAAAGGGGCTTTCAGATACCGCACTTCGTACCGCAGATTCGGGTTATCTTACCAGAAGGCTGGTAGATGTGTCGCAGGACCTTATTATACGTGAGATTGACTGCTGTGAGGACAGAGAAATTCCGTTTATGGAGATTAAGTCCTTCGTTGAAAAGAGCGATATGATAAAAAGCGATGAAATTATAGAAAGCCTTGAGGAAAGAATTACCGGCCGCTTCATTGCTGAAACTATAGTGGATTCCGCTACCGGAGAAGAAGTTATAAAGGCAAATCAGATGTGCACTCCGAGCCGTGCGGCAGCAGTAATGGAGGCATTGAAAAAAGAGGGACGCGATTCTGTAAAAATAAGGACGGTGCTTTCCTGCAAATGCCGCAACGGAGTCTGTGCACGCTGTTACGGTGCAAATATGGCTACCGGACAGGCAGTTCAGGTAGGTGAGGCAGTAGGAATTATAGCGGCACAGTCCATAGGTGAACCCGGAACTCAGCTTACCATGCGTACCTTCCATACAGGAGGTGTTGCAGGAGGCGATATAACTCAGGGTCTTCCTCGTGTGGAGGAGCTTTTTGAAGCAAGAAAGCCTAAGGGTCTTGCTGTAATATCAGAGTTTGCCGGACGGGTGGAGATTCCTGAGGGCAAGAAAAAGGGCGAAGTTATAGTTGCAAATGAAGACACCGGAGAATCAAAAACCTATCTCATAACCTATGGAGCCAGACTTAAAGTTGAAAATAATCAGCTTATAGAAGCGGGAGATGAGCTTACCGAGGGAAGTGTAAATCCGCATGATATACTTAAAATAAAGGGAGTGCGTGCAGTGCAGGACTATATGATAAGAGAGGTTCAAAAGGTTTACAGGCTCCAGGGTGTTGAAATAAATGATAAGCATATAGAAATAATAGTGCGCCAGATGCTTAAAAAAGTCAAAATAGAAGATGGCGGAGATTCCGCACTTCTTCCCGGGGTGTCTGTGGATGTGCTTGAGTATAATGATATAAATGAGAAGCTTGCAGCTGAGGATAAGAAGCCGGCTGAGGGCAGACAGGTAATGCTCGGAATTACGAAGGCTTCTCTTGCAACGGATTCCTTCCTTTCAGCCGCTTCCTTCCAGGAAACAACAAAGGTGCTTACCGAAGCGGCTATAAATGGAAAGATAGACCATCTTTACGGTTTAAAAGAGAATGTCATTATAGGAAAGCTTATTCCGGCAGGTACGGGAATGAAGCGTTACAGAAGTGTAAGACTTGATTCAGATACTTCGGGAATTGATGATGCTGCGGCTGATGTGGAGCTTTCAGAAGAAAGCATAATTTTGCAATAGAGCCGGAGCAGCCTGCCGAGGGTGTTGCAAAATAGCAGATGCATATAATATATAGTATAGAAGCCAAGAAATATTCAACTATATATTGTAGAAACACTGAATTTTGCAGCACCACTTTTTTTGCTGAAAGCAATTAATCCTTGACACCTGAGAATCTGGAATATATAATATCAGGGCATGTGAAAGCATGCTTTTTTTTCAGTGAGGTTTTGTCTGAGCTTAACTTATTTATAAAATCAGAGCAAAACACAGGCAACCGCAGGAATATTACAATATTAAAAGGAGGTATAAAAAGGAAATGCCAACATTTAACCAGCTTGTAAAAAAAGGCAGACAGACATCTGTAAAGAAGTCAACATCACCGGCGCTCCAGAAGGGTTTTAATTCACTTCATAAAAAAGCCATAGATGTTTCTGCACCTCAGAAAAGAGGAGTGTGTACAGCAGTTAAAACCGCTACACCGAAAAAGCCTAACTCAGCACTTCGTAAGATTGCCAGAGTGCGTCTTTCAAACGGAATAGAAGTAACAGGCTATATCCCCGGAGAGGGACATAATCTTCAGGAACACAGCGTTGTGCTTATCCGTGGAGGAAGGGTTAAAGACCTTCCGGGTACAAGGTATCATATAATCCGTGGTACGCTTGATACGGCAGGCGTTGCAAACAGGAAGCAGGCTCGCTCAAAATATGGAGCTAAAAGACCTAAAAATAAAAAATAAGAGCCTGAAAAGAACAGCTTAATTTGATAATAACAGTTTAGATAAGGAAAGTGCTGGATTGTATACAATCTGTTGGTTGCAGATAACAGACATGAAAAGCACGACGCATGTAAACGCAGTGAGGTCATTTAAAGGCTGCAGATTATATGAGTACCGAGGATCTAATCAGCTGCTTCGGCAGCAGAATTATTAAGGAGGGAAGAAAACGTGCCACGTAAAGGTAATACGCAGAAAAGAGATGTTCTGGCTGACCCTTTATACAATAACAAGGTTGTTACGAAGCTTATTAACAACATTATGTTAGATGGTAAGAGAGGTGTTGCCCAGAAGATAGTGTACGGAGCATTTAACAGGATATCCGAAAAAACTGAAAAAGACCCTGTTGAAGTTTTTGAAGCGGCTATGAATAATATTATGCCCGTACTTGAAGTTAAAGCAAAGAGAATTGGTGGAGCTACCTATCAGGTACCTATAGAGGTTAAGCCTGAGAGAAGACAGGCACTTGCTCTCAGGTGGCTTACTATGTTTTCACGTAAAAGAGGTGAAAAGACACAGGAAGAAAGACTTGCCAATGAGCTTATGGATGCTGCAAATAATACCGGAGCAGCAGTTAAGAGAAAAGAAGATATGCATAAGATGGCAGAAGCTAATAAGGCATTTGCTCATTACAGATTTTAATTCTAAAAGGAGGAATGAGTTTTGTCACAAAGAGAATATCCTTTAGAGAGAACCAGAAATATCGGTATAATGGCGCATATAGATGCAGGTAAGACTACACTTACCGAGCGTATACTTTATTATACCGGTGTCAATTATAAGATTGATACTCATGAAGGAACTGCGACAATGGACTGGATGGCGCAGGAACAGGAGAGAGGAATTACAATTACTTCTGCAGCTACTACCTGCCATTGGACAATACAGGAAAATAATAAAAATAAACCCGGAGAGCTTGATAACAGAATTAATATCATAGATACGCCGGGACACGTTGACTTTACTGTGGAGGTCGAGAGGTCACTTAGAGTTCTTGACGGT
>ERZ773062.1080-NODE-1080-length-12055-cov-5.320167_pt1 | contig 12055 bp, 15 predicted proteins | sample MGYA00580626_ERZ773062 | MGnify/ENA primary metagenome ERZ773062 (study PRJEB29015, sample SAMEA2738003) | human oral metagenome | biome: human oral; feature: human-associated habitat; material: dental | place: China | collected 2058 ...
TTTCTTGATAGTTAGGCAAGAATACATCAGCATTTTTAACAATAAGAGCTGCAACTTTATCATACCCCTTCACTCTTAAAATCCTAAAATTTCTATCTCTATTTCCATCATAACAGAGGATCTGTCCGGCTTTACTGCTCAAATCTTGGTCAGCACCTGGTGGTACTGGTTGCCACTTATTTCTACAGAGCTCTTCTGCTCTTTGACGAGCAAGATTTACGATTCCCGCGATTGAGTTATCAGTATTGAGAAGGAGTGAAGTTCCTGCTTGATTTCCTTCAATACTTCCTCTACTGTTATTACTAAGTTCACTTGAAAGTCAGATAATACCTCTAATTCCAAGTTTGAAAAGCGTTGTCTGTGCAGAACCGAATCCGAAATCAAGTAGTCTATCAAGCTTATCAGAGTTATAATCAGGAATAGAACCGTCATTATAACGAGGATTTTGTCCATCATGATCAAAGATATCAGAGACACACTTTCAGTTTTCTAACTGTCCAAGATATCCCTTATGAAATAAATGAATATCTCTATACGCATCAGCATCTCACTTTGTCGCGCGTTTCATCACATTAGACTTAATACTTGCCCCTAGGATACCGATTCCCCCTGCTGAATCATAAATGTATCCGAATGGAATCGCATTATTGAGTCTCTGGAAATTACATCTCAGAGCTGGTGGCGTTGTAACTTTATTTTCTGCTACATTGTAGGAAACTCCAGCGATCAAATCATAGGATTTATCCTTGTAGGTATGAGTAATTTTTCCATAGATATTGTTTTCATTTCCTTGACATCTTGTGTATCGTCCTCACTTCATTGTGAGATCACCATAGTTGGTATTCAGATTTCTTAGTTGACTCTTCGATTCTTCATCTAGTGGCCAAAGTCTCTCTCCTCTCTGAGAACTATAATAAAATCCTTTTACCTTACCATAACATTCAACATTTCCTGTACCGTTTGCACTAATAGTAACTGGTGTTTCAAGATCTTCTACCTCTCTCCAGAAGAAACCACCTCCAATATCATTTCCTCAGAGACTATAGTGTACAGCTGAGAAATATTGTGCAAGATATTTTCCCTTGAGCTCAAAGGTAAGCCCAGTTCCAAACATCGTCTTTCAGGTAAGTACCTTACTATCAGGATTATTTGGATCTTGTAGCTTGTTTGGATCATTCTCATCTTGGAAATCCTTTGCTGGTATGAGTTTTACAGAAAGCATAGGCTCATTTCAGAGTTCTGTTTTAATATTTAGTGTAGATACAAATCCATGAGTGAGAGCAACATCAAATCGAACCTGATTTCTCTTCTGAACATTCACATGAGATCCTGGCTGCTGAACAGCAATAAGCTCTAGTCCATCATTAACATCATTAAATGGTCTTACCGTTCCTCCATCAACACTTGTAAGCAACTGTTTTTTTACCATAATACTAACTTTAGGATCAGATTTCATATCCTTAATCTCAGTAAGTGGTTTATTACCTCAGTTGGTCGCTACGAGTTTAAACTGAGCATATGACGAATCCAGATTTCTAAACTTTTTCTTAAATCTTTTGTAATTTCCTTCACTAAAAAGCGTATCAATATAGTTTTTCTCAAACTTGATCTGAGTCCCAGGTCTAAAGTTTGCATCCCAATCTGGGAATGGTCCAGTGATATAGTTCTCAGCAAAATCAATTTTCACAGGCTGAGAAGTCAGTTTTTTAACCCATGCTGGAAGTTTTCCAGTAAGTTGATTATTTTTTAGATTGATTTCTTTGATCGTTGCAGTCGCAGGCAAGCTCGCGGGGGCGGGGATTGATCCTCTAAGCTTTGCATTCTGAACAGTCAACTTCTCTAGCTTTGGACGATCAAACAATGGTTTTATATTACCAACTCCTGAAAGTAGTCCAAGACTGAGGTCAATCTCCTTAAGATTTGCCAAATCAGTAAATGGAAACTCTGTCAGAGTCAACTTCTGAGCATCGAGCTTCTCTAGACTTGCTGGGAGATTATTCAGATTTTTTGTATTTGTATATGAGAGATTGACTTCCTTCAGCTTTGTGAGAGAAGTCTTAAATTCTGATCTAAACTCAGCGTTGAAGTTTGAATTTTCTGAGAGATTAAGAACTTCGAGATTCTTGAGCTTAACAAATGATCCTGTAAATGTCTTTTGTAGATTATTATTTGAAAGATTTAATCAAATTAGTTTATTATTTTGACAACTAATTCCATACCAAGAACAAATAGGAGGCACGTTCTCATTATACCACTTTCTATTTTGATTTCTCTCAGATCCGAGTCTCCATCAATTAGAATTTTTCCAGAGTGCATTTGTTAATGATGATTCTCTATAAAAATCAAGCAATGCCTGACACTCATCAACTGAAACCCCTTGAGCGAGATTCTTATTTTTTGCCATCTGACAAAACTTATACTCTCAATCAAGAGTTGGCTTAAATCCAGATGGAACAAGTCTAAATCCCATTGTTCTACCAGGTTTTTGAACTCCTCCAACAGTATAAAAAGTATCAATATAGGTATTTTTATATGCCTGATCATCATCAAAGGTTGGAGCTTGGAAAACGACATTTATAATAGGACGATCAGTTGCAGCAAAAGTAGGTATCGTAATTTTTAGTAAAGTTGCATGTGCCTCTTGCGTTTCTGTATACGTAGCTCCTGTAGCACCAATAATCTCTACCGATTTAATTGTAGGTTTCCACTCATTTTTCGTACCATCTGTATTTGTGGTATTTACATTTGGAATTCTGAAGGTATAGGTATAATTATTAACTGTTGCACCTGCATTCCAAAGTGTCGTCTGCAATAGTCCTGTCCCTCCTGATTTATAGTTGTAGATGGTATTAAGTTCCTCTGGGTTAAAGGATCCTTTACATCAGAGGGTATCAACTGAAGTTTTTGAGCAGACTCCATTTCCAAGATCTGTCGCAGTAATAATAATTTGTGCATCTCCTCATCGAACAATCTTATTCCCCTTTGGTGAACCATAAAGTCAGTATGGATCATCTTTTACTCCAACCGCCCAAGCATGCCAAGGCTGATATTTTGAATTATCAGTTGTTAGTACTGCCTTATCTCAAAACTGATATGTTCAAGGAAGCGTACTATCTGTAATCTTGAGATCATAATCTAAATAAATATTTGGACTATGAGGGTATAAATCTGCAGTAATATCAATTCTCCATACCTCATGATTAGCTGGTGGATTTGTCACCTGATTAGTAACCTTATAAGGAGTTCCAATACTAGCAGTACCAGCTGAGACTGTTCTACCAAGTGTAGCGGTATCTAGCTCGAATCCACGAGGAGTAAACAAAAAGACTGATGGATTTTTTAGAAATACTCCATTATTGTAATGCCAACCTGGCTGAATCCAAAAAAAGGTACGCATTCTAAGCTTTTGTCCTGGAGTGAAATTTTTTCAATTATGTGAAAAGGTTTGAATATAAGTCGGTGCGTATGATTTCGTTGCAATTGTTAATCCTCATGCGATAGGACGATCTGGTAATCACTCTGCTCTGAACATACCCGTCATAGTTAGGGTTGTATCCTGCGTAATAGGAATACCATTAACTTTAATTTTTTTCGCATCACCATTAAATCTAATTCCTTTATTTGCATGCCCCATCATATGAGGAATAGAATCTCACGGACTGATTTCTGGGAACTTTATCACAAATTTCTTAATAAATTCTCCATCAGACAATCCAAGTTCTGCCTTACCATATCCAGCTGCATAATTTCCATTAATAGAACCAGATTTTCACTTATTGGTCCGATAGTCAAAGTTAATTGTATGAGGCCAATATACTTCATGCCCATTTCCATTACTTTCTGTTGCATTAGGGAGTCTAATATTATTTACCTCAATTCACTCAGGGATTGAGAATTCAACACTTGCATTTTTTACTTTTGTGTTTCATCCATTACCTATCCAAAGTCAAAAAAGCTCCTGCCTATCTTGGTCATCAACGATAGATCCCTGTGGCAAGTGGAATCCCAAACTTACATCAGTATTTGCTGCTTCAACAGTTTGATTCACCCAATTCAGACTTCCTGTATAGAGTTTCCCATTTACACCTGCAATATATCCAGTAAAAGTCATTGGAGCTGCAGTAATTACTTCTCCCGCTTGAAGCCCTGAATATTCAAGTTCCATCATTTGTCTATTATTCCACATCCATTGAAGATATCCAGCCGAACCATTTGTCTTCATGATCACAGCGTGTTTATGACTATCATAAGACATTGAAAGCTGGTCATACTGCATTTTACTTCAAATAAATTTTGCCTTTGCAGGCAACGGAATCTCTGCTACAAAATTATATAACATAGGCTCAGAACCATCATTTGGGAAATAGAAGTGAGTTGGATTTCGAGGCCTTGAAGTCATAGTAAACATATTCAGAGCATATTTTACGCTATAATTATTCCCAGGCTTGGTATAATGAAGCCAACTTACTCCTAGGCTATATGGAGCCCAAGCAGTAAAACTTAACTCTTTCTTTAGAAGAGGAGTTGATGATTTAAATAACTCTGCAATTATAGTTCCCGTTGTCTGATCTGCTGTCACCCCGTGAGGAAAATAAATCGAAAAATCTGATTTTATTGATCCCTTTAAATTATCCTTAAGATTATAAGTATATACTCTCTTATCCGCAAGTTCTACAATATTTACGTCTCCAGATGTAACAGTTTCTCAATTAAGTAGAGAGATTGAATGGCTCTGAGGTTGTAGAGTCTTTGGGACAGTGATAACTAATTTCAAATTCTTCCCTCCTCTATTTAGATCAAGATTTGCAGTGGCAAGGACCTTCTCTCACACTACAAGTGTAGTTCTTGGACTCGTAGTTGTAAGGCTAAGTCCTACTGGAGCTGCGGTTTCCTCTGCTGGAAAACTATCATAGAGTTCCTTAACTTTCTGAGGACTCAAAGCATAGTTATAGACTCTAACATCATCAATTAATCATCTTTCTCGAAAAGTTGCCATACTCCTATTCTTCCCTCCAATCCAAGCTGAATCATCTCATCTATTATTATAATAATCTGGAAGTGCTCTCTCTCCATCTTTTACTCCATCTACATAACAAGTTACCTTTCTACCCTTAGCATCAAATACTCAAACTAGGTGATGCCACCTATTCCCAGCTAGGTTCGTTGATCCACAATTTTCGGCAGTAAATCTCCTTCCTCAATGATAAGTTCCCAATAGGAAAGCTGGTTTACCTCCATTAATTCCAAACCTGTATCCGTGAGCATCAGCAGTATTTGTGATAAAATACCTATGTTCTCAGTCATCATCCGTCTTAATCCATCCTGCAATTGTAAAAGCTGCAGAATTTCAGATTCATAGTCCTCTTTGCGTTTGCATAGCCGTATCAGTATACATTCCACCTACTCTACCTCGTTCGCTTCGCGTTGGAGTTCCGATCACAGTACCGGGATTTTTAGTCTCAAGCTGAGAACTATCAGCAACTGTAGTTCCCCCCTCATCAAAAGTATAATGAAGTACAAGTCTTGGTCTCTTGTATACAAAAGTTACTTCCTTTACTCTATCAGTATCTGTAAAAGTCACATTCTGTGAATCAGGAGTATCAAATCTAGCTTTCAAACTTGGTTCATTAAGTTTTGCTGGATTAACGGTATAGGTCTGATTAAGCTGGAATGTCGCTCCTCAAGGATTAGTTGTATGCATTGTTGGAGGGATCAACTGCTCACCATTCTCATCTTCATAATGAATAATAAGTGCTGGCTTTGCCTCTTGTTCGTAATCAGCTTTGATTTGTGCAGCAGTACGCGCATAATTATAAATTTTAAATTCATCAATAGCTCACTTGATTCCTACTCCCATAGCTTGATGATGTTCAGTAGTTGATCGTCAGATAAAAACCTTTCCGTTGTTGTGAGATAAGAAAAAAGGGATTAAATTTTGTCAATTATCATGGATTGTTTGAGGAACACCATCAATATAAAGTCAAAGATTCTTTGCACTATCCATAGTAATTGTATAGGCATGCCATTTCCCATCTTTATAAAAGCTATCTGGTCTTGTTACCTTTGCAAAGACTTGCCAATTTGTACCTCCTGCTTTATGGCCATTTACAAAACTTAATAACTCATCTGGGTATCCTGCAGTCATATTCCCAAGAGAAATATACCCTCAGTCAAAACTTGAGGCATCAGCTGGAGCAACTCACCAAGAGAGAATAGAAGAAAAATCTGCAGCATCTGCATCAGCCTTAGCCCAAAAACTTACGGTTCCCTCATTAAGATTAAGCTTTGAAGCATGAGCACTTAGATCCAAAAAAGCTGTATTTGCATTAAAATACCCCGCTTTCCCAACTTTTCCAAGCGTTTGCGTTACTCCGTTATTAGTTGCATTATTCCCAGCTGATGAGCTATCCTTTCAGAGATTGCTTCCATCCTCAAAGCTGTACTGCACTACTGGACCGTCTCCAGGAGCCGCAAAAGTCTTCGTCTGAAGTAGTAAAACTCCCCCAAGCAGCAAAGCTCCTGCTGTCCCCAGCATCACTTTACTCAAAGGTCAAAAAAATCTGTTTTTTGTACTTGTTGTTTTGGTTTTTGTCATTTGCATGATCTATACGCAAAGAGAATAAAATACTCACCTGAAAGTATACCCGCTTTTATATTTTGTGCAAGCTAGTTGCATTATTGTGACGATTTTCTCTTGCTTTTTTCTATTTTTGGGTTTTGGTATATATTCTAAGCAAGAATCCTACTCTCTGCTAAAGGAGTTAGCGAGCAGATCGAGACTGATCGACTCTCCAAAACAACCTCGTCATTGCGAGCGATAGCGAAGCAATCCAGATACTCTTCAATCTTGATTTACTTTAATGAGACTTTAGTACCAACCCCCTCTGTCCTTCGGACATCTCCCCCTCTCAGGGGAGAAAATAAGTCATTATAATTTTCGCTCCCTGCCAGGGGAGCTAGCGAGCAGAGGGAGACTGAGGGGCTTTTAGAATCACCCCTGCTATTGCGAATTACCGTGAAGCAATATCCACAAAGCGGTTGCTTCGCAATCCAGATTACAATTAAACTGGTTTGAATTCTATCTGGATCGCTACGGCTTCGCCTCGCGATGACAGGCTGTACATCATTGCGAACGAAGTAACGAAGTAAAGTAATGTCTGCAAAAATGATTTCTTCCAAATTTTGATCACAACTAAATCCCTCTGTTTTTCGTCTAAGAATAAAGCAAAAAACTGAGAAATCAGACTTCCCAGCTTTTTTTATCCGTCAATTCCTACGGTAATTTTTCCATAAATGCCTTTTTGATTGATTGATGCTTTTTGTCATCCTGAAGTGCGAAAAAGCTTTTTCTCATCAGCTCACGAATATCTTCATAATAGAGCAAGCCTAACACCTCTTCAATACTCGCCCATTTATAGACTCAGATATATCCCTCTCCATCAGTGATCTTTACAGCTGATGGATCTCCAGTATAGAGCATCAAAAAGTACGTCACATCCTTATCTAAATGTCCTCTTTTCGTCTCAGAACTTCTGAGTGAAGTCATACCAATCTTTTGTTTAAGTTTTAGGTGTTGAATATTGATTCAGCACTCCTCCGAAACCTCTCTAAGTGCAGCTTCTTCAGTTTTTTCTCCTGCTTGGATTTTCCCCTTTGGAGCTACTCGCTCGATTTTCCCAGAAAGTGCTAGTCTTTTGATCAAAAGGTATCTTGGTTGTCACTCTTTGGTCAGGTAATATACGATACCACCTGCACTTTGCACAACTTCCGCCATTATAAAACGCTATATACAAGTAAATAAAAACTAAGAAATCAGATTTTGAATTCGTTTTGCTGCCCAGTTACTAATCGCTGATTCTCCCTCTTGCGGTCTGATGTTTTCTATCCTCTCAGCAGACAAAACCCTCTGTTGATTTGCTACTGGATCATGTCCCGGCAATTGTTTGTTCAAAAGCTGAACCTTCTGACTTCTCGAAAGTGAGTTTAATACTCTCTTTTTTAGTTCTAAAGTTTGAGAAAACACTTTCTCAAGCTCGGTTAATTGTTCATTGATTTTTGTGACTTCTTGGTTGTATTTGAGCTGATCAAGCTCAGAAAAACGCTGAATCCTCTCTTCTAAATCTCCCAAAAGGACCTCTGGTAGAATTTTTTCAGAAGAAGAATGTTCAGTATTTTCTAGTTTTTCTTGGTGTTCTTTTTGTGACCTTAAAACATCAGTTTCAAGCTGTTTAAGTGTATTTATACGCTCTTGAAGCTGCTTCTGTTGCTCTTGTCTTTCGTTATTAGAATGCTGATGCTCCTTTTCTGGAGAGTTCAAACTCATCTTATCATCCAAGTGATTCTAAAACTTTTTTGAGAATAGTGATGTTTTTTTTGTAATTAACCCTCAGCGGACCTACAATACTTAGTACCATATCGTATCCATCTAGACTGATTTTTACATACACACAGGAAATTAAAGTATCTTGATCATTGACAAAAGTATAGTATACCTCTCTTTGTTTGAGGATCTTTTTATCAATAAAAGCAACGATCTTTTTCTCCTCAATAAAACGGACAATCGTTCTAGTTGCCGAATATTCATCAATCATATCATCACGAAGCAAGTTATTAATTCCAAGATAGTAATACTCATCGTTTCTGATAAATCCAACCACTACTCCATCTGCCACCTCTCCTAAAGTTTCTACTAAAGATTTGAGTTCCTGTCTAGCAGAATCTAGATGCAAATCAATATCATCAGGTTTCTGAGCTAAAGTTGAATCTAGATAGGCAGAGAGTCACTGGAGTGTTGGAATTCTCCCAGAGGAATTGTAAGGTTGATATACCATCCCTTGCTTTTCTAGGATATTGAGATATTTTCTGAGTGTAGAAGGTGCATAATCCACCACTTCCAAAGAATTGAGAAATTTAGAACCTACCGGTTCTCCTTTGTCTAGATAGCATTCTATCACAGTATCCAAAAGTGCTAGTAATTTAGTATTTGTAGTCATTTTGATAACTAGCATATAAAACTTCTCAAGAAAACTCCAAAAAATCTCCACACTTTCCAAAAAGAAAGTCACACTTTTTCAGTATACGAAAAGTAGTCCTCATTTTCAAGAGATAAAAATCAGACTTTTCTTGTTTTTTCTCTAAGCTTAGATATACCTCTTGCAATCCTAAAAAAAATCTGTATTTTATGGATACGATTTACTCATTAATACTATATTGATTATGCTTAGTATAAAAAATCTTTCAGTACAAGTAGAAGATAAAAAAATCCTGAATCAGATTTCTTTTGATTTTAAAGATGGGAAAAATTATTGTATCCTCGGGAAAAATTGATCAGGAAAATCGTCTCTTGCTATGGCAATTACTGGAAATCCTAAATATGAGATTTCAGGGGGAGAAATTCTTCTAGATGGACAGCTTCTCAATGATATGAGTCCAGATGAGAGAAGCAAAGCAGGAATCTTCCTTACCTTCCAAAATATTCCAGAGATTCCTGGGGTAAAACTTTTTGACTTTCTTAAGTCTATTTATGATAGTAGACAAGAAGCTCCAACGACATTTATTGGATTCAAAAAGATTATAGAGCCATTAATGCAGGAGCTAGAAATCAGCAAAGATTTTCTTTGGAGAGATCTGAATGTTGGATTCTCAGGAGGAGAAAAAAGGAAAATCGAAGTGCTTCAGATTAAACTTCTTAAGCCAAAATACATTATCCTTGATGAGATAGATAGTGGACTAGATGTAAACGCTGTAAGGCAAGTTGCCGAGCTCCTTCAAACGACTGATACTGAAGAAAATAGTTTTATCATCATCACACATCTCTTTGAGATGCTTCAAAACTTGCCACTTGAGCAGATTGTTATCTTGGATCATGGAGAGATTAGAGAAATTGGAGGGCAAGAACTAATAGAAAAAGTAAGAAAAGACTGATTTTAGTCTTTGTAGATATATAAAAAAGTCTTGAGAGATACTCACAAGACTTCTTTTATTTTCTTACTACTTCTTCTCTCTAAAATACAAAGAGTGGCTCAAAACCGTACTTAGATACCCTTTTTGTTTTACAACTAGAGGTAGGGAGCTCAGTTTTTTTCTTCACTATGTAATTTTTTGCAATAGTCTCAAGTGAAAGATAAAACTCTTCTTCTGTAAAGAGATAACCAAATCGACTCAGCATTACTAGAGCACATTCGCGTTTAAGATGTGAGAAAAGTCTTTTTGGGTCTGCTTTATCTGGGGACTGAGAAGTATAAGCGGATTTGTCTGATTTCCCAAAGAAATCATCAACAAATCGCTTAAGATCAGTAATTCCTGCTACTTCCATATTATTTATATTTTTATATTTATCTACCACCAATATAGATATTTTAATTAAAAAGTCAAGTATTCATTTTTAAAGACTTATTGTATCATGAAAAAAAGAACAAGAAAGGAATTAGATCAGATTTTTTGATTTATGATGGAGAAATTTCCTAATGCAGATACTGAACTGATTTATCATAATGGGTTCCAGTTGCTCGTTGCGGTCATACTTTCTGCACAGACAACCGATAAACAGGTTAATAAAGTTACCGACAGACTCTGGAAAAAAATCAAAAAACCTGAAGATATCTTGGCTCTCGGATTTGAATCTTTTGAAAAATCTATTAGATCAATTGGACTTTATAGATCAAAAGCAAAGCATATTCGAGCGACAAGTCAGATTTTAGCTCAGAACTGATGCAATATCCCAGCTAATCAACAAGAACTTATGAAGCTTCCCTGAGTCTGAGAAAAAACAGCTAAGGTAATTTTATATGTACTTTATGGGCAGCCAGTTGTCGCGGTAGATACTCATGTTCATAGGATATGTAATAGGCTTGGGATCGTTGAAACTACTACTCCACTACAAACCTCAAAACTCCTTGAAACTCGCATCCCAAATGAATATAAACAGAAGGCACATCACTGCATGATTCTTTTTTGAAGATACATCTGTACAGCAAGAAACCCTAAATGCCAAGAGTGTAAACTTCAAAATCTCTGCAACTACTTTATTTCTCAACAGAAAAAATAATGTTTAAAATCCTGATGAATGAACCTCAGTGGGGATATGACTTTCTCAAATTTCTTGTAGCACAACAAAACGAACATCCATGGCTTACGCAGTTTTATGCCGTAGGAGCTGATATATTTGTCTTTGTATATCCTATTTTCCTGAGCTTTTGGTATATTAAAGGGATTGTAAAAAAGGAGCTTGAAACCAAAAAAGAAGCACTTTTTGTCTTTTTCTCTTGCTTTTTTACTGTAGCATTCAATATTTTAATTCAGCAGTTTTTTGACAAGCAGAGACCAATTTATGAATTCTGAATTCAAAGTGTAGATAATGAAACGCTGCTTCATAGCTGGCTTCCGACAACCTCATTTCCATCAGATCACGCGGTTGTAACTTTCTCAATCGCAATCGCAACGCTGTTGATTGGAATTAAATATCACAAGCGTTCGCTTAAGATTTGGTCAGTATTTTTGTTTATTTTTGCTATTTTGACTGGAGTCTGCAGAATAGGAACGACAGTTCACTGGACGACAGATATTATCGCTGGGACGATCGTTGGATTATTGATCCCCATTATTCTTGTCCTACCAGCTTGTTATTCAAGGCTTGAAAAATGGATTTTCGAACCAGTGATTAGATTAGAAGAGCGAATCATTTCAAAGCTTTTTTGAGCAAGAAAAACACTTGGATAGTACAGTTTCATAGTATTTAAACGAGAAAAAATCAGATTTTTTATCTCTAATATATAAAAATGAAAAAACAGTTAGGGATTCTATTGGCTTTCATAGGACTATTTGGAGGTTGGATTTTTGGAAATGAATATGATGACACCATAAAACGAATGCATCAAGAGTGACTCACAATCCACTCAACAACTCAGGCTTATAAGCTTGATGGAAATTTAAGAAGAGATGAAGCTGCCAAGCTCTTTGTTAAGTTTTTATCGCTACAGACTGGTGCAAAGCTTGAAAATAGTTTTATAGTTCCAGAGTCTTGTGAGTTTCAGGATCTAGATAAGGCACGATCAGA
>ERZ773062.1081-NODE-1081-length-12044-cov-12.620235_pt1 | contig 12044 bp, 9 predicted proteins | sample MGYA00580626_ERZ773062 | MGnify/ENA primary metagenome ERZ773062 (study PRJEB29015, sample SAMEA2738003) | human oral metagenome | biome: human oral; feature: human-associated habitat; material: dental | place: China | collected 2058 ...
TAAGAATATTAGTATAATCAGCGCCGCGAAAACTATAAATCGACTGCGCATCATCACCAACCACGCATAGGTTACGCCGTTCGTTAACCAACAATTTGATCAGCGCGTACTGCACAGCATTTGTATCCTGATACTCATCAATTAGAATATACTCAAACTGACGCTGCCATTTCCGGCGAATCTCTGAACTGTTCTGTAATAATTCTACGGTTTTAGTCAATAAATCATCGAAGTCGAGCGCCGCCGCCTCTTTCAAGGCTTTTTCATAGGAGAAGAACAATTCAGCAATTTTCTGCTCCCGAGGGCCGCGCGCTGACATTGAAAAATCTTCCGCGCTGCGCATTTCATTTTTAGCGTTTGAGATAACCGAAAGCACCGCCCGCGGCTTAATATCTTTATCCGTCAGACCGCGCGCTTTCATAATCTGCTTCATCAGACTTACTTGATCGTCAGTGTCGTAAATTAAGAACCGCTTATCCAGCCCAATATTTGCGCCGTCCATCCGCAACATTCGTACACAAATGCTATGAAACGTCCCCATCCATGGCATAAATTGACGATTATCAGCCCCCTCATCCAGCAATTTCGCCAATCGCTGCCGCATTTCCTTGGCGGCTTTGTTAGTAAATGTCACTGCTAAGATTCGGCTAGGAAAAACTTTCAACTCGCCAATCAAATAAGCAATCCTATGCGTTAGCGTTTTTGTCTTTCCAGAACCAGCGCCCGCCAAAATCAATAGCGGTCCATCGCCATGCGTCACCGCCCGAGCTTGCTCGTCATTCAAACCATCCGTAAAACTAGTCATGTATCTATTTTATCAGCAAAAAGTAGGAAATAGCACCACCAGCAACACCGACTACCAGGAACAAAATAATTAACAACAGAGTCAACAGGCCAGTTTTCTTCTTTTCCTCACTGCGAGGCGGCTTTACTTCCGTAGACACCGCAGCAAACATAGGCGCTGGTTCAGAGTCGACCATTTCATTTTCAGAAGAATATTGCTGTGGCATGCCATCAGACTTAGAGCTAGACAGGCTAGGCTGCGTATTAGGCTCACTATCAACTGTTTCATTCATTTCTGACGCACCAGGAATGCCCGCTTCTTCAATTGCTATAATTTCCGGACTGAGGTCCATCATTGAATCTGGAGTCTCACTTAAAGCTTTCTTATCCATAGTGTAATTAGATAAATCAGAATTATACTGATGGTTCAATTTCATATCTTCCAAGTCTGCAGACCCAGACTCAAACTCATCTTCCTCTACGTCAGATTCAGACTCTATAGCGTTTTGATCAACAGCACCAAGAGGCCGCTTCTCAACTTCAACATTAGCAATAAATGGAGACTCTAACGGTTCGGGTGCTGGAGAAGCTATAGAATCATTACTTTCAGACAATGACTGCGCTATCTTATCGGTCAATGACAGCTCTTCGACAGGAGCGTCTTCTATCGCCGCAAAGGCTGACTCATTCTGTATATCCTTCAAATCAGGAGCATCGTCTAAACTATCAAGCTGATTATCTACAGCCGACAGCTCCTCCTCAATCGGTGAAGTTTTACCTGTCATATTAACTACATCCACCAAATCAGCTGAAGGCTGAATTGATACGCCAGTTCGAGATGGCGCCGATGACACCGACTTCTGAGCAGTATTAACTGATGACGGACGAACGACATCCATGAATCGGCCCGTCGGGCGCCTGGTAATTACTGGGGAGGTTTTATTTTCTTTTGGCGTCGAATCTGGGGTTTGATCAAGTGTGCTACTAGGCGCAACAGTAGCGGCGGGTGCAGGAATGATCTCAGGTTTTTCAACCAGGCTATACTGAGGAGATTGCTGTTCTGTTTTAGACTCGACACTTGACGCTGAAGTGGTTGAGTTAGGAGAAGGAGCGTCTAAAGCAGGAGCAAAAGGCGTAACTGGCGGCGCAAAACTTGAGCCAACAGTACTAGTTTCTATGGTTTTTTTCTCCTCCACAGAAGGTGTTTCGACTTCATGCTTTACTTCGGCATCCACTGAATTCTTTTCTTGCTGCTTACTCATTAGAGAATTAACCGCTCTATCCAACTCATCAAAATCAATATCTGTCATATGCCCCCTATTTTTAACCTTTATGCGCCTTTGAAATTATCTCCTTAAATTGATATGCGTCTAAGCTTGCCGCCCCCACTAATAAACCATCAAGTTCGTCAATCGCCAAGTAGTCTGCGGCGCTCGCTGGTGTAATACTGCCTCCGTACAAAATACGTACTGATTCTGCCGCCTTTTTACCGTACAGATGGGCAATGTGCCGCCGAATCATTTGTGCAGCTTTTTTTACATCAATAGCCTTAGCATTATCACCAGTACCAATTGCCCAAACCGGCTCATAAGCCACAACCACTTCACTAAGCTCTTCCGCTGTGATATTTGCCAAGCCACTAGTAAGCTGATCCGCTAAAACATCTTTTGTCTCGCCAAGCGTTCGCTCTTGAATAGTCTCGCCAATACACAGGACTGGACGTATACGATTACGAATCGCCGCCTGGACTTTCAACCGGATATCCTTCTCGCTCTCAATAAAAATATATCGTCTTTCTGAATGTCCAATTAGAACATAATCAGCAATTCCTCGAAGATGTGCCACCGGAGTCTCGCCAGTGTAAGCCCCGGAGTCTCGCCAATAGCAGTTTTGGGCTGCCAATTTAGCAATCCGCCGATTGACCTGCAAACTTAAACTCTGCAGCGTCAAAATCGTAGGCGCCAATACCACTTCAACATCCCGATGAGACGGCAGCGTATTCATTAGCTTATGCAAATATAAGCTTGCCTCATGCATATTGAAGTTCATTTTCCAGTTACCGATGATTAACTTTTTTCTCATGAGATAATCCTTATGCTTAGTTTATCACCTCATGCCGTATGAGTCTAGTAAACTTTCAATTCCGGGCAATTTTTTACCAGCCATCAAGGCCATACCAGCACCGCCACCAGTGGAAACGTGCGTGAAGCTAGCCCCATCATGACCATCCCACTTCAATATAAAATCTGCCGTATCCCCGCCACCAACAATTGAAGTCGCCTCATTATTCTGGGCAATCGCTAGGGCAGCTCGCGCTGAACCAATCGCAAAATTATCAATTTCTGCATATCCCAGCGGCCCATTCCAAATAACAGTTTTGGCGTCCGCTAATATTTTTGTAAAAGTCTCAATCGTCTGACTGCCAATATCAAGTGCAATATCATCATCTTTTATGTGACCAACACTAACTTCTCGTCTGTGACAATCTTTAGAAATCTCCGGCGCCACCGCCACATCCACTGGTAAAACCAAAAAATTATCGACATTCTCGGCACCAACTTTAGCGGCTGCCAGGTCATAGATTTCCGATACAATCTTCTCCATTCCCGACTCAAAAACGCTCTTGCCAATATTTACACCACGACAATGAAGAAACGTATTTGACATTGCGCCGCCTATTAAAATTCGGTCAGCTTTTTTTATCAAGCGCTTTATCAGAGAAATTTTGTCGCTTACTTTTGCACCGCCGATAATTGCCACCAGCGGATGCTTAGGACTACTCATCGCTTTAGTTATCGTTATGTATTCTTTCTCGAGCAATAAACCTGCTAACCCTGGCACGCAAAGAGAAATGGCATGCGTGCTCGCGTGCGCTCGATGCGCCACCGCAAATCCATCCTGCACAAAATAATCCGCCCGGACTGCTCGCTGAATTGACTTAGCAAACACCAAATCATCCGCCTCTTCTTCATCATAAAAGCGCAGATTTTCCAGCATAAGGACACTGCCTCGTGGCGCACGGCGGACAGTCTGGCGAACTGATTCGCCTACGCAATCATCCAATAATTTTACCGGACGACCCAGCAATTTAGACAGATGATCCGCTACAACCTTCAAGCTAAGTTTAGGATCCCTACCCTTTGGCCGCCCCAAATGAGACATGATAATAATCTTACAATTCTGCTCCAGAAGATAGCGCAGGGTGGGCAGAGAAGCACGAATTCTTAGGTCATCAGAAATTTGACCGCGCTTTGTTAGTGGAACGTTATAATCCGATCGCAGAAGAATAGTCTTACCGCGTAAATCAACATCGCGAATTGTTTGCTTTGGAAATTTTCTGCCCACCCAATTTTTCCTTATGACAATGTTTTAACTTGGATATTGTCAGTTCGGCCTGGCTCTGGGTGGTGACCACTAACCAACACAACCGTAACTGGGTCTTTGCCAAAATAGCCTTCCTGCTTCAGCTCTTCAGCCAGCTTAATGGCTGCGTCCGTATTGTTTGGTCGAACATAAGGACGAGAGGCGTAACTTAACGCTAACTTTTGTGCAGTTTTAACATTTTCAGTCACACAAACAATTGGTAGGTTAGGACGATATGCACCAACATTTGCGGCAGTTGCTCCGGTATTAGTCTCTGCGATAATAGCTCGTGCTTTAATTCTTCTTGCTAATTGCGCTGCTGTGTAGCTTAGAATTGCGTCAGTCTTCTCGCGCATTTCAGCCTTTTCTACCAACATAACTTCGCTATGTTCTTGGGTGTAAATAATTGTCTTTCGCATTGCTTGGACGGTTTCAATAGGATATTTACCATTGGCAGTTTCATCAGATAGCATCACTACGTCTGCACCCTGAATAACAGCATTCGCCACGTCGCTTACTTCGGCGCGGCTTGGTTCTGGATTATCAACCATGCTACCCATCATTTGCGTGGCAACAATAACCAACTTACAATATTTACGACACAGAGCGATAATCCGACGCTGCATAACTGGCACTATTTCCGCACCAGCCTCCACCGCCAAGTCACCGCGCGCCACCATTACACCGTCACTAGCCTTAACAATTTCTTCCAAGTTCTCTGGATCAACAGCGGACTTGGTTTCAATCTTAGCAATAATATCAGCAGTTGAGCCTAGCTCTACCAGCCGACGGCGCAAATCGATAATGTCATCGGCTTTCTGCACGAAGCTCAGAGCCACGTAGTCAAAGTCCTGGCTTGCAGCCCATTCCAAATCGGCAATATCTTTCGGGGTTAAAATATCACCGCCAAAATCAGTATCCGGCAAGTTAAGACCCTTGCGGCTCATCAAAAAGCCGTCATTCTGAACCTCAACACGAATTGCAGTTGGACTAACAATTTCACGCACAATCGTCTTAATTTTACCGTCAAACATATAAAGCGGTTCATCAACCTTCATCTTTTCTGCCAAATTGTACTGTACTGGCAGGTTAAAGCTGCCGTCGTGCTCGGTAATTTCCGAATCCAAAACTAGCATATCACCAGCCTTAACGTTCAACATATTATCCTTTAAGACGCCTAAGCGAATTTTCGGGCCTTGCAAATCTTGTAGGATTGCTACTGGCTTACCTAGCTGCTCGCTGGCAGTGCGTACCCAGTTGATTTGCTCAATTCGCTCTTCATTCGCACCGTGACTAAAATTCATGCGAATACCATTAACGCCAGCGTCAAGTAGCTGATAGACCTTTTCTTGGCTAAATGTTGCTGGCCCAATTGTTGCTAATATTTTTGTTCGTTTAAATATATTATCACTCATTTTTAAAATTATATCACGAAATAACAGTGATGGAAAATGGCGCCAAGGAGACTTGTAATACTTATTTAATGTCAAGATTTGTGTTAATCAAAACTAGCTTACCCATTTTCTTAATGTTAGAATATAAATATTGTGCCAGAAATAGATAAATATATTATTTCAAAAATTTTGTTCTTTATTTTCGGATCAACTACTGTAATTATTTTCTTTTTATTCTATACGGGAGTATTTGTAAATATCGTTGGGTCTATAGAAGCTGCAATTACGATATATTGCATAAACACCGCCCTGCTAATACCCGTAACAATCTGGTATGCAATCGAGCGCTCACATAAAACAAAATATAAGGAGAGCGATATACTTGAAGCCTATTCTGAAATGATGTCTCGGGCTGACGATGAATTCGCCGCCAAAGAAACTACGAAGCGACAATGAAAAAACTCGCCACAACAAGCGAGCTATTCCAAACGTTCTTTATGGTGACCTTACCGGGAATCGAACCCGGATTGCCAGGATGAAAACCTGGTGTCCTAACCGTTAGACGATAAGGCCACGACTTCAGATATCATAGCAAATTATTGTAAAAATGTCTATAGTCAAGCGGCCAGTTGTCTGTAATTCGCCTAGAGTCAGTCGCCCTGCTCTTATTGGATAGTGATGCTTTAATGTATAATAAGTCTATGGTAAAACAGAAGAAGAAACGCAATAAAAAATATTCTGGCGCAGACGCTACAGTTCAACGACCAAAAATAACACGTATCACAGCAGCAAATCGCTCCAAATTATCTCAATGGCTATTTGACCGAAAGAAGATTATTCGCATAATTGGCATAACCCTGCTAGTTGTTATTGCAATTGTGATTACTGTTTCTGGAATCGTCAGTCTATTTCGCTAACGAACCGGCAGTCTAAATCCGAAGGTACTGCCCTTTCCCTCTTCTGATTCAAAGATCATTTCACCGTCATGTGACAAAATAACTTTCTTCGCCAAGAATAACCCTACGCCTGTACCATCGGGTCGTCGTTTTTTAGCATTAGTACCACGGAAAAACTTACCAAATAGATTTGCCTGCTCCGACTTTGGCACACCAATTCCCGAATCCTTTACTGAAAATTCAATCATTTTACCACTGCTCTTTAAAGTAATCACCACCTTTTTGTGTGGGTTTGAATAATAAATAGCATTGTCAATCATATTCAGCATAACTTGACGAATCTTCTCAGAATCAACCGCTAGCGAAGGTATCTTTTTATCAACCTTTAATACCATCTCGACCGAGCGCTGATCTGCCACAACCTTAAGCAATGAGACTTCATCACGGAGAATCTGTGCGATATCCACACTCTGTTTATCAATGGTAAACTTTCCCGTCTGAAGCCGCGACACATTAAGAAAGTCATTAATTAACCGTACCATTCGTTCACTAGAAGAAAATGCCTCTCTAAGAACCGCTCGCTGAGTTGGCGATATTTTCCCCAAATCTCCTTCCAGCATCATATCCAAGTAACCTTTAATGCTAGTCAGTGGCGTTCTTAGCTGGTGTGATGCCATAGAAATAAACTCATTTTTCGCTTCATCCAGCCGCTGAAGCTGGCGATTACTAAATCTCAACTCTTTCGTCGCCTCATCAATTCTACGCTGCAAACTTTTATTTAGCTCATTTATTTCTTCCATTGAAAGAGAGTTGCGTATTGACACGGCCAGCTCACCAGCAATTGATTCCAACATTTCAATATCCCGAGAGCTATAGCCCAAGCTCTTATGCTCCCCTAAAAATAAAATTCCTGTTTCTTGATTTTGATGTAAAAGAGGTATGACAATTTTTGTACGATGAATATCTAAGAGTTTTTTTAGCTCTGGGTCCTTAACTTGATTCGCTAATATAACCTCTGGAAAACTGCAATATTTATAGTAATAGTCCATAATCCTACGCACGTCTTCCTCAACAACCGACAAGCGCCGCCGACCAGTTCGACCATAAATTCCCTTTTCTGGAATACAAAACGCCACTTTCTCCGCTTTCAATGAACTTGCTATATAATTGCCGACCCGCCGCGTCAAGAGCTGTAGGTCTGCCGTGTAAGTTAATATCTTACTAATCTCACGCGCAAAAGTATCAGCGTCGTACTCACCATAGTAAAAAACCCTATCAGTCAACTTATTAAAGAATTTCTTAATGGGCTGATATAAGAACGCTAAAAGTATAGCTAGAATCATGTTCATGAAATTCACACGACTATCAATTGTCAAGGTCCGCTGGAAAATAACAATCGAAATCACATAAGCAGAGATTACGTAAACTACAGCTAGCGCGATTAGTAGTAGCATGTATGAAACGCTGCGAGCCACTGCCGTTTTTACGTCCATTAATCTATATTTTACGATGCTATACATAATTGCAAACAGAAATAGGATAATTGCCACCGGTCCAACCCACACGTATCTATAATCGCCAAGAGCTGGCAACAATAAGTCAACTACAAACCCAGGTATACTAGATACCAACAAGCCGGTCATGTAAATCGCCACTTGCTTACGGCGAATATTATCAGACTTCCGCCAGGCAACATAACCAAACCACATAACAACTAAGAAAAATACTGAGAAAAAAGTAGCAAAAACTATATAATTGATAGCATTAATAGGAATTTGTGAAAAATCTACTGGTGTCGTAATCTCTGATGCGTTAATAATAAACTCAGGCGCCAAAATAATATATATAGACAATACTATAAATAACGAACTAGATATAAAGATAAAACTCCTTACGGACTTCGTTAGAGGAAGGAATGACTTAGCGGTAAAGATAGCCAACGCTGGACAGAAAACCGCCGAAGCAACATAAAACCACCGCGAGGCAATGTCTAGTGCCGCTCCATTATCCGCCAAAGAAAACATCTCTAGTCCAGCCGACCACACAGCCAAGCATAAACAGACTAAGAAAAACCACTGTTTAGTATCGTAATGGCGTTTAGATTTTTTAAGCACTAGCATGCCTAAAATTAGCGCCATTAGCGCAACCATACCCAGTACTAATGCTCGAGACATCATGCTAATGCTTATTATAGCATTTTATTCTATGTTTTAATCGCAAAAACTGTGTAAACGCCGCTCGCGGTAACCGTAGCTTCAATAGACTCTTTTGGTATGCCAGATTTTTGAAGTAATTTAAAGCCTTCTTTAATTGAACGCATCCTAACTTTTGGAACCCACCCCATCAGTCCATGCAAAAATTCTTTTTGTGGGCGATTTACGTTCATATTGCCAGTAATCATCAACCCACCAGTTCGCAAGAACTTCAGCGATTCTCGCGTCAATTGTTTATAAACACCATCTGGCAGATATTCTCGCAAGCCAGAATCTTCCGCAATATCCAGTTTACGATTGCCCAAAACTCCCTCCAAGCTCAAAGGTTTGCCAAGCTTGCTGAATAATCGCTCACAATGAATTTCAATCTTATCTTCCAAATTCCATTTCTTAGCCAAGCTCTGCGCCGCTGCTAAAGACAACGGATCTTGGTCTAGCAGGATAACCGTTGGCGCCTCACCCGTTTCGTCCTTAAGTTTTTTCAGCATCTTCAAAGTCGCCAATCCCGTTCCGCAACCAAAACTCATCACCAGCATATCGTCAATTGAACGATTCTCTTTTTCTGCCACTTTCTTTAAATGATCAATCGATAGACTATTCACTGTTTCCACTCGCTCACGAATACCAAGCGAATCCGCACAGTGCCGAATGACGTCAGAAAACTTCTCAGTCACCGGCGCCTGGATAAATTCTCGGACCTCACTAATTCTCTTCTCTATTTCTTCAATAGCTGTCGCTTTATCTACACCGTTGTTAACTTTATCTTGAATCATAATTTCTGTCATCGGTAAGCCGTTAATCTTCTCATCAAATACCGACCCATCCAGCGGACCACTCATAGTTGGATACTTACCCTCTGACAATATTTCGCCATTTTTACCAAAAACACTTAAGTCCTCAGCTTCAGAAATTGTCAAAAACGTCAGTGCGGAACCTCGCTGATTATGCCACGGCTGCGAATCAGTCTGATCTTTACCGTACAATAACTTGTCACGAAAAACCTCCAGATAAGCATCTATAACATTGCCCCATTTATTTTCTCTTACAAAAGGAATCTTTTCCAGGACACTCGCAAGCGCTGCTGCTGCTAAATTTATATGAATAATATCTTTACGAACATCCTTTAATTCCGCTCCGCCTCTTTCCAGATAGCTATATACTTTTTCAATCTTCTCTGGATTCTTATATGCAGGATCATTATTTTCACCCACCCGAACCTCATATCCTTGAGCTCTGAGGTCTGCAATTTCTCCATTTAATTTTTCATTAGCTTCGAAGTCAAACCCATCAACAAACTCGCGACCGCCACAATTATTCCCAAATTTTTCCATGTCAAAAATTATACCATAATTATTATGCTATACTTAGAGCATGATAAAAATTGCCATCATTGAAGACGACCCAACCATCAGCCAGATGTACCGAATGAAATTTGAGTCAGATGGATTTGAAGTCCGCCTGGCGGCCAATGGCCAAATTGGTGTAGAAGTTGTCGAAAAATTCCAACCAGATATTATTCTGCTGGATTTACAAATGCCAGAGATGGATGGCACAGAAGCCTTAAAGCACATTAGGTCTAAGGATTGGGGGAAAACTATTCCCGTTATTGTCCTGACTAATTTGGGCGAAGAAGAGGCACCGCGCGAATTGAAAAAACTAGGTATACACAGCTATATCGTAAAAGCCAACCTTACACCGCGCCAAGTCGCTGAGCAAGTCAAATCTGCTATAAAGACTACTTCCTAATCTTTAGCCTGATTAGCAATCTTTAAACACGCCGTAATTAAATTATCAAACAGAGCCGATACCGTCAGCGGACCAACGCCACCTTTTTTCGGAGTTATTAAAATATCTTCACGCAGTCGCACTTCATCCGACACGTCACCCACTATTTTCCCATCTTCCGAAGCCGTTCCCGCATCAACAACCACCGCTTTTGTTTTGACCATCCGATCAGTAATTAAACCCGGAACACCAGTTGCCGACACGACAACGTCATAGTTAATCAACTGCGATAAATCATCTCCTTTTTCAAACACAGTAGCGTCAATACCAGATTTCAGCCACATTTTCTCTAAGGGAGCCCCGACCAGACGACCTCGCCCAACAATCGCAACTTTTTTACCCTTAAGATCAATACCATAGCCAGCCAACAGCCAATTAATAGCTGTCGGTGTTGCCGCCTGAAAATCCGTCTGCCGACACAGACCATCGACATCTTTGTCTATCCGAATACTCTCCAGTAATTCCTCAGTTTGTCGAGGATTACTAATTGGCAGCTGTAAAATTATCCCCTGAACGTCATCACGATTATTTAGCGCGTTAATCATAGATAAAGCTTGGCCCGCCTCCGCCCGATGAATTTCCACATCAGTCAAAATATCCGCACCGTATCGCTGTTTCAAACGCATGTAAGTTTCAATAACGGGATTCTCAGTGTCTGTCACAATTGCCAGGCGCGGTTGAATATGCCAAGCTTGTCTCAAGGCACGCACCTGCTTTGCTTGCCGCTCCTTAATAAAGCCGGCTAATTCTGAACCATTTAGCTCTTTCATTAGCTTAAGTATAGCAATTTTACTATCTTGAGTACAGATATAGTATGTGTTATAATTCAAAAAGCTTGGTCTATGGCGGATGTAGCTCAGCTGGTTAGAGCGCTGGATTGTGGCTCCGGAGGCCGTGGGTTCGAACCCCATCATTCGCCCCAAGCCTTACAGCAATTTGCTAGTACCAAAAATTATTTTTACGGTAAAATAGTAGACATTTTTATCGATTGTTGTATAATGAAATCGTGGGCCAGTAGCTCAGCTGGTTAGAGCACCTGCCTCTTAAGCAGGGTGTCGAGGGTTCGAGCCCCTCCTGGCCCTCCAAAAAATAGCCTCACACGAAGTGAGGATTTTTTATTTAGCTAAATGGATTATACCCACGAGAAGGCGGCTCACGAAAAACTGTCTGCGAACTTGCTGCATTAAATGATTGGCGAGAATTTGCCAAAGATCCGCCGCCACCCCTTCCCAAAGCAGTACTATTAATCTGACGATTTCCGCCAGCTAGACTTGGACTACTATTATTCGCGCCGACTCCAGATGTCGCCCCTATTTCTGCACCAACCCGTCTTACTCCAGCCGAACTATTAGCCACCATAGAGGTTCGGTAGCTTTTGACATATTGCCGCTCCGAATTCGTTTGGCGGCGATTAACTTTTAAGCTCCGCTCCGTCAAACCATACGCTTTAAGTCCATCAATCGACCCATTCCTGGGACCAGATAATCTCATCATCATTTCCCGCGTCATCTGCGGTTTCCAATTTGCATCCATATACCCCCTATTGTTATATGAAATGGCGCCCCGAGTAGGATTCGAACCTACGACCTTAGGCTTAGAAGTCCTCTGCT
>ERZ773062.1082-NODE-1082-length-12043-cov-94.860944_pt1 | contig 12043 bp, 10 predicted proteins | sample MGYA00580626_ERZ773062 | MGnify/ENA primary metagenome ERZ773062 (study PRJEB29015, sample SAMEA2738003) | human oral metagenome | biome: human oral; feature: human-associated habitat; material: dental | place: China | collected 2058 ...
AGAAATTTGGCGAAGCGATGGCAATATTGGCAGGTGATGCCTTGTTCCTAGATCCTTACGCCTTAATAGCGCAGGCAGATTTGCCAAGTCAGATCAAGGTGGACTTGATTGCCAACCTATCCCTTGCTTCAGGAAGTCTGGGAATGGTTGCAGGTCAGGTTTTAGATATGGAAGGCGAACACCAGCACTTGTCTTTGGAAGAGCTCCAGACCATTCATGCCAATAAAACTGGAAAATTACTAGCCTATCCCTTCCAAGCAGCTGCTATCATAGCAGAATTAGCGCCTGAAATCCAAGTAAAATTGAAAACTGTAGGTGAATTGATTGGGCTGGCCTTTCAAGTCAGAGATGATGTGCTGGATGTGACAGCTAGTTTTGAGGAAATCGGCAAAACACCACAAAAGGACTTGCAGGCAGAAAAGTCAACCTATCCAGCCTTGTTGGGCTTGGAAGAGGCCAAGGCCTTTTGTAACCAAACTCTGGATCAAGCCGAGGATAAATTAGAAGAAATTGCCCAGCAGGTTCCCTTTGAAACAGAATCGATTGTGAAAGTAGTAGAAAGTTTGAGAATCAATGGCTAAGGAAAGAGTGGATGTACTAGCTTATAAACAGGGCTTGTTTGAAACGCGAGAACAGGCCAAGCGCGGTGTCATGGCTGGTCTAGTCGTAGCAGTCCCTAATGGGGAGCGTTTTGACAAACCAGGAGAGAAAATCTCGGACGACACCGAGCTAAAACTCAAAGGTGAAAAACTCAAGTATGTCAGCCGTGGTGGTTTAAAACTGGAAAAGGCTTTGCAGGTTTTTGATCTATCAGTGGAAGGAGCGACAACGATTGATATTGGAGCTTCTACTGGGGGCTTTACCGACGTCATGTTGCAGAATGGTGCCGTGCTTGTCTATGCAGTCGATGTTGGTACCAATCAGTTGGCTTGGAAATTACGCCAAGATCCACGGGTTGTCAGTATGGAGCAGTTTAATTTCCGCTATGCTGAAAAGACTGACTTTGAGCAGGAACCAAGTTTTGCCAGTATTGATGTGAGTTTCATTTCCCTTAGTCTGATCTTACCAGCCTTGCACCGTGTCTTGGCAGATCAAGGGCAGGTTGTAGCTCTGGTTAAGCCCCAGTTTGAAGCAGGTCGTGAGCAGATTGGGAAGAATGGAATCATTCGCGATGCCAAGGTCCATCAGAATGTCCTTGAATCTGTCACTGCTATGGCAGTTGCTCAAGGTTTTTCAGTGCTTGGATTAGACTATTCACCAATCCAAGGTGGACATGGAAATATTGAATTTCTGGCATATTTGAAAAAGGAAGAGGGAGCAAGTAACCAAGTTGCCCCTGAAATAGAAAAAGTTGTAGAGAGAGCACATAGAGAATTTAAAGATGAATAAAAAAGAGAGACTTGAAAAAATTAGAAGATTTGTAACAGAATATCAAATCGGAACACAGGAAGAAATCGTTGAGCATTTAAAAGAAGCAGGTATCTCTGCCACTCAAGCGACGGTGTCACGAGATATTAAGGAACTGGGTATTGTAAAAATTCCCTTGAAGAACAATAAATACATCTATGAATTGCCAAAAACAATTGTAAGAAGTTTGCAGTTGGCTGAGAATAACATAGTAGGTTCAGAGCGCATGGGCAATATGATCAATCTGGATGTCATTCCTGGGAATACTGCCTTTGTCAAGAGTCAGCTGATGAATACTTTCTCAGAGAGAATTTTCAACTGTCTGGCAGACGACAACTCAATTTTGATTATCTTGAGAAATGAAGAAGACGCCAAGGAAATATTTGAACAAGTAAAAAATTGGTAGGTTTATATGTTACTTGAAATTTCGATAAAAAACTTTGCCATTATAGAGGCGATTTCACTCAATTTTGAAAAAGGCATGACAGTCTTAACTGGTGAAACAGGTGCTGGGAAATCGATCATCATCGATGCCATGAACATGATGTTAGGAGCTAGAGCGACTACAGATGTTATTCGTCATGGTGCTCCCAAGGCTGAAATTGAAGGGCTTTTCTCTGTTGAGAATAGTCGTTCTTTACAAGAACTCTTTGAAGAGCAAGGCTTGGAGTTGGGGGATGAAATTATCATCCGCCGTGAGATTCTCCAAAACGGACGTAGTGTTAGTCGCGTGAATGGCCAGATGGTCAATCTTTCTGTCTTGCGCGCCATTGGGCAACACCTTGTGGATATCCATGGCCAACATGACCAAGAGGAGTTAATGCGTCCTCAACTGCACATCCAGATGTTGGATGAGTTTGGTGATGCAGCTTTCTTGGACTTGAAGGAGACCTATCAGACAAGCTTTGACGCCTATCGCAAAATGCGCAAGCAGGTTCTTGAAGTCAAGAAAAACCAGCAGGAACACAAGTCTCGCATTGAGATGTTGGAATTTCAAATGGCAGAGATTGAAGCAGCAAACTTGCAGGCTGGTGAAGACTTGGCTCTCAACCAAGAAAGAGATAAACTCCTCAATCATAAGAATATTGCGGATACGCTAACCAATGCCTACAGTATGTTGGACAATGAGGAGTTTTCCAGCTTAGCAAATGTCCGTTCCGCTATGAATGACATGGAAAGTGTTGAAGAATACGATCCTGAATACCGTGAAATTTCAAGTTCTCTATCAGAAACCTACTATGTTTTAGAAGATGTTAGCAAGCGTTTGGAAGATATTATTGAGGACTTGGATTTTGATGGTAATCGCCTCATGCAGGTTGAGAATCGCTTAGACCTTCTGAATACTATTACCCGTAAATACGGTGGGACTGTGGACGATGTCCTGCTTTATTTTGCCAAGATTACGGATGAGTACAATCTCTTGACAGGGAATAACCTTTCTTCCGAAGACATGGAAGCAGAGCTCAAAAAATTGGAAGTCAAGCTTGTCGACTTGGCAGGTCAGCTTGCATCTGCTCGCCATGACTTGGCCCAGCAGCTTGAGGCAGAGATTAAACAAGAACTGCAAGACCTCTATATGGAGAAGGCACAGTTCCAGGTTCGCTTTAACAAGGGGAAATTTAGTCGTGAGGGGAATGAAACAGTTGAGTTTTACATTTCAACCAACCCTGGTGAAGACTTTAAACCCTTGGTTAAGGTTGCATCTGGTGGGGAATTGTCTCGTCTCATGCTTGCTATCAAATCTGCCTTTTCTCGTAAGGAAGGTAAGGCCAGTATTGTCTTTGATGAGGTGGATACGGGAGTCTCAGGTCGTGTAGCCCAAGCTATTGCTCAGAAGATTCATAAGATTGGCCAGCATGGTCAGGTTCTTGCTATCTCTCACCTTCCACAAGTGATTGCCATCGCGGATTATCAATTCTTTATTGAGAAGATTAGCGATGAGCACTCAACGGTGTCGACGGTTCGTCTCTTGACTTTAGAAGAGCGAGTAGAGGAAGTAGCTAAGATGTTGGCTGGGGAAAATGTAACCGAAGCTGCCCTTACCCAAGCCAGAGAATTATTGCAAACGAGGGAGAAATAAATGACAGACTATTATGTAATTGGAGATGTTCACGGAAAGGCAGGTATGCTAGAAGATCTGCTCAAAACCTGGGATGGTCAAACTCAGTTGCTCTTTCTGGGGGATTTGATTGACCGAGGTGAAAACAGTCGCCGTGTTCTAGAAATGGTCAAAGACTTGGTCGACAATCATGGAGCGATCTGTCTATCAGGAAACCACGAGTATATGTTTCTGACTTGGCTCGATGACCCAGAAGAAAGCTATGACCATTATCGTCGCAATGGTGGAGATACAACCATCAACTCAATCCTAGGTCGTCCTTTGGATGCACCAGTTGATGGCGTAGAAGATGCCAAACGGGTTGCTACTGAAGCGGCAGACTTGGTCGAATTTATTCGTCAAATGCCATTTGTAGTAGAGACAGACAAGTATATCTTTGTTCATGCAGGTATTGATTTGACTTTGGATGATTGGCATGAAACTACAGATTATAAAAAAGTCTGGCTCAGAAAGCCATTCCACGAAGCTGAAAATCATACTGGAAAAACCATTGTCTTTGGGCATACACCAGTTTATGGTTTGCTGAAGCAAGACCGAGGTACTGCTGAGCTTTGGATGACGGAAGATGGCAAGATTGGCATGGATGGAGGAGCTGTCTATGGTGGTGTCCTTCATGGAATCGTCTTTACAGACCAAGGAATGACAGAACACCACTTTATCGAAAATGATGGCTTTATCGCCGAAGATTAGTACTCCTAGCAGGGTATGGTCTTGTCAAAATGTTAAAAACAATTTATAATTAATAGATACCCTGAAAGGAAGAGCATCATGAACTTAGAAGAATTAAAAAAACGACAGGAGAAGATTCGGAACTTCTCTATTATCGCCCATATTGACCACGGGAAGTCGACTCTAGCAGACCGCATTTTGGAAAAGACGGAGACCGTTTCTAGTCGTGAAATGCAAGCCCAGCTTCTAGATAGTATGGACCTAGAACGAGAGCGTGGAATTACTATCAAACTCAATGCTATCGAGCTCAATTACACTGCTAAAGATGGGGAGACCTATATTTTCCACTTGATTGACACGCCTGGACACGTGGACTTTACCTATGAAGTGTCGCGTTCGCTAGCTGCCTGTGAAGGAGCGATTTTGGTGGTTGATGCGGCCCAAGGGATTGAAGCTCAAACACTTGCCAACGTTTATCTAGCATTGGATAATGATTTGGAAATTCTGCCCGTCATTAACAAGATTGACCTACCAGCTGCGGATCCAGAGCGTGTGCGTACAGAGATTGAAGATGTTATTGGACTGGATGCCAGCGAAGCAGTCTTAGCTTCAGCTAAAGCTGGTATTGGGATCGAAGAGATTCTTGAGCAAATCGTAGAAAAAGTGCCAGCGCCAACAGGTGATGTGACGGCACCACTGAAGGCCTTGATTTTCGACTCGGTCTACGATGCTTACCGTGGAGTTATCCTCCAAGTTCGTGTTATGGACGGAGTGGTTAAACCTGGTGATAAGATTCAGCTCATGAGCAATGGCAAGACCTTTGATGTGACTGAGGTTGGAATTTTCACGCCGAAAGCAGTCGGGCGTGATTTCCTAGCGACTGGTGACGTTGGTTATATTGCGGCTTCTATCAAGACGGTTCAAGACACGCGTGTCGGAGATACAGTGACCCTAGCAAGCAATCCTGCAGCAGAACCACTAGACGGCTACAAGCAAATGAATCCTATGGTCTTTGCGGGTCTTTATCCAATCGAGTCAAACAAGTACAATGACCTTCGTGAAGCCCTTGAAAAATTGCAGCTCAACGATGCGAGTCTTCAATTTGAACCAGAAACATCTCAGGCACTCGGCTTTGGTTTCCGTTGTGGTTTCCTTGGACTTCTCCATATGGATGTTATCCAAGAGCGTTTAGAGCGCGAGTTCAATATTGACCTCATCATGACAGCTCCATCTGTTATCTATAAGGTTAACCAAACTGACGGTGAGTCTATGGATGTGTCTAACCCCTCTGAGTTTCCTGATCCGACTAAAATTGCGACTATTGAAGAGCCGTATGTCAAGGCGCAAATCATGGTACCACAGGAGTTTGTTGGTGCAGTAATGGAATTGGCTCAACGTAAGCGTGGTGACTTTGTAACCATGGACTATATTGATGATAATCGTGTCAATGTCATCTATCAAATTCCACTCGCTGAAATTGTCTTTGACTTTTTTGATAAGCTCAAGTCTTCGACGCGTGGTTATGCAAGTTTTGACTACGAATTGTCAGAGTATCGTCCGTCTAAGCTAGTCAAAATGGATATCCTTCTCAATGGTGATAAGGTCGATGCCCTCAGCTTTATCGTTCATAAGGACTTTGCCTACGAACGTGGGAAACTCATTGTTGATAAGCTCAAGAAAATCATTCCTCGTCAGCAGTTTGAGGTACCTATTCAGGCAGCCATTGGACACAAGATTGTGGCTCGTACTGATATCAAGGCTCTTCGTAAAAACGTTCTTGCCAAGTGTTATGGTGGTGACGTTTCTCGTAAACGCAAACTCCTTGAAAAACAAAAAGCTGGTAAGAAACGCATGAAAGCTATCGGATCAGTAGAAGTCCCACAAGAAGCCTTCCTCAGCGTCTTGAGCATGGATGAAGAATAGAAATAAAAAACAAAACTCTTGAAGATTTTTCAAGAGTTTTTTGTGTTTTTGATGAACCAAGTTATCACATACGAAAGTTGGATAAATACAAAAATCAGTTTATCATGTCTTCTTTTTTATTTTATTTTATTTTCGAATAGATAGATGAGTAGAAAAGAAGAAATGGAGTTGCTTATGAAGATTACAAACTATGAGATTTACAAATTAAGAAAAGCAGGGCTGACTAATCAACAGATTTTAACTGTCCTTGAATATGACGAGACTGTAGATCAAGAACTTTTATTAGGAGATATTGCAGAAATCTCTGGTTGCAGGAATCCCGCTGTCTTTATGGAACGCTATTTCCAGATAGATGATGCGCAGTTGGAGAAGGAGTTTCAAAAATTTCCATCTTTCTCCATTTTAGACGACTGTTATCCTTGGGATCTGAGTGAGATTTATGATGCTCCAGCACTCTTGTTTTATAAGGGAAATCTAGACTTGCTGAAGTTTCCAAAGGTTGCTGTTGTAGGGAGCCGTTCATGTTCTAGTCAGGGTGCAAAGTCGGTTCAGAGAGTCATTCAAGGTTTGGAAAACGAGTTAATCGTGGTCAGTGGTTTGGCTAAAGGGATTGATACGGCTGCCCACATGGCTGCACTCCAGAATGGTGGAAAAACGATTGCTGTGATTGGAACAGGATTGGATGTGTTTTATCCTAAAGCCAATAAACGCTTGCAGGAGTACATCGGCAATGACCATCTGGTTCTCAGTGAATATGGACCTGGCGAGCAACCTCTGAAATTTCATTTTCCAGCTCGAAATCGTATCATTGCAGGACTTTGCCGTGGAGTTATTGTAGCAGAGGCAAGAATGCGATCAGGTAGTCTCATTACCTGTGAGCGAGCAATGGAAGAAGGGCGCGATGTCTTTGCTATTCCTGGTAGCATTTTAGATGGACTATCAGATGGTTGCCATCATTTGATTCAGGAAGGAGCAAAATTGGTCACCAGTGGGCAGGATGTTCTTGCAGAATTTGAATTTTAATACTCTTCGAAAATCAAATTCAAACCACGTCAGCTTCACCTTGCCGTACTCAAGTACAGCCTGCGGCTAGCTTCCTAGTTTGCTCTTTGATTTTCATTGAGTATAAGAAGAAAGGCCGCTTACTAGACAAACTTTTCTTCTATATATAGGAGTTAAGTCTTGACAGCTATAGAAAAATGGTTTACACTTTATAAAGTTTATTACTTTGAAAAGGTGTGATAGAGTGGCTACGGCAACAAAAAAGAAAAAATCAACAGTTAAGAAAAATCTAGTCATCGTGGAGTCGCCTGCCAAGGCGAAAACGATTGAGAAATATCTAGGCAGAAATTACAAGGTTCTAGCCAGCGTCGGACATATCCGTGATTTGAAGAAATCCAGTATGTCAGTCGACATTGAAAATAACTATGAACCGCAGTATATCAATATCCGAGGAAAAGGTCCTCTCATCAATGATCTGAAAAAAGAAGCTAAAAAGGCCAATAAAGTTTTTCTTGCGAGTGACCCGGACCGTGAAGGAGAAGCGATTTCCTGGCATTTAGCTCACATTCTCAACTTGGATGAGAATGATGCTAACCGTGTAGTCTTTAATGAAATCACCAAGGACGCAGTAAAAAATGCCTTTAAAGAACCTCGCAAGATTGACATGGACTTGGTCGACGCCCAACAAGCTCGTCGTGTCTTAGACCGCTTGGTCGGGTATTCAATTTCGCCTATTTTGTGGAAAAAGGTCAAGAAGGGCTTATCAGCAGGACGCGTGCAGTCTGTTGCCCTTAAGCTCATCATTGACCGTGAAAATGAAATCAATGCCTTCCAACCAGAAGAATACTGGACAATTGATGGTGTCTTTAAGAAGGGAACCAAGCAATTTCAGGCTTCATTCTATGGTATGAATGGCAAAAAGATGAAATTGACCACCAATGAAGAAGTCAAAGAAGTCTTGTCCCATCTAACGAGCAAAGATTTCACAGTAGACCAGGTAGATAAGAAAGAACGCAAACGTAATGCGCCCCTACCTTATACGACTTCAACCATGCAGATGGATGCTGCTAACAAAATCAATTTCCGTACTCGAAAGACTATGATGGTGGCCCAGCAGCTTTATGAAGGGATCAATATCGGATCAGGCGTACAAGGTTTGATTACCTATATGCGTACAGACTCGACTCGTATCAGTCCAGTAGCTCAGAACGAAGCTGCAAGCTACATTAACGACCGTTTTGGTAGCAAGTATTCCAAGCATGGTAGCAAGGTCAAGAACGCCTCAGGCGCTCAAGATGCCCACGAAGCCATTCGTCCATCTAGTGTCTTTAACACACCTGAAAGCATCGCTAAGTACTTGGACAAAGACCAGCTCAAGCTCTATACCCTTATCTGGAACCGTTTTGTGGCCAGCCAGATGACAGGTGCTATCTTTGATACCATGGCTGTTAAGCTTTCTCAAAATGGGGTTCAGTTTGCGGCAAATGGAAGCCAAGTTAAGTTTGATGGGTATCTTGCTATTTATAATGACTCTGACAAGAACAAGATGTTACCAGACATGGCTGTTGGAGATGTGGTCAAGCAAGTCAATAGCAAGCCAGAACAACATTTCACCCAACCACCTGCTCGCTATTCAGAAGCGACGCTTATAAAGACCTTGGAGGAAAATGGGGTTGGACGTCCATCAACCTACGCTCCGACCATTGAAACCATCCAGAAACGATACTACGTTCGTCTGGTAGCCAAACGCTTTGAACCGACAGAGTTGGGAGAAATTGTCAATAAACTCATTGTTGAATATTTCCCAGATATCGTAAACGTGACCTTCACAGCTGAGATGGAAGGAAAACTGGATGATGTCGAAGTTGGTAAAGAGCAGTGGCAACGTGTTATTGATGAGTTTTACAAACCATTCTCCAAAGAAGTAGCCAAGGCTGAAGCTGAAATGGAAAAAATCCAGATCAAGGATGAGCCAGCTGGATTTGACTGCGAAGTTTGTGGCAGTCCGATGGTGATTAAGCTCGGTCGTTTTGGTAAATTCTATGCTTGTAGCAATTTCCCAGACTGCCGTCACACACAAGCGATTGTCAAAGAGATTGGTGTCGAGTGTCCAAGCTGTCATCAAGGACAAATCATCGAACGTAAAACCAAGCGCAATCGTATCTTTTATGGTTGCAATCGCTATCCAGAATGTGAATTTACTTCCTGGGACAAACCGATTGGCCGTGACTGTCCAAAATGCGGACACTTCATTGTGGAGAAAAAAGTCCGTGGTGGTGGCAAGCAGGTTGTATGTAGTAATGGCGACTACGAAGAGGAAAAGATCAAATAAAATGCAGAGTCCTGAAAATGAATTTCAGGCTCTTTTTACTTGAAGCTTGACAAATTTCCTCATTGTATGCGAAACTAGAGGAAGAGTAATTTATCTAGGAGAAGTTATGCGCATTATTTATTTCTGTATTGGTTTTATTTCTTTGGCTCTAGCTCTTGTAGGTGTTGTCCTGCCGCTCTTACCAACAACTCCCTTTCTTTTGCTGTCTATCGCTTGCTTTTCAAAATCTTCTAAGCGTTTTGAAGACTGGCTTTATCACACCAAGCTCTATCAGACTTATGTAGCTGATTTTCGCGAGACCAAGTCAATCGCGCGAGAACGCAAGAAAAAAATCATCGTATCTATCTATATCTTGATGGGGATTTCTATTTATTTTGCCCCTCTTTTGCCAGTCAAAATCGGTCTGGGAGCCTTGACCACCTTTATCACCTACTATCTCTTTAAAGTCATTCCTGACAAAGAATAGATAAAAATAGTAGTTATTTGCCTTGATAAAAATGAAAGGATATTTAAAACAATATGATATAATAAATTTAAAGAAAACATCAAGGAGAATCAAATGATTTACGAATTTTGTGCTGAAAATGTGACCCTGCTTGAAAAAGCCATGCAGGCTGGAGCTCGTCGAATCGAACTCTGTGACAATCTAGCAGTTGGTGGAACAACACCAAGCTATGGAGTGACTAGGGTAGCGGTTGAACTGGCAGCTAACTACGATACGACCATTATGACCATGATTCGTCCCCGTGGTGGCGACTTTGTCTATAATGACGTGGAAATTGCGATTATGCTAGAAGACATTCGTTTGACTGCTCAGGCTGGAAGTCAAGGAGTCGTTTTTGGGGCATTGACTGCTGATAAGAATTTGGATAAGGCTAATCTTGAGAAGCTGATTGCCGCATCTAAAGGAATGGAAATTGTCTTTCACATGGCCTTTGATGAATTAAGCGATGAAGATCAGTTGGAAGCCATTGACTGGCTCAGCCAAGCTGGTGTTACCCGTATCCTGACTCGTGCTGGTGTGTCTGGGGACTCGCTAGAGAAACGTTTCGCTCACTACCACAAAATTTTGGAACATGCTAAAGGTAAAATTGAAATTCTACCAGGTGGGGGGATTGACTTGGATAACCGTCAAACCTTTATCGATCAACTGGGTGTGACACAATTGCATGGAACTAAGGTTGTCTTTTAAAAAATAGAAAGGAACTGCTAGCTTTTGGTAGCAGTTTTCACTTATGTTTGAAATTTTTAAATCTTACCAGTTTAATAAAGAAAAAGCTCATGCCTATGGTTTTGTAGAAAATGGGGAAGTTTGGACCTATAGTTGCCAGATTTTGCAGGGTGACTTTTACATGGCAGTCTCTATCACTCCTGATAATGTGAGCTTTCAGGTTTTTGATCAGGAAACGGGTGACCTCTATCCCCAAGTACATATGGAAAGTATGCGGGGAAGTTTTGTCGGTAGTGTCCGTGAGGCTTGTTTGGAGATTCTCTACCAGATTCGGAAGACTTGCTTTGATGTGCAGGATTTTATCTGTCCTCAGACTAAGCGTATCATGGATCAGGTTCAGGAAAAATATGGTAATCAATTGGGGTATCTGTGGGAAAAATCACCTGATACAGCTGTATTGCGCCATGAGGGCAATCAAAAGTGGTATGCAGTTTTAATGAGAATTCCATGGGATAAGCTAGATAAGGGGAGAGAAGGGCTAGTCGAAGCAGTCAATCTCAAACACGACAAAGTAGCTGACTTGCTTTCACAAAAGGGTATTTATCCAGCTTTTCATATGAACAAACGCTACTGGCTTAGTCTGGCGCTTGATGATAGTTTGCAAGATGAAGAAGTGATAGAACTCATCGAAAGAAGTTGGGAATTGACTATGAAAAAATAAGGAAATTCGCTTGAGTTTTCAAATACTTTCAATTAGCAAAATATTCTTTACTGAAGAAATTTTCAGAAAATATTGGATTTTTTCTTGACAAGAGATTTTTCCTATGCTAAAATACTTAACAAGATATCAAACAAAGGAGTAAGTCAAACATGAAAACAGCTAAGTTTAATCAATTTGCTTTGTTGTTGAGGTACTCGGGCTAGTGCAAAAGCATTAGTCCTGTTTGGCTTACCAAGCGGGAGTAAATCAACATCTCGCTTGGGTTTCTGAGCGAGATGTTTTTTCTATACTGAAATTTTGAAGGGGGAATTTTCATGCGTAAAGTTGAGTTTCTAGACACCAGTCTCCGTGATGGTGAGCAGACACCAGGTGTTAATTTTTCAATCAAGGAAAAGGTTGCCATCGCAAGACAGCTGGAGAAATGGGGCATTTCAGCCATCGAAGCTGGTTTTCCGGCAGCGAGTCCAGATTCATTTTTGGCAGTTCAGGAAATTGCTAAAGTCTTGAAAAAAACTGCTGTGACTGGTTTGGCCCGCTCTGTCAAGTCTGATATTGATGCTTGTTACGAAGCCCTCAAGGACGCCAAGTATCCACAGGTTCATGTTTTTATCGCTACCAGTCCGATTCACCGCAAGTATAAGCTAAATAAGAGCAAGGAAGAGATTTTAGAAGCTATTAAGGAGCATGTTTCTTACGCAC
>ERZ773062.1089-NODE-1089-length-12024-cov-72.790041_pt1 | contig 12024 bp, 12 predicted proteins | sample MGYA00580626_ERZ773062 | MGnify/ENA primary metagenome ERZ773062 (study PRJEB29015, sample SAMEA2738003) | human oral metagenome | biome: human oral; feature: human-associated habitat; material: dental | place: China | collected 2058 ...
ATGGACAAGTGACAGGAATGGTGCATTCGACAGAGAGTTTTGGGGCGGTAGATGGTCCTGGGATTCGTTTTATTGTCTTTTTGCAGGGTTGTCACATGCGTTGCCAGTACTGCCATAACCCAGACACATGGGCTATGGAGACCAATAAATCACGCGAACGGACAGTAGATGATGTCTTGACAGAAGCTCTTCGTTATCGTGGATTCTGGGGAGACAAGGGAGGAATCACTGTCAGTGGTGGAGAGGCCCTCTTACAGATTGATTTCTTGATTGCCCTCTTTACCAAGGCCAAGGAAAAAGGAATCCACTGTACCTTGGACACCTGTGCCCTTCCATTCCGTAACAAGCCACGTTATCTTGAAAAGTTTAATAAACTCATGGCTGTGACAGACTTGGTTCTCTTAGATATCAAGGAAATCAACGAAGAACAGCACAAGATTGTAACCAGCCAAACCAATAAAAACATCTTGGCCTGTGCCCAGTACCTATCAGATATTGGGAAGCCTGTTTGGATTCGCCACGTGCTGGTTCCAGGTTTGACGGACAGAGATGAGGACTTGATTGAACTCGGTAAGTTTGTCAAGACCCTCAAAAATGTTGACAAATTTGAAATCCTGCCTTATCACACTATGGGTGAGTTCAAGTGGCGTGAACTTGGTATTCCTTATTCGCTCGAAGGGGTCAAACCTCCAACAGCAGACCGTGTCAAGAATGCCAAGGAATTGATGGATACAGAAAGTTACCAAGACTACATGAAACGTGTTCATGGATAAAAAAGAAGCCTGATGGGAACATCGGGCTTTTGTGATGCAAAAGGACTTAGCCTTTCAGCTAAGCCTTTTTCTTATTTTCTAGAATGTTGTTTTCCAGCATTGCGTTTTTTATGCTTCTTATTGGTTGTGATAGCCTGAGGCTGCTTAGGAGTTACATCTTTTCTTGCACCTGCAGAAGGGCTGACTTTCGGAGGGTTCTTTTCGTATTCTTCACGTACTTTTTGACGAAGTTTTGGGCGAACGACATAGTTGACGATAAACTGTTGAAGAATCATCATGAAACCACCGACAACCCAGTAAAGTGTCACACTGGCTGGTGCGAAGAGGGAGAAGACGACAATCATGAGTGGGCTCATGTAAATCATTTTCTTGAGTTGATCTCTTTGCATCTCGTCTTCTACTCCGTGAAGTGAAAGGAGTGATTGGAGATAGTAGAGGATACCAGCGAAGGCGACAAGGATCATACTTGGGGAACCAAGATTGATACCCAAGAAGGTAGAGCTAGATACACCATCAGTGTATTGGGCTGCAAAGTAGATAGCAGAGAAGAAAGGCATTTGAATGAGGATAGGGAAACAACCTACACCACCGAACATGCTGATGCCGTGTTCTTTCTGAGCAGCAAAGAGAGCCTGTTGTGCTTCTAGTTTTTCTTCCTGAGTTGTTGCCTCTTTAAGGCGTGTTTGATGTGGTTCGAGCACATGTTTGAGAGCATTCATCTTTTCAGAGTGAAGCGTTGCCTTCCATGATTGGTAGATACCAAGTGGCAAGATAATCAAACGCACAATAATGGTTACGATGATAATAGCGACACCAAAACCAAGACCCTGGTCGTTGGCAAAGTACTTGATAGCCTCAGCCATAGGTGCTCCGATGGTATTCCAAATCAATCCTGTGGGTTGTCCTGTTGCTTTGTCTACTTGGACACAGCCTGTCAAGACGAGTAGCATAGCCACTCCCATAGCAGAGAGGGCAAAACGTTTAATAGATTTCAATGTTTTCATTCCTTCTTTAAAAATTATACCTTTCTATTCTACTGTTTTTTTGTAAAATATACAATAGTTCTGGAGACCTAATTTGCGACTTTGAAGTCTGAATAGGATGAAAAGTTGCTCATTTGCACATCTAGATAGGTAACTTTTGAAAAAGGCGTTGGACCTTTTCGGATTTTTTGGATAAATTTTGCCATAGTGGCGGAGGACTCTGCCTGAGCGAGAATTTCTACTGTACCATCGTCGTTATTCCAGACACGACCAGTGATGCCACCGATTTCAAGCGCTAGAGTAACAACACCCCAACGGAAACCAACACCCTGCACCCTGCCTTGGGCAATCATTCTAACCTTTTGCATACTAAACCCCTTTGATTGTGTTATAATGTTTCTATGACTATTATAACCTCAAAAGCCAATTCAGTGGTAAAAAATGCCAAGAAATTACACCAAAAAAAACACCGTAAGTCTGCCTATTTGATTGAAGGTTGGCACTTATTCGAAGAAGCTGTTCAAGCTGGGGTGACGATTGAGAAAATCTTTGCTCTGGAAAGTTACCGAGATCAGTTAGCTGCTTTTTCTCAAACTGTCTGGGTTTCAGAGGAGATTTTGCGGGATTTGGCAGATACGCAAACACCTCAAGGCATTGTCGCTGTTATTCAAAAAGAAGAAGAGGGACTGCCTGATTTTAGTCAGGGTAAGTTTCTATTTTTAGAAGACGTCCAAGATCCTGGTAATGTGGGTACCATGATTCGGACTGCGGATGCTGCAGGTTTTACAGGGGTCATTGTTTCAGACAAGTCAGCAGATATCTACAGTCTCAAGACCCTGCGTTCCATGCAAGGAAGTCATTTTCATTTGCCTATCTATCGGATGTCTCTTGTCCCCTTTATAGCAGAGGCAAAGAAGAACAATTTGCCCATTCTGGCAACGACCTTATCGAGAGATTCCAAAGACTATCGTGAGCTTTCTCCCCTAGAAAATTTTGCTTTAGTCATGGGAAATGAAGGGCAAGGGATTAGTCCTATCATGGCTGAAAGTGCCAATCAGCTGGTTCATATTGGTATGAAAGGTAGGGCGGAGAGCCTCAATGTGGCAGTTGCCGCAGGCATTTTGATGTTTTATTTCAGCTAATTTAAAAAAACTTTGTTATAATCAAGATATAGTTATAGAAAAAGGAGAATCAGAATGAATCAAACAATTATTCAAGAACGTTCAGGTCTCAATCAATTTTACGCTAAGGTTTATGCCTTTGTAGGGATTGGAATTGGACTATCAGCTCTGGTGTCAGCTTTGATGTTGACAGTCTTTCAGGCTCAATTGACTTACTTTTTAATGCATGGCCGTCTCTGGTTGATGATTGCAACTTTTGCAGAACTTGCTCTGGTATTTGTTGCAAGTAGCATGGCTGCAAAAAATAGCCCAGCAGCTCTGCCAGTATTTCTAGTATACTCCCTACTGAATGGCTTCACCCTTAGCTTTGTCGTAGCCTTCTATACACCGGGAACAGTTTTGTCAGCCTTTGTATCCAGCGCTCTTCTCTTCTTTGTCATGGCGGCAATCGGAATTTTCACCAAGAAGGATTTGAGTGGAATGGGACGAGCTTTGATGGCGGCGCTTGTTGGTCTCATCATTGCTATGGTCGTGAATATTTTCTTGGCTAGTGGCTTCTTTGACTACATGATTAGTATTGCCATGGTCTTGGTCTTCTCAGGTTTGATTGCTTGGGACAACCAAAAGATTCGCTATGTTTATGAGCAGTCAAGAGGACAAGTGGCGACAGGCTGGATCATCTCAATGGCACTCAGCATTTACCTAGACTTTATCAACCTCTTCCTTAGCATCTTACGAATCTTTGGTCGAAACGATTAATGAATGACAGAGTCAGTGTTCAAAAGAGCACTGACTTTTTCTTATTTACTCTTTTCTTTTCTTGGAAATAGGTGTATAATGCTTTTAACTAATTTTTGAGGAGCCGTTTATGAAGAAAAGTTTTATTCATCAGCAAGAAGAGATTTCCTTTGTGAAGAACACTTTTACCCAGTATTTGAAAGATAAGTTAGAAGTTGTTGAAGTTCAAGGCCCTATCTTGAGCAAGGTTGGGGATGGGATGCAAGATAACCTGTCAGGTGTCGAAAATCCAGTATCCGTGAAGGTCTTGCAGATTCCAGATGAAACCTATGAAGTCGTTCATTCACTTGCTAAATGGAAACGCCACACTTTGGCTCGTTTTGGTTTCGGAGAGGGTGAAGGTCTGTTTGTCCACATGAAGGCCCTTCGTCCAGACGAAGATTCGCTTGATGCGACCCACTCTGTTTATGTAGACCAGTGGGACTGGGAAAAAGTGATTCCAAATGGCCAACGCAATATCGCTTATCTTAAAGAAACAGTTGAAAAGATTTACAAGGCTATTCGTCTGACAGAGCTAGCAGTAGAGGCTCGCTATGATATCGAATCCATCTTGCCAAAACAAATAACCTTTATCCATACAGAAGAGCTGGTAGAACGCTACCCAGACTTGACACCAAAAGAGCGCGAAAATGCAATCTGTAAAGAGTTTGGAGCAGTCTTCTTGATCGGTATTGGCGGTGAATTGCCTGATGGGAAACCTCATGATGGCCGTGCACCTGACTACGATGACTGGACAACAGAGTCTGAGAATGGTTACAAAGGACTGAATGGGGATATTCTAGTTTGGAATGAATCTCTTGGTTGTGCCTTTGAACTTTCTTCAATGGGGATTCGGGTGGATGAAGACACGCTTCGTCGTCAAGTGGCTCTTACAGGGGATGAAGATAGACTTGAGCTGGAATGGCATAAAGCCTTACTTAACGGGCTCTTCCCATTGACAATTGGTGGGGGGATTGGACAGTCTCGAATGGCCATGTTCCTTCTTCGTAAGAAACACATCGGAGAGGTACAAACAAGTGTTTGGCCGCAAGAAGTCCGAGACATTTACGAAAATATCTTGTAGAGAATCGAACCGCAAGGTTCGGTTTTCTTTCTCTTTTTGTCTATAATTTGGTATAATAAACGATATGAAAATCGTATCAGGAATCTATGGGGGGCGTCCTCTCAAGACGCTAGAAGGAAAGACGACTAGGCCAACATCAGACAAGGTGCGTGGAGCTGTCTTTAACATGATTGGTCCTTATTTTGAGGGTGGTCGTGTCTTGGATCTCTATGCTGGCAGCGGCGGTCTGTCTATTGAAGCTGTGTCAAGAGGGATGTCCAGTGCTGTCTTAGTGGAACGGGATCGAAAGGCCCAAGCAGTTATCGCTGAAAATATCAATATGACTAAGGAAATTTCCAAATTTCAGCTCTTAAAGATGGAGGCTGACCGAGCCCTAGAGCAAGTCGGAGGGACATTTGATCTGGTCTTTTTAGACCCTCCCTATGCAAAAGAACAAATCGTAGCAGATATTGAAAAAATGGCTGAGAGAAATCTTTTCTCCCAAGAGATCATGGTTGTCTGCGAAACTGATAAGTCTGTAGAACTTCCAGAAGAAATCGCCTGCTTAGGCATCTGGAAGGAAAAAATATATGGGATTAGTAAGGTGACAGTCTATGTCAGATAAAATTGGATTATTTACAGGTTCATTTGATCCGATGACAAATGGACATCTGGATATCATTGAACGTGCCAGCCAACTCTTTGATAAGCTCTATGTTGGGGTTTTCTACAATCCCCATAAACAAGGTTTTCTCCCCGTTGAAAATCGCAAACGAGCAGTCGAAAAAGCTGTGGCACATTTAGAGAATGTAGAGGTCCTAGCTTCTCATGACCAATTAGTCGTCGATGTTGCAAGAAGACTGGGCGCTAAAACCCTTGTCCGTGGCTTGCGGAATACCACCGACTTGCAATATGAGTCTAGTTTTGATTACTACAATCATCAACTGGCTCCAGAAATCGAGACCATTTACCTATATAGTCGCCCAGAGCATCTTTATATTAGCTCTTCAGCTATGAGAGAACTTCTGAAGTTTGGTCAGGAGATTCAGCAATATGTCCCAAACAGTGTTGTGGAGGAATTAGAACATGAAGAAAAAAACTAGATGGCCCTTATATGTCATCCTAGCACTAGTATTGACTTTTTTAGCCTTTGTAGTACCTTTACCTTACTACATAGAAGTTCCAGGTGGAGCGGAAGATATTCGTCAAGTTTTGAAAGTAAATGAAACAGAAGATACAGAAGCAGGAGCTTACCAGTTTGTAACAGTCGGTATTCGACACGCAACCCTGTCGCATCTTGTCTATGCTTGGTTAACACCATTTACGGATATTAGAAGTGCCAAGGAGACAACGGGTGGCTCTACAGATGCGGAGTTTATGCGGATTAATCAGTTCTACATGCAAACATCCCAAAACATGGCAAAGTATCAAGGCTTGAAGACAGCTGGTAAGGATATCGAACTCAAGTATCTCGGAGTTTATGTCTTGACCGTGACGGATAATTCAACTTTTAAGGGTATTTTGAACATTGCGGATACCGTGACGGCTGTTAATGATAAGACCTTTGATAGTTCCAAAGACTTGGTTGATTATGTCAACTCTCAAAAACTAGGAGATCCAGTCAAGGTAACCTACGAAGAAGACGGAAGAGTTAAGACTGCTGAAGGTAAAATTATCACTCTAGAAAATGGGAAAAATGGGATTGGTATTGGCTTGATTGACCGTACGGAAGTGATAAGTGATGTTCCAATTCGCTTCTCCACAGCTGGTATTGGCGGTCCAAGTGCAGGTCTCATGTTTAGTCTAGCTATCTACACTCAGATAGCAGATCCAGGTCTTCGTAATGGTCGTATCGTTGCGGGAACGGGAACTATTGATCGCGATGGAAATGTTGGCGACATCGGAGGAATTGACAAAAAAGTGGTTGCAGCCTCTCGTCAGGGAGCCAACGTCTTTTTTGCTCCTGACAATCCAGTCACTGAGGAAGCGAAAAAAGCAGATCCCAATGCGAAAAGCAACTATGAAACAGCCCTAGAAGCTGCTAAAACAATCAAGACAGAGATGAAAATCGTTCCCGTTAAAACCTTGCAGGATGCGATTGATTACCTTAAAAATAATCCCTAATTCGTAGAAAAATCGAAAACTAGCGCGCAAGCGGATAAGATGGTATAATAGTCAAATGGTTCAATTATTATTCACTCTAAGTAGTCATATACTCTTTATTTATTTGAGTTTTTACCTTTTGAAGGATCTTGTGAGATGGGAAAAGGTTTTAAAAGTAACTGCTGCTAACGCAAAAAAAGTTCGTTTGTTAGTAGGTTTCTTTAGTGTTGTAATGGGCTACATCTTGAGTTCATTCTTTATCAGTTTGTACCACCTGTGGCAAGAAACACTTAGAGGACTGTTATAAAATCAAAAGTAAAGGAAACAACTATGGAAAAAATTGTGGTTCAAGGTGGTGATAATCGTCTGGTCGGAAGTGTGACCATTGAGGGGGCAAAGAATGCAGTTTTACCCTTGTTGGCAGCGACCATTCTAGCAAGTAAGGGTAAGACAGTCTTGCAGAACGTCCCGATCTTGTCAGATGTATTCACCATGAATCAAGTAGTTCGAGGTCTGAATGCCAAGGTTGACTTTGATGAGGAAGCTCATCTTGTCGAGGTTGATGCGACTGGTGATATCACGGAAGAAGCTCCTTACAAGTATGTCAGCAAGATGCGTGCATCGATCGTTGTCTTGGGACCAATCCTTGCTCGTGTAGGCCACGCCAAGGTATCCATGCCAGGTGGTTGCACGATAGGGAGTCGTCCGATTGATCTCCATCTCAAGGGTTTGGAAGCTATGGGAGCTAAGATTAGCCAAACAGCTGGTTACATCGAAGCCAAGGCAGAACGCTTGCATGGCGCTCATATCTATATGGACTTCCCTAGTGTCGGTGCGACACAAAACCTCATGATGGCAGCAACTCTAGCTGATGGTGTGACAGTGATTGAAAATGCTGCGCGTGAGCCAGAAATTGTTGACCTTGCTATCCTCCTTAATGAAATGGGAGCCAAGGTCAAGGGAGCTGGTACTGAAACAATTACAGTGACTGGTGTTGAGGAACTCCATGGTACGACTCATAATGTGGTACAGGACCGTATCGAAGCTGGGACCTTTATGGTAGCGGCAGCTATGACAGGTGGAGATGTCCTCATTCGAGATGCAGTTTGGGAACATAATCGCCCCTTAATCTCAAAGCTACTTGAAATGGGAGTAGAGGTGACGGAGGAGTCGGAAGGCATCCGTGTCCGTTCTCAACTTGAAACTCTCAAGGCTGTTCATGTAAAAACTTTACCACACCCAGGATTCCCAACAGATATGCAGGCGCAATTTACAGCTCTGATGACAGTCGCAAAAGGGGAATCCACCATGGTGGAAACTGTGTTTGAGAATCGCTTCCAACACTTGGAGGAAATGCGCCGTATGGGCTTGCACTCAGAGATTATCCGTGACACAGCTCGTATTGTTGGGGGACAGGCTTTACAGGGAGCAGAAGTTCTCTCAACGGACCTTCGTGCCAGTGCGGCCTTGATTCTGACAGGTTTGGTAGCGCAAGGTGAGACAGTTGTTGGTAAATTAGTCCACCTTGACAGAGGTTACTACCGTTTCCATGAAAAGTTAGCTCGGCTAGGAGCGAAGATTCAGCGAATCGAGGTAAATGATGAAGAATAAAAACTTACGCTATGTACTCCGTCGCTTACTGTTGATTTTTATCGTACTATTGCTAGGCTTTCTTGCTTTAGGAATCGGCTTGATGGTTGGCTATGGCATCCTTGGAAAGGGACAGGATCCATGGGCTATCTTGTCTCCAGCAAAGTGGCAGGAATTGATTAGCAAATTTACAGGAAATTAGACTGGGAGACCAGTCTTTTTCTAGAGATATAAGGAGAGATATGAACAAAAAAACAAGACAGGCTCTAATAGGATTACTTATATTCTTACTCTTGGCTGCTGGAAGCTACTATATCAAGCAGATGCAGCTGGCACCAAATACCCCCAAAACCAAAGTTAGTCAGAAAAAACAAGCTTCAGAGGCTCCTAGTCAGGAGTTGGCTGAAAGTGTCTTAACTGAGTCAATCAAAAACCAAATTAAGGGTGGTATTGAGTGGAATGGGGCAGGTGCCTTTGTCGTCAACGGCAATAAAACCAATCTAGATGCCAAAGTTTCTAGCAAACCTTACGCGGATAATAAAACAAAACCAGTCGGGAAAGAGACCGTCCCAACGATTGCCAATGCTCTCTTATCCAAAGCGACTCGTCAGTACAAAAATCGTGAAGAAACAGGCAATGGCTCAACCTCTTGGACTCCGCCGGGATGGCATCAGGTTAAAAATCTAAAGGGAACCTATACGCACGCAGTAGATAGGGGGCACTTGTTGGGTTATGCCTTGATAGGTGGATTAGATGGCTTTGATGCTTCTACTAGCAATCCCAAGAACATTGCAGTTCAGACGGCTTGGGCTAATCAAGCTCAGGCTGAAGATTCGACAGGGCAGAACTACTATGAGAGTTTGGTTAGGAAAGCCTTAGACCAGAATAAGAGAGTCCGTTATCGGGTAACTCTCCACTATGCTACAAATGAGGATTTGGTTCCATCTGCTTCACAAATTGAAGCCAAGTCTTCGGATGGCGAATTGGAGTTCAACGTCCTGATTCCAAATGTTCAAAAGGGTATCCAACTTGATTACCGAACAGGTCAGGTCACGGTGACAAACTAGAGCCAATCTATTAAAGGAATAAAAATTGCTCCCTTGTCCGTCATTGATAAGGGAGCAATTGTATAAATTAGAAAATAATGTGATTCCTAGGCCGATTTATGATATAATGGAACACAAGATACTATTTTAGGAGAAAGACCATGGAAGACCCAAGCAGTCAGGATTTGTTACTGCAATTTGTACTTTTAGTTGTATTGACCTTTTTAAATGCCTTTTTCTCAGCTACAGAAATGGCTATGGTGTCACTAAATCGTGCCCGAGTAGAGCAAAAAGCAGAAGAAGGCGATAAACGCTATATCCGCTTGCTAAAGGTGCTTGAAAACCCTAATCACTTTTTATCAACCATTCAAGTTGGTATCACGTTAATTACCATCTTGTCAGGGGCAAAATTGGCGGATACACTTGGACAAGTGATCGCATCTTGGATGGGAAGCGGAGAAACAGCTTATGCCATTGCAAGTTTCCTCTCTTTGGCATTCTTGACCTACATCTCTATTGTTTTTGGTGAACTCTATCCTAAACGAATTGCTCTCAATCTCAAAGATGCTTTAGCCATTCGCTCTGTTCCGATTATTATTGGTCTTGGGAAGATTGTCAGTCCCTTTGTCTGGTTGTTATCTGCTTCAACCAATTTGTTGAGTCGTTTAACACCAATGACCTTTGATGATGCGGATGAAAAAATGACTCGAGATGAAATTGAGTACATGTTGACCAAGAGTGAGGAGACCTTGGATGCAGATGAAATCGAGATGTTACAAGGGATTTTCTCTCTAGATGAACTGATGGCGAGAGAAGTCATGGTTCCTCGGACAGATGCCTTTATGGTGGATATTCAGGATGATAGTCAAACCATTATCCAAAGTATTTTAAAACAAAACTTTTCCCGTATCCCAGTTTATGATGGGGATAAGGACAATGTGATTGGAATTATTCACACCAAGGCCCTTCTTAAAGCAGCCTTTGTGGACGGTTTTGACAATATTGTCTGGAAGAGAATCTTACAAGATCCACTCTTTGTCCCTGAAACCATTTTTGTGGATGACTTGCTAAAAGAATTGCGAAATACCCAAAGACAAATGGCCATTTTGCTCGATGAATATGGTGGTATGGCTGGTTTGGTAACTCTGGAAGACCTGCTGGAGGAGATCGTCGGAGAAATTGACGACGAGACAGATCGAGCAGAAATCGAAGTCCATCAAATCGGTGAGGACACCTATATTGCACAGGGAACCATGAATCTTAACGACTTCAACGATTACTTTGGTGTTGAACTAGAAAGCGATGATGTGGATACCATCGCTGGTTATTATTTGACGGGTGTTGGTACGATTCCAACAACTGAGAAAATTAGTTATGAATTGGTCAGCCAAAATAAGCAAATCATCTTAACCAATGACAAGGTGAAAAATGGACGCGTTACCAAGGTAAAAGTTCAAATCACTGAAATAGAAAATGAAGAAGAAATAGAATAAAGGAGCTCGAGACATCGTAAGGTGCTCAAGCTCCCATTTATAAGAAAAAAGACTCACGGGGAGTCTTTTGGTTTACTATAAGGCGGTAGACGGATTTGAACCGACGATCAAGCTTTTGCAGAGCCGTGCCTTACCACTTGGCTATACCGCCTCAACGTTTATTATTATACCTTGAAAATGTTTCTACGTCAATAGTTTCTTAAACGAAAATCCAATTTAGGAAACTTTCCCTTTTTATGACAGACTTTAAAACCGAGAGAGAAAGTCTGAAAATCAGTCTTTACGGGCCGTAAATTTGCCATTCTAATCACCCAGATAGCAAACAAAGAGTGTAGAAATTTGACAGATGAAAGTTTTTTGAGAGTATACGCCTAAATATTCTGAAAATTCGTTTACTTTTTAGATAATATATGATATAATTGATGACAAACCTAAATTTTTTTAAGAGGAGTTAACAATATGAAAAAAAGTAGAGTATTTGTTGCAGCAGGAATTGCCCTATTGGCAACTGGCGTTTTAGCTGCTTGCGGTTCTTCAAAATCATCTGATTCAACAGCGCCAAAAAATTATGGTTATGTTTATTCAGCTGACCCAGAAACGTTGGATTACCTCATTTCAGGGAAACAAAGTACCAAGATTGCCACTTCAAATGGTATCGATGGTCTCTTCACAAACGACAAGTATGGAAATTTAGTCCCTGCAGTTGCAGAAGACTGGTCAGTTTCAAAAGATAGTTTGACTTATACCTACAAGATTCGTAAAGGTGTCAAATGGATGACATCTGATGGCGAAGAATATGCTGAAGTAACAGCCAAAGACTTTGTAAATGGCTTGAAACACGCAGCTGATAAAAAATCAGAAGCTCTTTACCTAGCAGAAAATTCTGTTAAAGGATTATCTGATTATTTAGCAGGTAATACAAAAGACTTTTCTTCAGTAGGTGTGAAAGCAGTTGATGATTATACTCTTGAGTATACTTTGAATCAACCAGAACCATACTGGAACTCTAAGATGGCTTATTCAATCTTCTGGCCATTGAACGAAGAATTTGAAAAATCAAAAGGATCTGACTTTG
>ERZ773062.1091-NODE-1091-length-12018-cov-19.601856_pt1 | contig 12018 bp, 10 predicted proteins | sample MGYA00580626_ERZ773062 | MGnify/ENA primary metagenome ERZ773062 (study PRJEB29015, sample SAMEA2738003) | human oral metagenome | biome: human oral; feature: human-associated habitat; material: dental | place: China | collected 2058 ...
AAGCAAGTATTGGTCCAACACAAGGTGTCCATCCTAAACTAAAAGTGAAACCTAGTAAAAATGCTCCCCAAATACTATCATCTTCTTTTCCTTTTATATCCACAAGTTTTGTTCTTTCCAAAAATGGTATTTTAACAATCTCCATTTGGATAATTCCAAATATTATAACTATCACTCCACTAATTATTCTAAATGTTTTACTTATCAAAAATGAACCTATACTTCCAGCTCCAAATCCAAGTAAAACAAAACTTGTTGAAAGTCCAATTACAAATACCAATGTCTTTATAATAGATTTCTTACCACTTGTACTTAACATTCCAATATAAACTGGAAGTAATGGAAATATACAAGGTGAAAAGAAAGAAAGTAGACCTGCAACATAAACTGCTCCAACAAATAATTCTGTATTTAACATTTCTTATACTCCTATCTTTTATTTTTTTATTTACTTTACAACTAATTAACTATCCTTAAGTAAGTACATTATATTTTATTTTTTTTACAAATATAATAGAATCTATTTATAAAAAACTTGAATTTAATTATATTTTTATTTATACTAATAGAATATAACTAATTCTAGGGGGGATTTTATGGCAATAGAAGTAAATTTAGAAAAACATGGACATAAGAAAAAGGGACTTTTAGGTTTCAGTTGGACTGCTTTTTTCTTTAATTTTTTTGTTCCTTTGTTTAGATTAGATTTTATTGGTTTGCTTATTTTTGTTTCACCTTATTTAATAGCAGCTGTTCTGGCTTCATTTATTTTTATTAAAGAGTTTGATAGTGAAAATGTTATTGTCAGTGCTAGTCTTTTCTCAGCAATTTTAAGAGCATTATCAAGACTTATTTTACCTTTTTTCTATAATAAGATGTACACAAAAAAATTATTGAAACAAGGTTATCTTCCTCCTGAAGATGATGAGTATTCAAATGCTCTTTTAAAGGGAAATAGATTTTTAGAGTATACCAATGAAGAATTATTAGATAAAGAAAAAATGGAAAGATATAGAATAATTATTGAAGAATACAAAAAAGAAAGAAAAAAAGATATACATAATATCATTATGGTTTTTATCCTTTTAGGACTTTTAACTGCAATTTTTATCTTTATGGCTTCTTATAAATAAATATTTCAGTTGACAACTGTTCTAATTTTGATATAATATATAAGAAGTGTAAATAGAATATTAGACTAGTGAATGGTGGGTCGTAAAAAGCAGAAGGGATTCTGTCTTTTTCATGACCTTTTTTTATTTTAATTAGGAGGAACGATAAGTATGTTTGATGTAGTTGTTATTGGTGCTGGGATAATGGGAGCAGCAGTTTCAAGAGAATTATCTAGATATGAGTTAAAAACTTTATTACTAGATAAAGAAAATGATGTTTCTTGCGGTACAACAAAAGCAAATTCTGCCATAGTGCACGCAGGATATGATGCAAAAGAAGGAAGCCTTATGGCAAAATACAATGTATTAGGTAATGCAATGTATGGAAAATTATGTGAAGAAGTAGATGCACCTTTTAGAAAAGTTGGTTCTTATGTATTGGCTTTTTCTGAAAAAGAAAAAGAACACTTAGAAATGCTATATCAAAGAGGACTTAATAATGGTGTTCCTGAAATGGAAATCATAGATGCAGCTGAAATCCAAAGAAGAGAACCTCATGTTAGTAAAGAAGCAGTTGCTGCTCTATATGCTGGTACAGCTGGTATAACTGGTCCTTGGGAATTAACAATTAAATTAGTAGAAAATGCTATGGAAAATGGTGTTGAACTAAAATTAAATGCAGAAGTTGCAAATATCAAAAAAGAAAATGATGTATTTAAAATAGAATTAAAAAATGGAGAAATTATTGAAGCTAAAGCTATTGTAAATGCAGCTGGTGTCTATGCTGACTTTATAAACAATATGCTTTCTAACAAAAAATTTAATATAACTCCAAGAATTGGTGAATATTATTTATTAGATAAGGTACAAGGATACTTAACTGACAGTGTTATTTTCCAATGTCCTACTGAAATGGGAAAAGGTATCTTAGTTTCAAAGACTGCTCATGGAAATATAATAGTTGGACCTACTGCATCTGATGTTGACCACAAAGATGATGTTGGAAATACTCAAGCAGGACTTGATACAGTTAGACAATTTGCTACTAAGAGTATAAAAGACATCAATTTTAGAGATAATATCAGAAACTTCGCTGGACTTAGAGCTGAAGCTGACACTGGAGACTTTATTCTTGGTGAAGCTGAAGATGTAAAAGGACTATTTAATATAGCTGGAACTAAATCTCCAGGACTTACATCTGCACCTGCAATGGCAATAGATTTAGCTAAAATGATAGTAGAAAGCTTTGGTGGAGTAAAAGAAAAAGCAAACTTTATACAAAATAAAAGAATGATACACTTTATTACACTATCTCCTGAAGAAAAAGCAGAAGTAATAAAGAAAGACCCTAGATATGGAAGAATTATTTGTAGATGTGAGAACATAACAGAAGGTGAAATCGTTGATGCTATCCATAGAAAATGTGGTGGAACAACATTAAATGGTATCAAAAGAAGAGTTAGACCAGGAGCTGGAAGATGTCAAGGTGGATTCTGTGGACCTCGTGTACAAGAAATTTTGGCAAGAGAACTTGGTGAAGATTTAGAACAAATAGTTATGGAACAAAAAGATTCTTACATCTTAACAGGAAAGACTAAATAGGGGGAAACGATATGAATATGAAATATGATTTAGTTGTTGTTGGTGGAGGTCCAGCGGGACTTGCAGCAGCAGTAGAAGCTAAAAAAAATGGAATAGATAGTATACTTGTAATTGAAAGAGCAAAAGAACTAGGTGGAATTTTACAACAATGTATACACAATGGTTTTGGACTTCATGAATTTAAAGAAGAATTAACTGGACCTGAATATGCTCAAAGATTTATGGATCAATTATTTGAACTTAATATAGAATACAAACTAGATACTATGGTTTTAGAAGTTTCTGAAAACAAAATAGTGCAAGCTATAAACTCTGTTGATGGATATATGATAATTGAAGCTAAATCTATAGTTTTAACTATGGGTTGTAGAGAAAGAACAAGAGGAGCAATAGCTATACCTGGAGATAGACCTGCAGGAGTCTTTACAGCTGGAGCTGCTCAAAGATATATCAATATGGAAGGATATATGGTAGGTAAGAGAGTTGTTATTTTAGGTTCTGGAGATATTGGACTTATTATGGCAAGAAGACTTACTCTTGAAGGAGCAAAAGTTTTAGCTGTTGCTGAACTTATGCCATTCTCTGGTGGGCTTATGAGAAACATTGTTCAATGTCTTGAAGACTATGATATACCTCTATATTTAAGCCACACAGTTATAGATATCATTGGTAAAGATAGAGTTGAAAAAGTTATCATAGCTAAGGTTGATGAAAATAAGAAAGCTATACCTGGAACTGAAATAGAATATGAATGTGATACTTTACTTCTATCAGTTGGACTTATCCCTGAAAATGATATTTCAAGAGCAACAGGAATAAAAATTGATCCTAGAACTAGTGGACCAGTAGTAAATGAACTTATGGAAACAAATATCCCTGGAATATTTGCTTCTGGAAATGTTGTTCATGTACATGACCTTGTTGACTTTGTAAGTATTGAGTCAAGAAAAGCAGGAAAATCAGCTGCTAAATATATAAAAGGTGAAGTTGCAAATGGAGAATATATTGAAGTTGAAACTGGAAATGGAATAGGGTACACTGTTCCTCAAAAATTTAGAATTGAAAATATAGAAAAGAATTTAGAACTTTCTATGAGAGTTAGACAAATATACAAAAATGTTAAGATAGTAGTTAAGTCAAATGATGTTGTAATACATTCAGTTAAAAAAAATCATATGGCTCCAGGAGAAATGGAAAAAATTACTCTATCTAAAACTGTGCTAGGAAAAATTGATGCTAAGAAAATTGTTGTAGAAGTTGTTGAGGAGGATAAATAATGGAAAAGGAAATGATATGTATAGTTTGTCCTGTTGGTTGTCATATAAGTGTTAATACAGAAACTTATGAAGTTAAGGGTAATGCTTGCCCAAGAGGAGCAGTCTATGGTAAAGAAGAATTAACAGCTCCAAAAAGAGTTGTAACTTCAACTGTTAAAATAAAAAATGCTTTAGATAATAGATGTCCTGTAAAAACTGAAACAGCTATACCTAAAGAATTAAACTTCAAATTAATGGAAGAATTAAAGAAAATTGAATTGACAGCTCCTGTTAAAAGAGGAGATATAGTTTTAGAAAATATATTCAATACTGGCGTTAATGTTGTTGTAACTAAAGATATGTAGTTCTATAGAGTATGACTATAAAATTGGAGGGTATAGTATGAAGTATATTGTAGCATTAGACCAAGGAACAACAAGCTCAAGAGCTATTTTATTTGATGAAAGTCAAAATATTGTTGGAGTTGCACAAAAAGAATTTACACAAATATATCCTAATGAAGGTTGGGTAGAACATGATCCTATGGAAATATGGGCTAGTCAAAGTGGAGTTTTAAGTGAAGTAATTGCAAGAGCTGGAGTAAGTCAGCATGATATTATAGCTTTAGGAATTACTAATCAAAGAGAAACTACAATAGTTTGGGATAAAAACACAGGTAAACCTGTTTACAATGCAATAGTTTGGCAATGTAGAAGAACAGCTAAAATTTGTGATGAATTAAAGAAAATAGAAGGTTTTTCTGACTATATAAAAGATAATACTGGGCTTCTTGTAGATGCTTATTTCTCAGGAACTAAAATTAAATGGATTTTAGACAATGTTGAAGGAGCAAGAGAAAAAGCTGAAAAAGGTGATTTATTATTTGGAACTGTTGATACTTGGTTAATTTGGAAATTAACAAATGGTAAAGTACACGCAACAGATTATACTAATGCTTCAAGAACTATGCTTTACAATATAAAAGAATTAAAATGGGATGAAAGGATCCTTGAAACATTAAATATTCCTAAATCAATGTTACCTGAAGTAAAAGATTCAAGTGGAACTTTTGGCTATGCTAACTTAGGTGGAAAAGGTGGACATAGAGTTCCTATAGCTGGAGTTGCAGGAGATCAACAATCAGCTTTATTTGGACAAGCTTGTTTTGAAGAAGGTGAATCTAAAAATACTTATGGAACTGGTTGCTTCTTACTTATGAATACAGGGGAAAAATTTGTAAAAAGTAATAATGGACTTATAACAACTATTGCAATAGGTCTTGATGGAAAAGTACAATATGCTCTTGAAGGAAGTGTCTTTGTAAGTGGAGCTAGTGTTCAATGGTTAAGAGATGAATTGAAATTAATATCTGAATCAAGTGATACTGAATACTTTGCAAGAAAAGTTAAAGATAATGGTGGAGTTTATGTAGTTCCTGCTTTCGTTGGACTTGGAGCACCTTATTGGGATATGTATGCGAGAGGGGCTATCTTAGGACTGACTCGTGGAGCAAATAAAAACCATATTATAAGGGCAACTTTAGAATCTATAGCTTACCAAACTAAAGATGTTTTAAGAGCTATGGAAGAAGACTCTGGAATCAAGCTAAATGGACTTAAAGTTGATGGTGGAGCTGCTGCTAATAACTTCTTAATGGAATTCCAAGCAGATATTCTAGGTGAAGTTGTTAAAAGACCTACTGTTTTAGAAACAACAGCATTAGGTGCTGCTTATCTTGCAGGACTTGCAACTGGTTTCTGGGAAAGTAAAGAAGAAATCAAACAAAAATGGGTACTTGATAAAGAATTTACTCCTAATATGACTGAAGAAGAAAGAACTAAAAAATATGCTGGTTGGCTAAAAGCTGTTGAAAGAAGTAAAAACTGGGAAGACTAATATAAAATAAAAAGACTGTTACAACAGTCTTTTTATTTTCCAGCTTTTATATCTTTCCAGAATTGATCTATATTTTTTTCTTTAGCATCTCTTATTGCTTTTGGAATTTGATTATAAGGAGCTTCTCCAAGTAGTTTTCCATTTTCATCATAGTACTTCCAATTTCCTACTTCTTTATTTGCTTTCATTTGACCGCTCATCAATAGTTTTCCATTAGGATAGTAATCTTCCCAAGGACCTTCAACTTTTCCTGCTTCAAAATAGTATCTCATAAGAAGATTTCCATTTAAGTAATATCTTTTAAACTCTCCATCTCTTTCACCATTTTTAAAGCTATCTACAATTGCAGCTTTATTAGTTGTTTTCCATCTTTTTTCAAAAGAAGTAGATCCCATAGTTTTTGATAGAACCATCATCATACCTCTAGCTCTCATTTCATCATCAGTGTAAACAGATGAGCAAGCTGAAAATAAAGTTAATGCTCCTAAAGTTAATAGTAATAGTTTAAATTTTTTTCCCATTAATTTCTCCCTAATAAAATTTATTTAGTCATTATATCCAATATAGTTTCATCTGTACCTTTCATTCCTGATTGAGCAAGTTCTCCTACATTTCTTATAGTTTCTTCTATATCCACTCCAACTATACCATCACCAGATTTTAATACATCTTTATTTAATGCAAGCATAGTTGAATCAAAAGCAGAGTAAATTCCAGAAGATATTTTCATAGCACAAGAGGCTTTAGCACCATCACAGATAACACCAGAAAGATTACCCAATATATTAGTTATAGCATCACAAACTGTTTCATAACTTCCACCATGTAAATATGTAAGAGCAGCTGCAACTCCAGCAGCAGCACAAATAGCTCCACAATATGCAGAGAGTCTACCTACATTTGTTTTAACATGTATAGTTGTAAGGTGTGATACAAATAATCCTCTTATTAACTCTTCTTCTGATAGATTCTTTTCTGCTGCAAACTTTATTATTGGTAAAGAAGCTGTCATACCTTGGTTACCACTTCCACTTGTTGTCATAACAGGTAGAGCACAACCACTCATTCTAGCGTCACTACCAGCACTAGCATAACTTGCTGCCTTGTTTCTTATATCATTACCATAGATACCTCTTTCAATATTATCAAGTATCATTTTTCCAATATTTACTCCGTATTTTCCTTTTAGTCCTTCTTCAGCTATAGCTGAATTGTAACTAACTACTTTTTGGAAAATTGGTCTTATTAAATCAATATCTATTGTTTTAGCCAAGTCATAGATAAATTTAACAGTTAAAACTTTTCTATCAGTAAGAGATGAGTTAAAATCTCCATCATTACAAACTTGACTTAATAAAACTTTACCATTCTTTAAAATTTGAGTTACATTAGTATGTGTATGTTTTATTTCTAAAACCACATTATCTTCACCATTTGAAATCTCTAATCTTATATATAGTTTTATATCTCCTGGATGAACATAAGTTTTTATAATATCTTTAGCTAAAAATTCCTTTACTTCTGTCAATTGCTCAGATGTAACATCACTTATAACCATAAGTTCTTTTCTATCATCTCCAGCTATTAATCCCATTGCAATAGCAGCTTCTATACCAACCATCCCATCACTATTAGGGATAGTAACACTTTTTACATTCTTTATTATATTCCCAGATAGGAAGACGTCAACTTTATTGGGAATAGTACCTAAAATTCTTTTTGCTTTTGCAGCTGCATAAGATAGGGCTATTGGTTCTGTACAACCTTCTGCTGCTACTATTTCTTCTTCTAAAATTTTAAGAACTTTTTCTATTTTAGTTTCCATTTTATCCCCCTTATTAATTTTAATTCGTTATATATTATAGAATAAAAAATAAAAAATGTATACCCTCTTTTTAAAAAATATGTTCATATCAAGTTTTTTGATTTTTTTGATTGCTTTTTGTTTGACTAAAGTATATAATGTTAAAAGTAATATAATCTTTATAATTTAAGGAGTGATAGTATGGAAAAAGAAAAAAAAGGCGATACTCTGATTATTAAGTTAGTTCTTGGAGTAATAGCTGGGATAATCATAGGATTAGTCGCAAATGAAAAAGTTATTTCTGTGATTTTACCAATCAAGTTTTTTTTAGGAGAATTAATATTCTTTGTTGTACCATTCATTATAATTGGATTTATTGCACCAGCAATAACTCAATTAAAATCAAATGCTAGTAAAATGTTGCTAACTATGTTAGGTCTATCTTATTTATCATCAATAGGTGCTGCATTCTTCTCAGCAACTGCTGGGTATGCTTTAATACCTAAGTTAAATATTGTTTCTACTGTTGAAGGTTTAAAAGAATTACCTCCATTACTATTTAAGGTTCAAATTCCATCAGCAATTTCTGTAATGGGAGCTTTAGTATTATCATTACTTATGGGACTTGCTGTTGTATGGACTAACTCAAAAAGAACTGAAGAATTATTAAATGAATTCAATAATATTATGTTAATGATAGTAAATAAAATAATAATTCCAGTATTACCAATTTTCATAGCAACTACATTCGCTACTCTTGCTTATGAAGGAAGTATCACAAAACAATTACCAGTATTCTTAAAGGTTATCTTAATTGTTTTGGTTGGCCACTATATCTGGATTGCAATTCTATACATTATTGGCGGTATTGTTTCTGGAAAAAATCCTTGGTCTTTATTAAAACACTATGGACCTGCATACATGACTGCTGTTGGAACAATGTCATCAGCTGCAACTTTACCAGTTAGTTTAAAATGTGTAAGAAAATCTGGTGTATTAGATGAAGAAATAACTAACTTTGCTATTCCATTAGGAGCTACTACTCATCTATGTGGATCTGTTTTAACAGAAACATTCTTTGTTATGGTAGTTTCTAAAATACTATATGGAAGTTTACCTCCTGTAGGAACAATGGTATTATTTATTGTACTATTAGGAATATTCGCAGTTGGAGCACCAGGAGTACCAGGAGGAACAGTTTTAGCTTCACTTGGACTTATCATCTCTGTTTTAGGTTTTGATGAAACAGGAACTGCTTTAATGATAACAATATTTGCTTTACAAGATAGCTTTGGTACTGCTTGTAACATTACAGGTGATGGAGCTTTAGCACTTATTTTAAATGGAATATTTAAAAAGAAACAAGCTTAATTAAACAATAAAGGGACTGTTACAAAATTAACTTTTCAACTTAAAGTAAAAAATAAGTGAGTTACGAATGGAAATTTTAGATAAAAAATCAAATAGAATGAGCCGAGCAAATGCAGGAGTGTTTGAGCATAGCGAGTTTCCTGATTTGCAGCAAATTCTTGATTTTTTATTGTTAAGAAATTTACTCAGTAACGAACTATTTTTTACTTTTTATGAATTTGCAACAGCCTCTATTTTTATGTATAGTACTTTTTTAAAATTTTTAACATCAGTAATATTCCTTCCTCTATTTCCTTATTGCTTAAATTAGCATAGCCTAAAAGGAAATATGACTTTTCTCTATGTATTTCTTCTATATTGTATTCTTCCAAACTGTATAATTTTAAAGAATTTTCCAGACACTCATTTAAAAATAACTTTTCATTAATTTTTTGATTTAATTTAATTACCATATGCAAACCTGCATCTGCACCTTGAATTTGAATCTCTTTATTCAATATTTCAGAAGAATAATTTTTTATAGTATTTACAAGAAATTCTCTTTTCTTTTTATAAAGAGTTCTCATCTTATTTATATGTTTAACAAAATAACCATCTTTGATAAACCTATAAAGAATTTTTTGATTTAAAGTTGGAACAGGACAGATAAAATATGGTAATTCTCTTTGATAGATATTTAAAAGCACTTTTGGTAAGACTAAATAACTAACACGAATTGCAGGACTGATTGACTTTGAGAAGCTACCTAAATAAATTACCTTATCATTGATATCATTTGCCTTCAATGCTGGAATAGGTCTACCAGTATACTTAAATTCACTATCATAATCATCTTCCACTATATAACGGTCGAGATTTTCATTTGCCCAATTTAGAAGTTCAGTTCTTCTACTGATACTCATAATTGCCCCTGTTGGAAATTGATGAGAAGGAGTAACATAAGCTATATTGACATTATATTTTTTTAAATCATCAATTACAATTCCATTTTCATCTAATGAAATAGCTTTAAAACTGATATTATTTGTTAAAAATAATTCTTTAAACATCTTATGACAAGGATTTTCTAAACCATAGATTTTATTATTAAATAATTTAAAAATTATATAGAACAAATACTCTGTCCCTGAGCTAATAACTACTTGTTCAGCGTCTACCTTGAAACCTCTCGATTGAGATAGATATTCACAAATACTTTTTCTTAATAATAAGTCTCCCTGAATATGCCCTTGAAATAATAAATCTTCATTCTCTTCATCATATACATCTTTGGTAATTCTTTTAAATATGGTTCTAGCTAAACTTTTTTTATCCACTCCTGAATATGAAAAGTCATAACTAATTTTCTCTTTTTCTTTAAATTTAGCCTTATTTTCAGTTTTAACATTCTGTATAATTAGATTTTCTATATCAGAAACGAAATATCCTTTTCTTTCAATGGAAAAAATGTAACCCTCCTCCAATAGAAGATAAAGAGCATTTTGAATAGTATTTTGACTGATATTATAGTAGTCCATAAAGTCTTTCTTTGAAGGTAATTTTTCATTTGCCTTTAAAATTTTAGTCTGTATTAATTTTTTTATCTCAGTATATATTTGTATATATAGAGGAATTTTTGATTTATTATCTAAATTTAAAATAATCATGACTGACTCCATAAAAAAGTTTTATTCTGGTACTTTATATAATGTCAGTATATGACTATACTATAGAAAAGTCAAATAAGAATTATATTACATGAGGAGGTACAAAATGGATACAAGATTTAATGGTGGGGTTATTATGGATGTTACATCTAAAGAACAAGCAATTATTGCAGAAGAAGCAGGAGCAGTTGCTGTTATGGCATTAGAAAGAATCCCAGCTGATATTAGAGCAGCAGGTGGAGTTTCTAGAATGAGTGATCCAAAATTAATAAAAGAAATTATGTCAGCTGTAAAAATCCCTGTAATGGCAAAAGTCAGAATAGGGCATTTTGTAGAAGCTGAAATATTACAAGCAATTGGAATTGATTTTATCGATGAATCAGAAGTTTTATCACCAGCTGATTCAGTACATCATGTAAATAAGAGAGATTTTTCTACTCCTTTCGTATGTGGAGCTAGAAATTTAGGTGAAGCCTTAAGAAGAATATCAGAAGGTGCAAAAATGATTAGAACAAAAGGAGAAGCAGGAACAGGTGATATTGTTCAAGCTGTTTCACATATGAGACAAATTATGAAGGAAATTAGTCTAGTTAAAGCATTGCGTGAAGATGAACTTTATGTAATGGCAAAAGACTTACAAGTTCCTTATGATTTAGTAAAATATGTTCATGATAATGGTAGATTACCTGTACCTAACTTTTCAGCAGGTGGAGTTGCTACCCCAGCAGATGCAGCACTTATGAGAAGATTGGGAGCAGACGGAGTATTTGTTGGAAGTGGTATCTTTAAATCTGGTGATCCTAGAAAAAGAGCAAAAGCTATTGTTGAAGCTGTAAAAAATTATGATAATCCTGAAATTATTGCCAAAGTTTCAGAAGATTTAGGTGAAGCTATGGTGGGGATTAATGAAAATGAAATAAAAATTATTATGGCTGAAAGAGGAGTATAAAAAAGTAAAAAATCTTAATAATTCCTATTTATATAAAACTAACCTCCTAGATGTTTAAATTGGCTCTTTAAACATTTTAGGAGGTCTTTTATAATTTTATTTATTTTCTATCTTTTTACAACTAAATATACAAAAATATCACTTTCTTTTAATGCCTTAACAGATATTCTTGCCTCACCATCAAAATCTAAAACTTTTTTAGGTACTAATGGATAAGTTTCTTCTTCATTTAAGTATACTTCTACTTCACCTTCAACTACTGTAAAGAATATTTGTCTTCCAGGATGATTATGAGGTGCTATTGTTTCTCCTTCTTTTAAATGTAGATGAACTACCATTATATCTTGATTATTAACTACTTGTCCATGTTCTGTTATTACTT
>ERZ773062.1093-NODE-1093-length-12008-cov-15.159123_pt1 | contig 12008 bp, 9 predicted proteins | sample MGYA00580626_ERZ773062 | MGnify/ENA primary metagenome ERZ773062 (study PRJEB29015, sample SAMEA2738003) | human oral metagenome | biome: human oral; feature: human-associated habitat; material: dental | place: China | collected 2058 ...
AGCGCGCCATCAATGAAATCATTCTGCATATCCACGACAACAAGTGCCTTGCGCATAACCTTCTCCTCCGTTACTTTATTGATTTTCACAGATTATCGGTGTATGATAAAGTCCATAGTATTTTTAAAGGACAAGGGCCACTCACATTATGAATATAAAGGATTTCCCACCGCCTCATATCCCATGCAAATTGCCTCTTGATACCATCAGCAACAAACTTGCATGTGACAAGTCATTTATTTCTAACATCATACGAAAGGGAAGCAGACTATCAGAGTTTATAGGATATTTGCAAAATCTTCCCTCTCCACAAATACTAATTTCATCATTGACTCTGCAGGAGGCTGTATTATCCTCAAGAATCGAAGGGACTCTTGCAACCATAGCAGATGTTGTGACGGAAAATCGCAGCTCTGAGACAATGGCAAATGATATCATCGAGATCGAAAATTATTGCAAGGCCATTCATTATGGTCATTTGACTTTACGGGATCACGATGCATTAATCTCAAAAAATATGATATGCCAACTGCACATTTTGCTTCTTGACAACAATGTCCGAGGTGCTGATAAAACACCGGGGATTTTCAAAACTGAGCAAAATTTCATCCAAAATGATATATTGGGTAACTTCACCCCGCTTCCTCCAGTTCTAACTGATGAATATATGGATAATTTGATCGAATACATCCGTGCAGACAGTGAAATTTCAGAATTGGTGCAGGCGGCTGTCATGCATGCTCAATTTGAGATGATTCATCCATTTAAAGATGGAAATGGGCGTGTTGGTCGGCTTCTTATTCCGTTGCTTTTATTCTATAAGAAGGTTTTGCCTTTCCCCATTTTTTATATCAGTCGCTATTTCGCTGAAAATAATGTTACCTATAAAAAATATCTTGCCGCCCTCTCGAGAGCTTCATCAAAAGAGGAGCAAATATCCGCATGGCGGGATTGGTTATATTTTTTCTTCGATGGTGTAGCTACAGAAAGCACACGTCATATTTCCACTTCAAGACAAATTATCGATCTCTATAAAGAAATGTCTGCCGCTGTAAACAAGACAGCAATGATTCCATTAGTTGATTTGCTCTTTGAGCAGCTAAAAATTTCTCCGCCTGCGGTAATCTCGTCACTACAGCTCCCAGCCAGCAGTGTTTATAAGGTACTCGCCAATCTAACCGAAAAAAAATATTTAACCCGAACAGGCAGTGAACGAAAAAGCCTTTATGTCTTTACAAAAATTTTAGATATAGTCCAATAAGCTTTGCTAAGTCCACGAATTCATCTTTTCGTGGACTTAAGTTATGCTAAGTCTATAAATCCGACTTTTTGTGGACTTAGTTGACAAGGACTCTAAAAGAGCTCTTTCCCATGTAAATTAAGACAACATCGACACTTCATTGCCGCACAGGTATACCTGGATATGCTCCCATTCTGCTCCATAGCATTTCACCAGACGCGGCGGAATCTCCCGTACCTCACACGGTATAGAGAGACCAATTAGATACTCCCGCATTAAAGAAAGCATTCTGTGCATCCATCAAAACGGACAGTTGTTCGAATGACTCTGCATAGAATGCTTTCTTTATTATCAAAGGACGAAGCAGCTGTTCTCCTAATAAGTCAGATATATATGCTGTATGACTCCAGCACATGTTTCTCATTCTTATCATCTGCGGATCATCTCAAGGATGGATGCCATCACCGCATCAAAAGAATCTTTTTTCAGCTGACATTCCCATACAACAGCTACTTTCCAGCCATCCGCTTCAAGTCGCTGATAGTTTTCTGCATCTCTCTCAACATTTTTCATGATCTTGGCGTACCAGTAGTCTGTATTTGATGCGGGCCAAACAAATCGCGCACACTCGTGTTTATGCCAAAAGCAACCGTTTACAAAAATTACAGTCTTATATTTCGGCAGAACAATATCCGGACAACCGGGAAGCCTCTTGTCATTCTTCCGAAAACGAAATCCCTGTGCAAATAAATATTTCCGCACCAGAATTTCGGGCTTTGTATTTGTACTGCGTATACGGGACATATTTTTGCTCCGCACAGCCTTGCTGTGATTGTCTGCCATTTCAGGAATGCGCCCCGTCAATTTTATCCAGCTGCTCTGCCAGGCATTCAGCGACGGCGCGCGCCATAATCGGCGGAACAGCATTGCCGACCTGCTGATACTGCTGGTCTTTCGTTCCCATAAAGACAAAACTGTCTGGAAATGTTTGAAGACGAGCTGCCTCACGAATACTCAGTGCACGATCCAGAACAGGATGAACCCACATGGACTTGCGGACGTTTACAACTGTTCCGCAGGGCTGATCGTAGTCCAACCTAAGGTAAATCGTATTCTGTGTCCGAGATGGATCTGTATAGGTATTCATCATCAGAGACTGATCAAGTGCATGAAAGTTTTCCCCTTGCTTCAGTGCCTTAAATCTATCCATGGATGTCTTCCGTGTCCGAGTGATAATATGATTCCTAAGGAGATCAGAATCGCGCAGCTCATTGTTCAGGCCGCCTGTCTGCGATGCCGCAGATATCGGTCTTCCTGCGTCATCCAAAACATCAAATACAGGTGCAGTTTCCTCAAGATCTGAGATTGCATCCCGCACCGTTCGGTAGGAAGAAGGATCATACTGCGGCAGAGGAAACTGCACCTCATCAGATATATCTTTTCGAAGCCCCATGATGACAAAGCGCATGCGCTTCTGCGGTGCGCCGTAATCCGCAGCAGAAAGGACCCGCGCCTCGATCTTATACCCTAAAGCTCCAAGACTGTTGTCAAGCCTCTCTTTCAGATAATCATATACAGAAAAAGAGCGAATTTTGAGCCGCAGGCCATCTTTCAGCGAATATTCGTCCACAACCAGGTTATTGGCAGCAATTTCGGCTGCCTGCTGGAGCATTCTCTGATACATGACCGCCGGAGCAATCCTGTCACGCAGTGCATCCTCCGTCAGCCTGCCTTCATAATATTCTCTGAGCGATATGAATGCCTGCCGCCCTGCCGCTTCAATGCGGCCGCCCCCCATTTCTGCATAGCGCGAGACGGTTTTGAGCAGGTTCTTTTTATGTTTTTTCAGCGCAGCAGACAATTTCGTTGAACTTTTTGCTGCTTTATAAATAACATTCAGAAGCTGGTAGTCTTCCTTCGGCCACAAAAGCAATTGGACTGCAGCCGGATTTTGAATCAGCTCCGCCGCACCTGCAAACATATATTCCGCATCAAGCAGGCGGATGTAAGAGTCTTGGATCTTCAGCGCTGCAGACTCCAGCAAAGGGAGGTCCTGCTGCGACAAAAAAAACCGATGCACATCCGATTTCAGCATACTGACATTTTCCATAACGAACGCTTTGGGGCGGATCTCAAGAACTGCACGGATGTACTCTTTGACCAATGCATTGTTCTGACTGACGGCTGTGTTTTTCTGGCGGTTCGCATTGGAAAATCCCTGACAGGGCGGTCCTCCGATGACGACATCAATGGGTCCAAGCTCCTCCTGCAGAACGGCATAGTCTGCACACCGAACATCTCCATAAACAACCGTATTCGGGTGATTCCTCCGATAGGTTTCCTGCATCGCAGGATTATGCTCAAATGCAGCCTTTATGCAGTACCTGTGCGTCTGCTGGAACCCAAGGCTCAAGCCTCCTGCGCCGGCAAACAGATCCACAACGTTGTACATATTTTGCAGTCTCCGTCTATTCTTTGATGTTGAAGCCCTCTTCCGCAGCTGTATGCAGCAGCTCCACAAGGCGTTTGCTTTGATATGCGTTTGGTATTTTCGTCGGTATTTTTTCAGCAATGGAAAGAGCTACTGTATCAACAGCTGTCACCATATTATTTCGGACGGCAAATTCCCGCAGACGTGTCCACATGCTGCCGGAATGACTCACCACCTCAGTCTGCGCGCTAATCCCATTATCAACCTTTTGATCTTTATTGGCAGAGCGCTGTTCTGCTTTTTGCTCTTCGGGAGTAACAAAAAACGCCTCCAGTTCGTCCGGCAGGACATACTCAATTTTCTTGACCGCCTCCCAGCAGGCCTTCTTCTTGCACCATTGAGTAACATTCGCCAATCCTCTTTCCGGCGATGTGATCTTAAGATGCACCAACTCTGCTAAAGATATCAGTGTCATTCCGACCGGAGCAGGAAGCTGCTGACGATTCCAAATAAGGGCCAGATTCAAGTCCGCACCAGAGAATTGTCTCTGCAGCAGAAAACGAAACAGGGCAACGGTGTAGTACACAATATTCGCACGGTAGCCGCCCTGATACCAGGGCTGCTTTGAGACAGAACTCTCAAGAAACTGAAACAGCAGAAGCAGCGCCGCCGTATTTTGAAAATACCGCTCATTAAACTGCGCATCATTTATTGTCCACTGCTCATCAATATATTCCGCAAAAGAGATGAAATTGGTCTGTGCTCCCTTGCTGACAATATCCGGATGTCCGCTCCAGGTGTTTTGAACTTTTGCAAGATCTGTCTTCTTAATCAGCTGTTTTTTGGGATGCTGCAGCAGGAATTTATTTTTCTGTGCCTGAGTAAGCTTCATCTGCTCCTGCAGATACTGCCCTCTGGCCCTTTCATAAAACCACTTCGTCTCATACTGCGCGCCGCCGACAGCCGGTGCGAGAAGGCGGCGGGAAATCGCCTCCATTCTCCTATGAAACGGATGGGAGGCAAAAAAGTCCGCATCGCTGACTTTGTTTTGACTGTTGGAGGTTCTGGAGATGCTGCGGATCAAATCATCCGTCTCTTCCTGTGTTGAGCCGCCGACCTCGGTCAGCTTCATCTGAACATAGAGCTTATCCAGGGGCGCCTTGTCTTTATGTCGTGCATTAAAGACAGACGCTGTCGTCTGTCCGCCGTTGATGATTTGAAAGTCCTTGACTGCAGTAATAAGGCGTCCGTACTTCGTATCCTCAACAGTGACCTCCATTGCCGTCGCAGAAATGCCGTTGTTGAATGCAAAAAACATCTGCGGGCTGTTAAGGATAGTGCCTCGTATCTTTTTGTTGACCGCAACCTTAGTTGAAAGGAAGGAGCGTACATTCCCCTCGAGCAAACGAGCGCCGTATTCATCATAGATGTCTGCAAGCACATCGCCGGAGATCACACCCAAATAACTGCGATACTGGTCCGTCGCTGCAGAGCTCGCCTCCAGGCACGGAATGCCGTCAATGCCGTACTCCCTAAAGTCAATCTCAATGACTTGGCGGCCCTGATCAGAACAGCATACCCTATACAGACGGTCAATGTCCCAAATCTGCCCCTCCGTCGGGATCCCATCGTAAGGCTCGGTCTCGATATTTTTAAGCGCACTGCTCATATCCGCATCGGTGAAGATGAAGAATCGATATTTTCGGATGGTCTTTTCATTCACCCGCAGAAAATCAATCAAATCTGAGCACGGTGTGCTCATCTCGATCTCTTTGTGCAGATTCGTCTGAAATGCAGCTTTTAAAAAAAAGGCGAGCTGTCCAAAATCATGCGATGCAGCTGCAGGCGCCAATCTCCGCTCAGTATCATTGCCGTTATAATCCACAAATACCAGATTCATGGTCTGATCAAGTTCATTATACACATAGCCGTCAACTCTGCATTTATTGCGCCCATATTTTCCCGTATAAAAGGAGTGCGTAAAATCCGGCAAAACCTCCGCATCAACAAGATACTGCGCCATATGATCTGCAAACGCCGCACTGGATCCTTCCCCAATGGCTGCCGCTGAGGCTTTTACTTCAGACAAAAACTCTTTTTTAAAGTCGAGCACATCCATGAAATACCCTCCTTATTTTTCCCAAGGTGCCAGGCTTGGAAGATCCAGCTGATAGGAGATATTGACCACTTCTCTTGGCAGTCCGGCTCGTCTCATACGCGGGAAGTTCTCTGTGACGGCATAGTGCTGCTGTGCTGATACAAAAAAATGCTGCTGATCATATTCCTCTCTGTGAACATAGCCGGCCGCAGCAAGCTTCAAGAGAAGAGTTTCTGCGGCACTGGGAATACTCACCGTCATCTTTTCCAAGGCAGAAACCATCTGATAAAGCGTAACTGCATTGTTGTGCTGAGGAACGCATGCGTCGATGCGAAAAACAACCAGCTCTCCCTCCATAGGATGATCGAGCTGTTCAACAGAGGAGATGCTGACCGCGGCTGCCGCAGCACCGACAGCCTTCACCTCATGCCATCCGTTGTCGTAGAAAAAATCTTGGTCAGCTCCGTCGGGTCCCGCCCATCCTGCAAGTGAATCCAGCATGGGGCGCCCTTCCTCAATCACATTTTTCAAGAACATCAGCTCTCCGAGGAGACCCTTTTGCGCATGAATCCCCAAAAGCTCGCTCTGTCTGCGCTCAAAGAGCTTAACCCATGCAGTGTATCTGTGCAGCACACGGCGTACTGCCTCTTCGGGCGATGCCGTGCCGCCGGAAAAGGCGATCATATCTCCCGCCATCGCGATGAAAACATCCTCCTCGGACCGGTTCAGCAAGGTGAAGGACAGCGCATACCGCCCGTCTCTTCGCTGCCTGCAGGCAGCCTCAATCGCACGGGAGGAAGGAAGCTCTCCTGCGTCAATATTGCTGACAGCAACGAGAGATTTCTGATCAGCCCCCGCATAGCGAACATGCCACTCAAGAGGATGCGGAAGCGGAATCTGCAGAGCTCCTCCGTCATGGCAGTCGATGCGGTCCCAGCTCCCTCTCAGTTCTGCATCATAGCTCCCCATCAGTCCTGCTCCTCCTCGTCGGACTCATCCGGTATGTCTGCCAAATTACGCAGCTCCACAAGATTCACTTTATAATTCGCCGTTGCCGTTTCATACTCTGCTCTCGGAAATCCGACGCCCAGAGCAAACAAAAACGCCGGAAGATCAGGACTCAGCTCCCCCTCATACTCTGCCTGCAGAACATGCAGCATCAGGATCGGAGGACGATCTTCGATCAGATACGCCCGATCGGGCACTTGTTTTTTTCGGTTCTCTTTTCGAAATTCATTTTGTACCGCAGCAATCTGTGCTTTGCTCAGACCAATGCGTGTCAATCCGCCTCGGCCGACACGGACTTTGGTGCCGCTGACACTCAGCATCCGCTGATCGGCAAGAATTTTTCGCTTTTCTGTACAATCCATGGGAAGAATCTCGCTGCCGCATGCCAATCCGCCGGGATATGCCGCACCATCACCGCGGTTGACCAGGACGACATCCCAGCCATCCTTCCACTCCTTCGCTGCAACGACCTCAGACAATGCAGGTCCATTATACGAAAGATGCCTTGGATGCGTATCAAAATTACCCAGCAACTGAGCAATAGCATCACCCGGAACATGCTGCCAGAAGAGATATCCCTGTGCTCGTTCCTCTCCCTCCACACGCTCTCCATTCTTTGCCAGATCCCGGACAAAGGCTTTAAATATGCGCTCATTGTCCTCGAGTATCTCAGGAGACGCTTTCAGTCTCGGCGTTTCCAGGATTTGGCCGGATACAGTGATGGGACAGGTAATATCCCCGGCCGTGCGCATTTTATTTCGTGCGGTGACGATAAGAGCCCCCGGATCCTGCCGCACCCTGAGACCAAAATCACGCGGTGTCTGATGCGCATTGCGCATTTTTGTGATCTCTTCTTTCAGTTCCGCTGACGCCCGCGTGATCTGGCCGTACCAATCAATCATTTCCTCTGTCAGCCAGACCTTCACCAGATCACCATAGTGCGGACGATAACCGAACCAGCGCCCCATCTGCAGCAGGGTATCATACATCCTCGTATTTCTGTGGAAGTATGTGACGCACAGTCCCTCTAAGGTCAACCCTCTGGACAGGCTGTTGCCGCCGACGGCAATCACGCGCAGGCCGTCCTTCTTGTGGTTGAAGTAATCGAGACTGGCCGCGCCTGTATTCATATTCACCTCTCGCACATCAATCGGTGCAATGGCCCTATATAAATGGGTCTTCAGCAACTTCTCCCACGAGATGCCGGCGGCATCCGACAACTTGTATTTATCCCACACCAAATGAAGCTCGTGGATGGATGCAATCTCCTCCGCTTTATCAACATGCAGTTTTGCATAATTCCGAAGATCAGAGTTCACTTGACTGAGCCACATGGTCAAGAGATCAGCGATCTGTGCCTGAACAGAGCGGAATCGGCTCAGATGAACCATCATGGAACGGTGTTCGCCCCGATCGCCCCGCATATCACGGACGGCATTGACCAGCAAGAAGTAATTGCATGCCTCATAAAGGTCGGCCGGGAGCTTTGAAACAACAAATCCGCTCTTGTGCTTGGGCGGAAGGCACAGTTCCAGCTCTTCACGATCGATGCGCTCAATCATATGGCTGCAGGAACGTTCATCATCATCGCCGAACATTCTGTCCGCACCTATGTAATGCGATGGTGCAGACAGGGCATAAATAAAATCTGAGGGGAAAAGATCCTCATAGACCCTCGGGTCAATGAAAATATTGGCAAATGGCGTCGCTGTAATCCCCAGATATGTTGTTTTGCTGAACAGCCCAAGCAGCTGACGGATGCAGTTGTTGATTGCCGTTGGATCATCATCCGAGTCTCTGGTATTGACCGAGGCATTATCCGCCTCATCGTCAATAAGCAGGAGCGGCAGGTCTATCTTTCCTCCAGCATTCACAGTATTGTTTGCATCCAGCCAGCTGATCAGGTTGTCCAAAATTCGTTTATTCTTTTTTACAACAAGCAGAACGGGATCATTCACGCGCTCAATACTGAGATTGCAGCTGCGAAGCACGCCGCTGTCAAAATCCTTAGTCACCGAAGTAAAGGAAGCCACGCCCTTTTTTGTGCCGCGGGCACTGTGCCGGCCAACACCGACCGCTTTATTTTTAGCAGTCGGATCCAGAAAGCTGTCACTTCTGCGGCCGGAGAACTCCGCATCCAAGCGTTCCTGTGTCTGCTTTCTGAGATTTTCCTGCATGCCTGCCAAAACAATGATGATGCGGTATCCAACATCAGCCGCTTTGTTGCATATCGCCGTATAATTGGCCGTTTTCCCGGACTGCACATCCCCGAGCACAAGTCCGCGAACAGCAAAATACGGCTCCTTAGGATCACCGCATAAGTCCAGGATCTCATCAGATATTTTTCCGAGGTTTGCCGTCACACGCGGATTCCATTGTTTCTCTTCCTCAAGATATTTTTTGTATCGCTCCCAAAAAAAGAACTCTGTCTCTGCACGTCTGGCAGGAAGCCAAGACTGATGCCCATTGCTGCGGTCACTGATATATGTACCCACATCCATCTGAATGACAATGTGCGAGCGAAGTCGCGCTAAAATATCACTGAACTCTTGATCATCAACCGGAAGAAGGGCTGCCATGCTCGTACGAAATGCCGTTGCTGCCTCCATAAACGCTTCCTCCGTCGGAGGAATTTCCTGATAAGTAGAATTGATATACGCAGATATAGTGCGTTCAAGTCGTTCAACGGATTCCCTGCTCATGTCCTAAAATCTCCTCTCTGATCTCATGGCAGACATCTGGATATAAAGAAAATGGCTCTATTCCCGCCATTGTTTCCAACAGAGACAGCTTCCCCTCTTTTTCTCCGCTCATCTCAAGCAGTGCCCTCAGGGCCTCACTCACTGCCGCAGGCTCCTGCTCCTGATCATTATCTACCTTTTCATCGTTGGTCAGATCCACATACAACTGATTCAGTGGAATAGACTTCTCAATTTGCTGAAGCAGAGCAAGAAGCGGTTTTTTCAGACTTTCATGACAGCCAGTCAGCTGCTGAACCAGCGGGTGCTCTCGATTGATTTCATAGTATATGCCGCCGCTTGGACTTTTCAGCCGATTCCACACATGTACTGTTGTGTCAGAGATTTCTTTCTTCCCGCGAAAAGTCCATGTACGCCTGCTTTTTTCAGCAATGCGGTCAATAATGCTGCGCAGATTCTCCCGCACCTCTGCAGGAGGAAGTGCCGAGGATTTTTTAATGTCGAGCGCCCACAAATCATCGAGAGCATTGCTTAAATCAACTTGGATGCGCGCCAGCTTCGACATATCGCCCTGACGCATCATACGGAACCAGGTCCCCCAAACCAGCAGGCGCTTATTTCGGTATACATAAAAGCCCTGATGCCTGCGCAGGCCTTCTTTTCCGCCGAGAAGGCCGATTTCATCTGAAGTCATATGGGAAATGTGCGGCAGTATGTAGGGACGAACAAGAACTTTTTCCCCGCGGATAATGATGGCCTCATCATCCATCGGACGTGTACTTTTATCTTTTAGAAAAGGATCTGCCGGCAAAATACGTTCTCCGTTTATTTCAATCCGGAGCTTTTTGATTCCTGCCTCACCGCTCAAATACCTGTGATATACCAGTGCAAGATGGTCCCGGACAATATCCATTTTTCTTCCGAATGTTTGCTCGAACTGGATTTCTCCTGCCTGCAGGCGGTCTAGGTTCTGCCAGACAACCAGGGTTCCGGAGTCCTTCTCCAGCAGATGCTGAATCTCAGGAACTGTCTGGATTTCATCTTGATCCAGAAGAAGCAGTGACCAGTCACAAGCATTCGCGACATGGTCCAAATCCCAGCGTCGGCCAATCAGTGTTTCTCCCTGTTTAGAAATCACGGAAAGGCATCGGCACTGTGACAGTGATGCCGTTTTCAGCCCCAGGCCAAATCTGCCGAGATCCGCCGTGCCCCTCCTGTCAACAGGATCCTTGCTTCCATACTGCATAGCGGTATTAAGCTCATCTTCATTCATGCCTGTGCCGTTGTCCAAGACCGCAATATACGCCTCTCCCAGGGGGAAGAAGAAAATTTCTGACCGTGATGCCGATGCAGCGATACTGTTGTCAATAATATCTGCAACTGCCGTCTCTAAAGAGTATCCGACTGCGCGTGTTGACTCCATCAGTATGGGGGCATACGGCGGCAATATTTTTTCCCTCATCACGTTCACCTCTGTTGGGTCTTTTAAAGGAGAAGTCTCATTTATTTCTTGTGTTATTCTATATCATTTTAATGAAAGGAGTCAACTTTCTTCTTTTATGCAGAACCTCATCCAGATGTCGCGTATCTCCTTTGCTGTCAGAAGATCAGTGCATTCCAACACGCTTTCCCCTCTGAACAGGCATGCATCTCAGCGCATACCGAAACAGGACCGCGGTTTAAGTCTCCTTCAACTTAATCGCCCAATCTTCCTGCATATAAAGAGCATCATATGCTGCAACAGCATATGATGCTCTTTATATGCAGCCCGCCGAACGCCGTCAGCCTCCATGCCGCGCGGCAATCCATGCGTTCTTTCATCCCTTTTCCCGCCGCTGCATCACCTGCGCGATGATGATAAGTGCGGGGAGCTCGATCAAGGGGCCAATGATGAGGGTGAGCAGGTGATCATGGAATGCCGCTGCCAAGTACAAGAGCCAGCAGAAAGTCGCACGGGAGCGTGGTAAATATGAGTGTTGCTCGATCATTGTCCGCAAAGACGGACCGCCTGCCGATGTATCAACGAGAACATCGTTGACGGCGAAGAAAAGCAGCATAATGAGGAGCATCTCCGCAAGCTGAATCGGATGCGCGAAAAAGGCTGCCCCTCTGCGGTGAGCATGGAGGCAACGATGACGAGAAGAAAGACGAAATAGGGCAGTGCAGTCAGCGCTGGCTCGATAAGATGTCCGGCAATCGCATTGAGCATCGTCACGCACCCAAAGCTGTTCCCCGCCAGAGCATCCGCAATGATGAGCAGCGGCTGAGATATCACTGAAAGTTCTCGTTTCTCCATTCATTCATGCCTGCGGCCGCAGCGTCTTTCTGTCCACGCCGCGGAGGCATATCCCACGCTTTCACGCACGTGTACACCCCGCTCGGAGGCATCCGTTTCCATCACCGGCAATTTCATCGGAGAAGCATCCTCGATAACTCACTCCTGCACAGGCGCAGGCAATCCGCGCCAATCTCCGAGACCGTCGGCGAAGAGCGAGGTCTCCTCATTATAGTAGTCGATGAATCCGTCGACGA
>ERZ773062.1094-NODE-1094-length-11971-cov-3.117153_pt1 | contig 11971 bp, 25 predicted proteins | sample MGYA00580626_ERZ773062 | MGnify/ENA primary metagenome ERZ773062 (study PRJEB29015, sample SAMEA2738003) | human oral metagenome | biome: human oral; feature: human-associated habitat; material: dental | place: China | collected 2058 ...
TAAAACGAGGTGCTAGTGAAACAGAGGCTGAAAAATTAGTTGATAGGCTAAGTATTGATGATGCTACTGCGTATTTAAACGACCCAAACAGCATTGACGCGCTAATGGAAAATTTAAGGAGTTAAAAAATGAAAGCATTAGGAGTTTTAGGTGCATTATTTGCGGGGTTAAATAGTGTAGATACTTTTCAGGGCGCGCCACAAACAAAAAAGAGCAAATCCCGCATGCCTCGCTCAAAAACAAGACGCACAAAAGGCGCTTATGATAGGAGCCAAAGAATAAGGGCAAACAGACGAAAGGCCAAAAAATGAGAAAAACGCTATTAGAAAAAGCTGAAGTGAATTTTTTTGTAATTATTAAAAATTTGGAAGCTATGGGGCTTACGAATTTTATTGTTTATACCGTTTTTGTAGCAGTCCTTTATGCTAGCATTAATTTTTTAGTAGTCATTATAGAAAAAGCTATCGGCGTAGCAACTGTGCCGCGATGGTATGACGTGATAATATTAACCGTTTTTATACTATCGTGGGTATATGGGATATACATTTATAAAAAATGGGGATACGTAAATGTTTAACAGAATAGTTTTAGTCGGGCATTTAACAAAAGATATTGAGCTGCGCTACACACAAGGCGGCACGGCGATAGGTAGCTCAGGCATAGCCGTAACCCGCAAATTTAGCGTAAACGGTGAGAAGCGCGAAGAAACGTGCTTTATTGACATAACATTTTTTGGAAAACAAGCGGAGATAGCAAATCAGTATCTCTCCAAAGGCTCAAAGCTTCTAGTTGAGGGTCGCTTAAAATTCGACCAATGGGCGGACAGCAACGGACAAAACAGAAGCAAGCACACGGTGGTCGTCGAGAATATGACAATGCTAGGCGAGCCGAAGCAAAGCAATCAAGGCTATCAACAACGCCCGCAACAAGGCACACCTAAGAAGCCGCAACAGCAAAAGCCGCCTGAAAGCTACGACACCCCCGAGATAGACGTGGATGACGACAAATACGACAACGACGAAACGATACCGTTTTAGGGGCTAAAAAATGGGCAAAAATTTTAGCGGCAATACGAACAAGAAGCGCTCAAAAAGCGACTTCTACCAGACGCCATACGCTATTACGCGACGGCTTTTGGAAGTAGAGAAATTTAGCGGGCGCATACTAGAGCCTGCGTGTGGTGCAGGCGCGATAACGGCGATTTTAAAAGAGGCTGGCTACGAGGACATTACGGCTTACGACTTGTTGCTAGAAGGCAAAGATTTTCTAGCCGAAACTCACAAATTTGACGCGATTATTACAAATCCGCCGTTTAGCCTCGCCAAAGAGTTTATTTTAAAAGCTTGCGAAATCGCGCCTAGATTTGCTTTTTTGCTACCGCTTAATTATTTGCACGGTAAAGAGCGGCTAGACGAAATTTATTCGCGCGAGATTTTAGAAAAAATCTACGTTTTCGCACGCTATCCTTTGCTATCCGCAGAGATACGCCCGGACGGCAAATACGAAACGGGGATGATGGTATATGCTTGGTATATTTTCGATACTAGGCACAAAGGCGCGCCGACTATCCACTGGCTAGACAATAGCAAGGATGTGGTGAGGAAATCAAGGGGAGAAATAAAAAGGGGCGTTAGCCCCCTAATTCAAGCCCCAACGGGGTAAAAACCTTAGCAAAACTAAGGGAAACGTGTTAGGTAAAATATAAATTTCAAACCCCAGCGGGGTAAAACCTGCACGTTTTTATACCTCGGATTATACCGCATAATTATTAAAAAAGAATAAAAGAGGGGGCTAATGACCTACGGCGAAGCGGTAATGTTTCAAAAATCGACAATGCGTATGCAAAACGGCGTTTGGGTTAGCGACCCGCTACCGGCACACGTCAGGCTAAGCGAAAAAGAAGCGTTTGAATACTACGGCGAGAAGCTCGATAAATATTGGGCTAGCTTGCCGCCTAGCAAACTTACGCAAGAACCTACGCAAAGGAAGCGACGCAAAAAAGAGCCGTTGCCGCCTAGCGTGATAGAGCGTTTGCTAGAAATTAAGGAATTGGCGCAAAAGGGGCTAGAAGCTACGGCGATGACTACGAAAGACACCAAACTGCGCACTATAATCAAGCGGATCGGCAAACCAGAGAAAGGCATTTTAAATTTAGACAGAAAGGATAAAAATGAAAGACAAACAAACCAATATCGTTAGCATACGGCTAGACGACGAAACGCTGCAAAAACTAAAAGACGATGCGCAAAAAGAGTACCGCCCGTTGGCTATGCACTTGCGTAAAATTTTAATGGATTATCTAAAATCTAAAAAACAATCCCACTGCCCGGATACTTAATATCGTGTTCTAGCCCATTTTCTTTTTCGTAGCACCTTATAAAATCCTCTATTATTTTGCGAATTTGTAAAGCTACGGGGCGATACTCTAAATCGCAAATATAAGCTAGCTTCTCTTTTGTTAGCGGATCAAGCCTAACAGATATTATCTCGGTTTTATTTTGGCTTTGCTCCTGCGCGTCTTGTTCTGCCATTGTGTAACCCTTTGTGGTTTTTTAGTAGTATATCAAAAATAAAAACTATTTTGAAGCATACAAAAGAATACTTGACAATACATTTTAAAAATAGTATTATTCGGCTATGTATTTCAAAAGAATACAAACAAATACCAAAGGAGACAATATGCGAACCCAAACTAAGGCTAAATTCGTCCAGTATCTGGAACTCTACAAAATAGAGCCGACCGATACCGACGAGGAAGTGAGCTACAAGGTGCTTGACTGCGCTTATGATTTATTCTGCGCTTTGGACGCGCTATCGAAAAATCACAATGCGATGAAGGCCAAAATTTTAAACATACTTCAGCCCAAAGGAGAAACAAAATGAGCGCGATTATGATTAATAACATAAACGTAGAGTTTGAAGTGACGCAAAATGAAGTTTTTGCTACTTCTTTACAAGTTGCCAAAGTTTTTGGGAAAAGGCACGCCGATATTTTAAGGGCTATTGAGGCTTTGCCACAAGATGATTTTAACGAACGCAATTTTGCGCTCGTTGAATATACCGACAAAAAGGGTGAGACAAGGCCTTACTATAAAATGACCCGTGACGGCTTTTCATTGCTCGTTATGGGGTTTACGGGCGAGCGTGCCTATCAATGGAAAATCGAGTTTATCAAGGCTTTTAATTTACTACTCGACGAAGTGAGAGCATTACATACGCCTAAGACTTTGTCTGAAGCTTTATTTTTGGCGGCTAAACAAGCCCAAGAGATAGAGGAGCTTAGCGACTCTTTAAACGAAGCTGTAAAAACTAAGGCGTGGATCGGCTCGAAAAGAGAAGCGACGGCTATGGCTACGGCAAGTGCGGCAAAAAGAGAGAACGAGCGGCTAAAGGTAGAGCTAGATAAGAGCAAAGAGTGGGCGAGCATTAAAAAGGTAGCTGGAGAGCTGGGTGTATCGGAAGGAAAATTTAAATACGCCGACTTGCGCCGAAAATCAAATGAGCTAGGGCTAGATAGGCCTAAAATAAAAGACAACAACTACCCCGACGGCATAAGGCTTTATCATAAAGACGCGTGGGCGGCGGTCTACGACATAGACATAACTAAATTTTAAAAAGGAGCATAAAATGAGAAAATTTAACATAATAGTAACGGACGAGCTAGTAGTGGCAAAAACTTTTTACGCAAATACGCTAGAGGAAGCCAAGAACGCGGCGGACGTGGACTACAACAATATGATAGTCGATGTTTTAAAACAACACGGATACGAGCAGATAGCAGAAAAAGAATACGAGATCGAGGTCGAACTCACGAAAGAATACGCGCTTGACGAGATAGAGGAAGCCTACGGCGATTTTTGGGGCGCGTCGGTTGAGCTAAACGAGGAATTAAACGATTGGGTGCCCGAAAGCGTAGCGGATATTTTCGGCAAAGGAGGCGCGCTAAGAGATAAGTTGACGACACTACAAAGCACTCTTAGCAAAATGCAACGCAAGATTGAGGATTACGAGAAAATAAAAAACAATGTAGCCTAATCTCCTACAAAAAGGCTACAAGAAAAACAACTCCGAATTATACAAATAGCGGGATTAATTCCCGCTTACTACAAGGCAAAATATGACAACAGCAGAACTCAAAGACGCCGCTATTTTCGTTATGGCGTATAGTTTTTTAAAGATGGATAGCACCGAGGAATTAGGGCTTTTTATTAATAAGAAAGCGTCAAAGTTTATCAATGAGCTATTAGCAGCGATGTTCCCTATCGTCCAATACTACCACGAATACAAGAAACGTATTGACCTGCAAATTAGCGCGCTAGATAACAAAGCCGCCGTTAGAAAAGAAAATTTTGGTACGACGGCCCCACAGCTTGCTTGCGATCTGCTTTATCTGCGGCTTGCGCCAAACGAACGCAAAGGGCAAAGGCTAGCACCGATACTAGCCGAGTTTTACGCGCTCAATAAGGACAAAATAGCGTACATCGCAAACAAAAGCTACGATACAAAGTATCGCAAAGAGGCAGAGGATAGCCAACGGCTCGCATATTTCTACATTGAGAATATTTAAAGAGGGGCTAATATGTTTTGGCGAAAAACAGACAAAGAAAAACTAATGGAGCTTTTAGAGTGGTTTTTGAGCCACGATTGGAAATTCCTAAAAAGTGATTATAGAAAACTACAAGATTTAAACACGCTGCTTTTAAGATTTGACACCCAGCCAGTGTGGGTAAATTTCTCGCTTTATGACTATTTCTACCTCGATCAAAAGGAGCGAGAAAGGCTACTTGAAGCATACAAAAAATTAAAGGATAAGCAATGAGACAGATTAAATTTAGGGCGTGGCGAAAAGATATTGAAGTAATGTATCCCGTTTTAAAACTTGATTTTGTAGATGAACGGGCGACGATTTGGAGTAAGTTTGCAGGAGATAGCTATGAATGGATTGATGATCTAGTGATTATGCAATATACTGGCTTAAAAGACAAATACGGCGTAGAAATTTATGAGGGCGATATTCTTGAATTGCGCGCAAACCCTTTTAGCAGGAAAAGGGATTTATTCCAAGTAGTTTTTAAAGATGGCGGTTTTAGAGATGAGTGGAATAATTATATTGGACAATACCTGCCGCCGGATATAAGAAACAAACAAGGCGGAAGGGTAAGACTCAATGAAGCATGCGAAGTCGTCGGCAATATTTACAAAAATCCAAAGCTTTTGCAATGAAAATGATAGCGCAAGATTTACGGGCGATAATCGAGGAGCTGGCGGTGCTTGAAAAGCGGCTAGACGCACTAAAGCTAAAGATAGATTTAGCCCACGGATCGAGCAGACAGCCTTACAAGGCTTGGATAGACGAAATAAAAGAAATCAAAGAAACGATAGAAAGGATAAGACGATGAATACAGACAAAATGATCGAAGTAATGCAAGCTTATGTTAGGGGTGAGGCGATAGAGTTTTGCGATCTTGATCGCCCCGATATTTGGTTTGATGTAACCGATACTCCGCAATGGGCGTGGGATTTAAATAGCTACCGAGTGAAACCCAAGCCGTCTGAAAAGCTTTGGTATTGGGAATTCAAGATGTCCGACGGCTGGCATATCAGCCAAACAAGAATGACGAGAAGCGAAGCGCGGGCATTTGTAGGAGAAAGCGTAGAAATCGCCCCACTTCGCGCGCTTGGGTTTAGGATAAAGGATGAAAAATGAGTAGCCCCGAAAAAGAAAAAATGCAAGCGGCGATTGATAGCTTTTGCGAGCACTGCAAGAAGCAAAACGAGATCGCGCAAGCCGAAACTAAGCGCCGCGCCAAAATCGCTTGGATAACGCGAGAAATTGAGAAGTTTGACGACGGCAGGCTTAACCGCGTGATCGTGACCATAAATCAAGTCAAGGAGTAGAGATGAAACTTGTAACCTACGAGACCGAGATCGAACGACAAAACGTCGCCCTGCTCGTAAAAGCCATCGCGAAAGAGATCGCGCAAGAGTTAAAAGGGGATATAAACGAGATGCTAAAAAGGCTAAACGCCGAACAAAAATATCCGCCTACTATAAAAGGCGACATAGAAGCGGCGAAGTTTATAAGCAAAATCGAGGGCGCAAATCTAACCGCCAATGCCTTGCGAGGGCGCATAAATCGGGGCTGGTATAAACAAGGATTGCATTTTAGGCAAATTTCGGATAAATTTAGGGCGTGGGATCGCGACGCTTTGCTTAACTACCAAAGGACGAAAGATGAATGAAGTTAGGCTATACGCGCGCAAAAAAGTTCTTTACCTTGACTATGTCGAAAACGGCAGGCGAATACGAAAGAGCCTAAAAATAGAAGCCACGAAAGCAAACGAGGCTTATGCGATCAGAAATATCGTACCCGAATACGAACGCAAGCTAAAAAACCGCATAAGCACTACGGAAAATTTTAAACTTAGCGAATTTATCCAAAAGGTGCTTAAAGACGCTTTATCAAACAAAAAACTTAGCACTTATATGGCCTACAAAGCACACTCGGAGCGATTCCTAGAAGTCATGGGCGATAAAAGCGTAGGCGAGTATAAAGTTATGGACATCGAACGATACTGCGACATTGTAGGCGGTGCGGCGTTTAGCTCGAAACTCGCCCCGATCTCTTTGGCATTCGACGTTGCGATGCGCTACGAGTTGATACTGCGTAACCCCGTCAAGCTGGCTAAAAAACCCAAGTCAAAACCGATAATTAAAGAACCTTTTAGCTACGGTGTTATGCGCCAAATTTTAGACGCCGCGCAAGGCGAGTTAAAGACGTTGCTTTACATTGCGTTCTATACTGGAGCTAGGGCGGGCGAGGTTTTGGCTTTGCGTCCGTGCGATATAAACGAAACGCACGTTTTTATTACGCGCACGATTCTTAGAAGCGGAGTGTTTAACAGCCCTAAAAACGGGAAAGCTAGGCAGGTTATCTTACTCGATCCGTTAAAAAGATACTTAAGCGGTCTAAATTTCGAGATAAAAGACCATCAAAAGCCGATTATCAGCCTATGCTACGCCACGCTAAGCGCGCAGTTTAAAAAGCTACAAAAAGAACTGGGATTAAGACCCCAATCTTTGCACGTGACGCGCCACACATTCGCAAGTATGCTTATGAACGCGCAGATTCGCCCGATGCTCGTGCAAAATCTACTAGGGCATCAAGATTTGTCTATGACGGCTCATTACTCGCACTTTATGGAAAACGAGCTAGATAAAAACAACCTTGAATTAGTCTTTAACGTTTCATAAACGAAACACCAACTGCCACACTTTTTGGCACACGCATTTTACGGAGTACCTAAAATACGAGCTTTGTAAGCACTTTTTATTTAAATTTGGCTTAGCAGTAGCTTAAATGTAAAGTTGCCTAAAATAGGCCAATCCATACAAAGCGCACGATCTCACAACGATAATATGTTTTTAAAAATATACAAAAATATTTCACCAAGAACACACCCTTTGGCACAGTTTGGGGCACACTAAAACCGCCTATTTCCAAGACCAATCAACAATATTTTTTGTCGTTAGGGCACACTCAAAATTGTTTTTACAAGTCTGTTTTAAACGGATTTATAAAAGTAATTAGCCGCGCTATACCGCCAAAGCTCTATTTCTCCAGCCGTTGGCGTAGATTTTTAGCCGCGGGTTTTTCTCGATCAGTTTGTTGTAGTATTCAAGCTCCGCCCGGTCGAATTCTTTGTCAAATCGCTCCTCGTCATATCGGTTTATCGCCGCCACTGTCTGATCGCCCGCTATGCCGTCGTTCACTACACCTACAAGTTGTTGCGCGACTCTCACGGCAGGCTTTACGTCGACGTTCACGGCAAAGACGAACATCTCATTGGCCTTGATTTGGCTTGAAACTTCGTCGAGCCTCATGCGATCCCAATAAGCTTCTTTGTAGAATGCTCGCACTTGCGCGCGCAAATTCTCGCTAGCGTATAGCGCACGGGATATTTTCTCGATATTTCCGCCAAGAGCTACCGTACCCAGTATCTCGTCCCAGCCTTTCCAGTGCGGGTGAGCGGCTTGATAAATCCCCATAAACGTCCACCCCTTTTCTGTTGGGTTTCTGTCTAGTGCGTCCTCGGGCTTAGAAAACTCCAGCCTCATCAAAATTTGAAAAGCATCGTTAAAATTTGCCATTTGCTGTCCTTTTTAGTTTATTTTTCTCGAAAAATACGCGTTCTTTATGCTCGCCTTTTTTACCGATGTTAAAGCCCTCAACTGGGCGGTGGTAGCCCATTACTCGGCTCCATACGGTGCATTTCGTGCGCTGTGCCTGCACCGCCTGCAATATCTCGCTATTTGTCATCTTTCCACTCCTCGTGCCTAAAACTTCCACCGTAGTCTTGATAGTCGTAGCTATTGCTGTTTAGCCCCTCTATCTTTTTTTCTACGGCTTTGTCGATCATCGCCGTTGCCCACTCTGCGCCTCTCCACGCAAAAAAACCGCCGACTGCTAGCGAAAATTTAGGTGCCTGCGTAAAATAAAACGTCGTTTCATACGCTAGCCAGCATACAAACATCGAGCTTGCAGTACCTACAAGCGCGTTGATGAGCCTTTGCGCGCCCTTTTTGCCGCTGTTTGCCATATTAAGCAGCCCGCCGACGAGCCCAACCAAAACGACCCAAAAATAAAGCCCTATCTCCTCTAATATATTATCCATCCTGCGCCTCACATCGTGACTAGCCACATAAGCAAGACCGACAAGATGATCTCGATAATAGCCTTTTTACTTAGCCAAAATTTTCTAGCTTTAATTACCAGCTCGCTCATCCACACACCCCCTAAGAAGTTCCTCGCAGGTTTTGAAATACTCCATTAGCTCGCGTGCGCTTTGCGGGTCGTTCGCCTCGAATTTCGGCTTTTCGGGCATTTTCGCAAGGCACGCCACGGGCGTTCTCACTTCTTGATAGACTGTTTTTGTGATGATTTGCGGCTCTCTTGCGCACCCGCCAAAAAATAGCGCACAAATAGCTATCGGGGCAACTGTTCGGAAATACCGAACTGTTCTATTTCCCGGCTTCATTTATCAGCTCCTCGTAGTATCTTAGTTTTCTCTCGCACTCTGCGTCTTTGATCGGCACTTCTATTTTTTTAAATTTCGTTACTACGCGCTCCTGCGTCTTTACGATGTCGGGCGGCTTTACGGACAGCGCCTTGATTTTCTCGTTTTGAAAATCTATGCGCGTATTGCACTCTCCCAAATTTGCCGCTGATACTTGCAAAGCCGCTTCTTTCAAAGCTAGTTGCATTTCCGCTTTTTCCAGCTTGTCCTTGACGTCTTGCGTTTCGGCTTTTGCGCTCGAAACTGCGCCGTTTAGCCGCCAAATTTCAATCCCTGCGCCGCCGAGAGCTATCACGATCACGACGCCGACGGAAACTAGAAATTTCACGTTTAGAAAACCCACAGGTTACTCCTTTATCTCGATAACGTTGTCTTGCATAAATTCCGTTATGATTAGGTTTTCGCCGTCAAACGCGTAGTGAGTATTGTCCTCTACCCAGCCCGTTTCAAGATCGACTGGGTAAAATAGCCCCTGAATGCCCGTTTTGTTAAAAACCCTTAAATTTGTCTCGCCGTTACCCGCAATAATCGGTGAGACGTTTACGAGCGCTTTTCTTATAGGCACGGTTTTGCCGGCGACGAGATTAGACGAACTACCGCTGTTATATTTTAGGCTCCCATTGGCATAATCGTAAAAGGCATTCCCTGCCGCTAGCCCGCCGTAATAGCACCCCGCGCCAGGGGCGAACGAGATATTGGGCGTAATAAATTCCCACCCGTCGCCTTTTAAAACGCAGACGGAAATGATGTTGGAGCCGCAAAAGGCTAGTATCTCGTTTTTTAACTTGCAAAAGCCTAGATTCACGGGGCCAGACTTGGTTTTTTCTTCTTGCCCGCTAGGATATGTTTTGGGAGGTTTTACCAAATTTAGCGTTTTTTCTTTTAGGTTTATTAGCCAGATATTGGCGTTTTGCCCGTCCATATACCAGCTACTGTCTTTTCGGTGGACTATGGCTCTGTTTTCATCTAGCTTTACTATTAGCCAGTCCTTAGCCACCCCATAAAACTGTTTTTGAGATACGTTTCTTATTCTTACAGTTTGCTGTTTCGCGCTAAAAGTTTTTGGCCTAAACGCAAACTGCTTAGCGTCTGCTCTAAAATACTCTTTCATATTATTCTCCTTTGTAGTTTGCACCGGTTAGGTATTTGGCCGGCACTTTTACAACGCCGTCCTTAAAAACGATATACGCGTATCCGTCATCAATGTAGGCGCTTAACGGCTCTTTGTTAAGCGGCAATAAAACGCACCTGCTGCCGTTCTCGACGTCGTAAATAAAGCACGCGCGACCGCCTGTGCCGCTTACGGGGTAAGCTCTTTGCAATAAGTAAGGCGTGCCACCCAAAAATCCTAAAACTTCTCCGCAGATACGTATAGATTTTGCCGTGCCGTCTGCTTTGATAAGCGCGTTTTTGGAGAGCAGAAAATCCTTGTAAAAAGGCATATAAAGTTCTGAGGTTGGGTATTGAGGGGTACTCGCAGGCAACTCAACGCCCGATATTTCGCTAATGCCGGTATTCGTGATTTTATATGTCTTTTGCGGCGCTTGGCTTTTGTTGACCACTAAAACGTCGTGGAACACGTAGCCGCTGCTAACATTTTCGACGCTCGCCTTGTAGAGATATTTCAACACCTTGTCGTCGTCGCTAAGCCCAAACACCGCCACATCCTTTTCGTTTAAGCGGTAAAGTGCGAATTTGCCGGCGACGCTATCAACTTTATTGCTCATGTCTATGCTTACGCCGTCTGGGGTATTAGTATTTAAATATGTCATAGTGCCGTCTTGTTTGTATATATAGCTAGTGCCTTTTATAATAATAGCTATTACGTTATCGCTAGCATCTAAAACGGCCGTAATTTGTTCGGGGCTATAAACGTAATTGTCGTTTTTCATCTTTGTGTCTAAATTTGGGTAATTTGTATAGGTTGCAAGTGAGTTCTTTACGCCTATCGCCCAATCTTTGAAAAACAGCGCCTTATGATTTGAAAAACCGGCTTTCGTTTGCTCCATATAATCCCACATCGCAAGGTCGCTCTCGTAAGCAGACGGCATAGCTCCGCTCATGGCCGCGGTTCTAATTTCTTTGCCGGTTTGGTCTAGTTTTTGAGCTACGTCCGTCTTTAGCGTTTCGTTTAGTTCGGATATTTTCTTGCTAGAGTAGGTTTTCGTCTCGCTTTGCGCGCCGTCGTCGATGAAGCCGTCTTTTACGATGTTTTTCATTTGCTCTAGCGTATTTGTTGCCGTCTGTAGCTCCGCCTTTGTTTGCTCTGCGGCCTGCTCGCTTTGTTTTGCAGCCTGTGCGCTGCTCTGGGCTGCGTCCGCGAATGCTTGCGTCTGCGTCTTGATTTGGGCTGCCGCTTGCGCGCTACTTTCGGCCTCGCTTGCGCTTCTTGCCGCCGCTTCTTTTGCTTCGGTGGCCGTTTGAGCGGAAGCTTGCGCGGCGTCTTTTGCGCTTTGAGCCGTAGCGTTTGCGTCCTCGCTTCTTTGCGCATTTGCTTCCGCTTCCTCAGCTAAAGCGTTTGCTTGGTCTCTAAAAGGTTCTAAAGCCGCTACGAATGTGTCGGCTTCCGTGTTGAACCTCGCAGACCTTTGCGTGCTTGGCGCAGTAGGTAGCGCCGAAATTTGTTTCGCCATTAGATTACTCCTTCTATGTTTAGGTTTAGTTCGCTAGTTTGCGAGTTCATTATCGTTATACTCGCGTCTTTTACCGCACCAAATACGCTTAGGCACTCATACCCGCTACCTCTCTCGTCGCCGATGAAAAGGTTTGGTTCGCCCGCGGCTTTTTGCAGTGTCTTATTTACGAAGTCCACCTGCGAGCTAGGCAATACGATTTTTGCTGACACGTATTTTGCGGTCTTGCCTTTTCGCATTTTGGTATTTCCCCAGTCGTCG
>ERZ773062.1095-NODE-1095-length-11966-cov-6.178994_pt1 | contig 11966 bp, 16 predicted proteins | sample MGYA00580626_ERZ773062 | MGnify/ENA primary metagenome ERZ773062 (study PRJEB29015, sample SAMEA2738003) | human oral metagenome | biome: human oral; feature: human-associated habitat; material: dental | place: China | collected 2058 ...
TATAATAAAATTTACTTTTCATAACTCCCTTTATATATAAAGAAAGTGTGGGTAGCCAAAACTACTCACACTTTTATTTTTTATTAATAAAATAATACTTATTGAACTATCACTTTATTATTTTTTATAATACTAGACAATTTACCACTTCTGTCTGATTCAGAACTTTTTTCAAGTGATTCTTGTATAGAAGTTGATTGATTTATTATCATATTACGAAGTTCTGTTTTTTCTTTAACTGGAACTGCATTTATATCTACAACTTTTAACATAAATTGTAATTCTCTTCTCAACTGCATTAAAGATTGAATAATTTCATTTTCATCTGACCGATGAGATTTTTGAAAATTATCTATTGCTTTATCCAATCTAAAATTAACTGTATCTACTAATTTTCTTAAAAATCTTTCTGCTACACCAGATTGCCAAACTATTTCACCTTCTTGCATTAAAGGTAAAATTGCTTCATCATCTTCACCTGATTTTAAAACATTAAATACTTTTATCCAATCTGCATATATTTTAGGAGCTTTATTCATTATTTTTTCCTCCTTACTGCTACTTGTGGTGGCTCTAAACTCCAATCTGGAAAACCATTTGCAAAACCTTCATATTCATTTTTTTCAACTTTTTTAGTTATTTTTTCTTCTGATTCTATTATTTTATCTACTTGTTTATCTGCTTCATCATCTGAAACTATGGGTTTAAATGCAGTTTCTACTTTTTGTTCCAACTCTGACATACTTATCCCCCCTATATTATTTTTCTTTCTCCACTTGTAATTTTTCTGATATATTCTTCAGGCTTTATTTGTTCTAAGAAATCTAAAACTTTTTTACTTTCGGCATCTTTTTCTGTAAATTCTACTCTAAAATCTACAATTTCTGCTATTGTAGCTCTTATTATTTGTTTTCCACTTTCTAATTTTTGAGAATAGCCCTCTATCGTTTTTTGTATAATTTTTTGTATTTTTGACTTTGCTGAAAAATGATAAAGTATCATTCCAACAGCAACAATAAAGAATATAAAAGAAAAACTTCTATCCATTATTGTTTTTATTAAGGCATAAGCACCTATTGCTATTCCAGCCCAAAGACTATATTGTTCAAACATAGAAAGTTTAGTTTGTGATAATGCAACTTGTTTTTCTTGCTCTACTGTGTCTTCAAATCTCTTCAATACTTCCTCTTCATCTTCTCCATCTTGTGTTTTATCATTAAATGTATCTACATTTATTTCTATTTCATAAGGAACATTCATTCTATTTTGAGCAGTTACATCATTAAAAGCTGTAACTATATTATTTCTTGAAAGGGCTGTTGCAAATTTTTGAGTAATAATACTTGATTTTGAATTTTCTGGATTCATAGATGCATCTGTCAGTAATTGCATAAAATCTCTATAATCATTATATACATTTTTTTCTAATGCCATTTGTGCATTTGCTCTTCTTTCAGAACCATTATATTTTACAACTAATTCTTCAAATTGTTCTTCTCTTTTAAGTGGTAGTTCTTCCTCATCAAATTCTGTTACCAAGCTATCCAAAATTTTATCTAACTCATTTTTTAGTGTTCTTGTTTCTTCTTTCTTTGAAAATATTCCTCTAAAATACTCATACAAATCATTATTTAAGTTAGCTCCCTCTAAAATACCTTCTAAATTACTCCAAGTGTGTGAATATTTTTCTAAATATGGATATAGTCCTTTTTGTAAAGGGACTCTTTTAGAATTTATAGCATTCTTCCAATTATCTAATTGTCTTTCAGTAAATCCAGGTTTCACTTCTAAATTTGACATCCATTTTTGTATTTGTTTATATACAAAATTTTCTGTATCATTACCTAAAAGTCCACTGGCAAAAGCATCTAAAACTATTACTGCTTTTCTATCCAACTTCTCTTCATCTTGTACTTCAAGGTAACGAGCCAACCATTTTAATGATGAACTTTCTCTCTCTATTCTCCTACAAATTAAACCAAAAAATAGAGAAGTTTTTTCATCATTTCTTCTTATTCCCTCTGCTAAGGCTCTTTCAGCTAATTCTTTATCATCATTTATCCAAGCTGCTAATGCAACTAAACAAGGTGTTAACCAATAATCAGGAGTTTCTATCATTTGTTTTTCTGTGATATTAGATAGCATTTCACTTTTTACAATAGCTAAATCATTAGCTTGTAAAATTCCTGTTGCTGTCCTTCTGACTACATCATAGTGCCCAAATTTATCTTTTAGTTTATCCCTTATTGATGATAAATTTAGTTTAGCCTCTGCCTTTCTATTTGCTAATGTTTGCATTTCAACATATTCTCTAAACTCATTAGCTAGTTCTTCAACCTTATCATATACAATTTTTACATTGTTATCTACTTGATTAACTCTACTGTCAACATAGTCTATGCTACTTGATAAATTAGATAAACTTTTTTCAATAAACTGTAAATTTGCCCAACTTATTTTATACTCATCTGCCATTTTACCCCACCTTTATTTAAAATTTATTTTATATACTTTAATCTTTCCATTTCCAATAATCGCCATTAGTAAAATTTTTACAAAAATGATGAGCTGCTCCTATTACAAACAATGAATTCAACATTGCTATAACAAAAGTTATTATTTTAAATGCTTGATTGATATTATATAAAAATTTTAACATTATAAATGTAATTACAAAACCAATTACTCCCATCCCAAATACGATTAAATCATCTTTTATATTTTTCATGACCTCTCCTAAATAAATAGAAATAGTAGTATATTTTTAAAAGCTAAATAATGTCCCTTTTTGAGAGCCAAACATTTTTCCCATTAAAATATTTTTTGTATTATCATTAATACCCCATTTATCATTTTCTTTAAACATTTGAACAGTTATCTCTTGTTCTATCATTGGTGCTTTTCCTTTTTTTACTTTTTTAAGCATTTCTTCCATTGACTCCATCAAAAATTCTTCTTCACTTACATTATTTTTACTTTTATAATTTTCTAGTAATTCTTCTGTAAGTTTAATAAAATCAACTGTCTTAACTTTTATTTGTAGTTCTGCTTTATCTCCCATATCATTAATATTCTCTACACTATAAGTTGAACCTTTGAATGCTTCAAACATAATTTCATAGGTATTAAGCATAGCTTTCTCTTCTTTCTCATTTCTAGTTGAATTTTTTGCTTCTTTTGCTATTTCTTCTTTATTAGCATTGAATTCTGAAACTCCTTCTTCTTTAACTTCATTAAAAATTATGTCAAATTCTTTGTGTAAACCTGTTAATTCTTCTTTTTTCTCTCCACAACTAACTAGCATAAAACTTGATATTAGCATAAAACTAAATAATAATGTTTTTAATATTTTTTTCATAAATTTATCCCCCTAAAAAATTATTTCTTTGAACCTTTTCTAAAATATAAATCTACATTCATAGTTTCTTTAACTTGTATAAGAACTAATGTATCTTTTTTTACATCATAAGCATAAAGTTCTCCTGCATCATCTTCAAGGTATATTTTTTTATAGACTTTTAATTTAGTTTTAATAGGTGCTATTTCTTCTATTCCTAAAAGCAACACTTTTCCTGTCATATAATAGTCATTTCCTTTTTTTGTAATTGTGACATTATATACTCCATCATAATCCTCACCATCTGGTGAATATGGTTTAATAAATTTTACTCCTACAAGTTTATCAAAATGTGGTTCTCCATCAGTATTTAATTGTTGTGCAAATAACCCTAAACTTAAAATTATAAACAAATAGAACATAAATAACTTTTTCATAAAATCTTCCTCCCTCTATTTTTATTATGACTCATAGATGTAATAATACTTTAATATATTTAAGTCTTTATCTATAAGGACTGGTCTTTTCTTAGCTAAATCATAACCATATATGTTTCCTTCATTATCCATCAAATATAAATTTTTATAAATTGTTAATTTTTTATAATTGCTTCTATCTGCTTTTTTTATATTTTTTTTCCATTCTTTTGGATAATAGCTGTCTGTTAAATAATAATCATTATCTATTTTTACAATTTGAACTAATCCCCAACCACTTGGACCATCATAATCAGGTGATTTTTCTGCCCATAATTCCCATAAAATTTTATCAAAATGAGGGTTCCCATCACTTTTAATTTTTTGAGCAAATAACCCTAAATTTAAAATAACAAATAAACATAGTACAAATAATTTTTTCATAAAATCCTCTCCTCGTTATTAATCTTATTTTTAATTATTCTCTATTATAGATAACTTCTCCTGTTTTAGCTATTTCTAACTTTTCAGGTAAATTTTCTTCATATTTTATTATAAGTTTTTTTGTAATATAACTCCATATCTAAGCATCTCTTTTCTGCATTGATTCATTCTTTCTTCAAGTATTCTTCTATTCTCTTCATTTATTCCTGTATTTTCCTTTTTCAATAATTCTCTATATTCTGTTAATAATATTTGATATTCTTTTAATATCCTTCTTTTTTCCAAATAATCATCAATATAAGTTATTTCAAAAATACTTAGTATTCCTAGTATAGGTTTAAGAATAAATATTACAGGTTGAGCCATCAAATAAACACCAATAAGTATTATAGGTAACATTAATAAATTCAGATATCCTCTTCTAAATATATTATCATGCATAAACACTCCAAATTCATAGATAACAAAACCAATCCCTGCTAATACACATCTAATTATTAATTTTTCTAATGTTCCAATTCTCTTTTCCATTTTTATCTCTCCTTTTTTAGATTGGTATTGTAAATTAATATATACAATACTCTTTATTTTTTATTATCTGAATATTTGTATTATTCTCTCCCTTTTATTTTTTAATTGTTTTCTATCTTTCTTAACTTAGCTATAAATTTTCCTGTTTTATTATCCCAAACATAATAAATTGTTTCTGTTATATCCATTGTTCCAGCTGCATAGCCTTGAACTCCCACATAAACAATAATTATATCTATTCTTTCATATCTCTTTACATTTTGAATTGCTTGTGAATTTTCTTCATTAATGTCCATCTTAGCTATTGGATCTGCATTACCATCTACTCTAACATCCTCTGCGTAATTTAATCTCTTTATATATATTTCTCCATTATCTGCATAAGATATTTCTTCTGCACTTGCAACATTACCAATTTTTTCTTCTTCATAATGAGCATTTAATCTTTCTCTTGTAACACTTCTTTTATATAATCCGTCATATATATATTCATAATAATAAATACTATATTCCCTATCTTTTATCCTTCCTGTAAATAGTTTATTAGCTTTTATATCTCTATATAATGCTATAGGACAATCAAATGTTATATTCTTTCTTGATATAGTTCTTATTTTCCAATCCCAATTTATATTTAAAAATTGATATTTATTTCCTTCATCTATTTCTGGAACAATTTTACCATTATACATTTGTGCATATCTATCAAACTCTTCTAATACATCTTTTGCTCTCATTTTAGTAATATCTACTTTTGTAAACATTTCAACTTCTTTTGCTTCATTTACAGGAACATTTATTATTCTTCCTTCTTCTAATTTTTCAGTCTTAACTTTTTTATCCTTATTTATAGGTTTAGCTTCAACTGAATTATAAGTTGTTAAAACTAAAAATAAACTAAAAAAACAAAATACTTTTAATATTTTTTTCATAAATTTCCCTCCCTATATCTTCAATTTCTAAGGTTTATAATTCATTTTTTATTATCATTGATATTTTGATTCTAATGTTTCTAATCTTTCTCTTAGATTTTTTAATCTTTCATCAAAAATTTCTAATACTTCATCATCCATTTTTCCATAAGAATTATTTGGTTTATATAGCTCATTCTCTATAGTAATATTTCTATACTCTATATCGTTTTTTAAGGCTTTTAAATCTTGTACATTGTAATTTATTTCTAGTTTTTTTATTTTATTTTCCATATCTAAAATATTTTCTATATATAAATCTCTTTTAATTTCTATATATTCTTCTTCTTCTTTTGTCTTTTTTCTTTTATTAATATTATTTTCTTGATTCATCTTTTCAACTTTTTGAAAAGGTAACTTATCATAAATTGATATACTGCTAGGATGTTTTTTATCTAAAGCTTTTATTCTTTCTATTATTTTTTCTAGTCTTTCACTATAATTTTTTAATACCTCATCTTTTATTTTTCCATTTTCTCCTTCTTTTTTCATTTTTTCATCTTCTATACTTTCTTTTGTAAATCTAAGATTATCTTTTAATAATTTCATTTTTTCAGCATCATAAGCTTTTTCCAGTTCTTTAATATCATCTTCTAGATATATAATATCTCTATCAAAAAAATCACAAAAATCTTTTGTGTTTGCCTCTTCCAATTCTTTTTCTATTCTTTCATTAGCTTTACCTCCTTCTTCTAAAAATTTATAAAATTTTATTGCCTTTACCAAAATGAAAGGTCCTAATATAAGCCTCACTATAAATTTTATAATTACTGAAGTTTTTGCAGCTTCGGGAGATTCCATCATATTAGAGTTATAAAAATAGGATATTGGAAGACAAGCTACAAAAAAACCTATAATAAGTCCTCGGATAATTCCTCCTGTTCCATGTTCTTTGATATTTAAGAATAAAACTAATATCCATAAAATTACTCCAATAATAGCTACAATTCTAAAGCTCCTTAATATTTTTACACGTTTTTCTTCTCTTTTTTTAAAACAACTATAACACCAAATATCCCCACTTGCCATACTAATTGAACATTGTTTACATATTGGTTGACCACAAATTTTACAAGTTGTAACAGCTTTTAGATCTGGATGATAATGACATTCCATTTTTTTACCTCCCCTATTTTTAATTTTTAACTTATATTAATTTATGTTTAAAAAGTTTTTTTATTGTATTAAAATTTTTTAAATATACTTTGATTATAACATTTTTATGCCCCCCCCCCCGTAAAATATATTATTTATATTTTTATGATAAATAATATATATTGATGATATATTTATAATTTCATCAATATTTTTTCCAGTAGCATTTGAATATATTAAATAATAATAAAATTCGATTTTCATAACTCCTTTTATGTTATAAAAAAAGAGATAACTATTTAGAATTTGGCAATAGTTATCTTTTTTTATTTATTTTTTAATAAAAAGATGTAGAATAAAGTACAATTAAAATAAAGGATGTGAAAATTATGAAAGATTTTAAAGAAGCTAATGAAAAACAAGTTAATAATTTTAAGAGAATTTACTGCAAATCTGAAAAAAAACTTTTAAGTCTTATAAAAAATAAAGATTTTAAAATAACTCCTTTAATATTTTCTGAGGCTTTATCTAATCATCCTGTTTATAAAACAGAGCAATTACTAAATCATATATATTATTTTTAGTGAAAGATACCAAAAATAAAATTAACTATTTTCCTATTTTTTCTGAAAATATTGGAAGGAAAATTCTTAATAACTTAGGAGAAGATTGTCCTGAAAAAATAAGTTTTTATAATATCTTAAATGGAAATAATAATTCTAAAAGTAAGACCACTTTAAAAACAAATAAAAGCACATTAAAACCAGAAATTCTTGAATTTGAAAAACTTATTTTACTTTCATTTTTTTATGAATAAAAATACAAAAGACCTAATTCCTTATGGAGCATTTAGAAATTTATTATTAGGAATCAATAAAAATTATAAATTAAAAGCACAAGATATAAAATCTGTAAACACGGGATTAAAACATTTCATTAGTAAAAATAAATTAGATCCTAATGAATTTAAAGAATTTACTAAATTTTTACTAGAATACAATAATACAGACATTAAAAAAGTAAATTTTGGGGATTTAAGAAAAATATTTAAAGAAAAATACTCAAATGAAAAAATATTTTTCTAAGTCTTTGATGTAGATTATAAAAAAAGCAGGCAAATTTCTGGAACAACTTACCCACATAAAATATTACTAATTAAAAATTAGTAAAGATTTTTGGATAGTAAAAAAAATTACTATCATTAACACTACAACTACACTACGCATTATTTTTTTCCTCCCTAAAAGAGAAAGCAACCATAATACTTTTAAATTATATTATTGAAATTTAAAAAAATAAATGCTACAATAAGCTAACTACAATAGTCGCATTATATTAATCTCTAAAAGATTAGGAATCAGAATGCAAAAAAGGAAATGCTGGAACATTTCCTTTTTTTATTCTATCATATTTTTTAATTCATCTAAACTTTTTTCAATATTAGCTAAATCAATAAAAAATATATTTACTTTAATTCCATCATCACTTTCAAAATATCTAACTTCTGCCATATCTTTAGTTTTAGGATAAATTATATACACCTCTGGTATGATTCCATTTTCTTCATATTTTTTTGCATAGGCATACATTTGATACATATCCACTGAAGAAATTCCATAATTTTTCCTACTCTCAGGTATCAGTCTTTTCCATTTAGTATCTAAGATAACAATTTTATTTTCTTTCCTTAATACTATATCTGGCTTTAAACTAAATATAGGTCTTGAATTTCCATTATTTTTTTCAAGAAATAAATGATATCCCTTGTCTTGAATTGACACTTCCCAATTATCTGGTAAAAATTTTTTCCTAACTTTTTGGGCTACATAGCTTTCAAAAATTTTTTCCATTGGAAAAAGTATAGCTCTTGATGAAACTTTACCTGAAAAACTTGTAAAACTTTTATTAAATAGAAAAACTTTAGACCATCTCATTAAATTTGCATAGTCTTTTGTATTCCTATCTATAGAAACTTTGGAGAAATCTTTTTCATAATTAGTTGATGCTTCCACCAATTCAAAAGCTATAAGAAGTTGTCTTATTTCTTTAGAATTTTGAGAGCTGCTTGTTAATTTTTGTAACTTTAATAATGTAGCTTTCACCAATCTATTTTCAGCTCTATCAACTAAAAATTCATCATAAGCCATATAGAATTTTTCTTTATAAGCTAAATTCATTTTTATATGTTGACTTACTTGTAACTTTCCTTTATAGAATTTTATATTATCTTCTTGTGTTACATAGGCTGATTTTAAACCATTTTTTACAAGGATTCTAACATCATTTAAGTACATATTAATGAAGATTTCATACAAATTCATTTTACTAATTTTTAAATCTGCATTTTTAAAGTTTTTACCTGAAAAATCTTTCAAACTTCTTAACATCTTTAAAAAAATTGCTTTTGTTTTGTTGTTTTTTTCATCATCAGTAAAATCTATCTTCGGTAGTATCTCTATTTTATATCCACTTTTAAGCTGGATTAAACCTACATAATTATTAACTTTTACTACTGTTCCAAGATTTCTATCTTTAGTTTTATATACTCTCATAAAGTCCATCACATCTGTTTCTTCCTCTGAACCAACAAATTCTTCTATAAAACTAATTAATTCTTTAAAGTCTTTTTCTGGTAGATACTTATTTCCTTCATTCTCATAATCTTTCTTAGAAACAATATTTTGAAATTCTTTTAACTGAATAATTTTATCCATTACTCATCACTTATTTTTTCACTTAAATCTTTTTTCTTTGAAATATTTTTATAAGCCTGGATATTTTTAAAGTTATCATAATTTATAATATATTTTTTCTCTGGAATATCTATATCTCCTATATCACCTTCAAAGATATCTTCAGGTATAGAGACTGCTGAAATAAACTGCTCATCTTCATTTTTGGCATTATCTCCTAGAACAATCCTAATTTTTTCATAATCTTCATAGAAATACTCTTGTAATAAAGGAATAATATTCTTTTTAAATATATTTTCTAACTTATTTATGTCTATATCTATTCTGTTATCTTTCCCTTTTTCTAAGAATACTGCATGCCCTATTGTGTGTTCTCTATCATAAAGATATTCTATTCTTTCATTGATAACTTTTAGCATAGCACCAATATTTACTTTTACCCCTTCATCTTCAACAAAAATATTTTTTAGTAAATCATAATTAGGTAACATTTCTTCAAATTTAAATCTTCTTCTTAAGGCTGTATCCATTAAGGCAATAGATCTATCAGCTGTATTCATTGTTCCTATTATATAAACATTGTCAGGAACTGTAAATTCTTCATTTGAATATGGTAATTTTGTAGAAATACATTCTTCTTTGCCTTCACCAGACCTTTTAGTAGTTTCTATTAATGTTATTAGCTCTCCAAATATTTTTGAGATATTTCCTCTATTGATTTCATCAATGATAAAAACATAAGGTTCTTTATTTTCTTTAATATCTATTTTTGATAATGCTGTTGGGTTCTTTTCTTTGGCTAGTTTGATGATATCTTCTACTTTCATATTTGGTACTCTAGCTACTGTTCTACGTTGTAGCATTTTTTCTTTATTAATACTTTTTATATTTTCATCAATATTTGTTGCTAGCCATTTAACATTTCTAGTTGTAGTATCTCTCTCTTCTTTATCTAAAGTATAACCTTTTTCATCTGTTACAACTGCAATTCCATTTATTCTTGTACGTGAACCATCTGTTGTGATAATGATATCCCCTTTTTTTACTTCTTCAACAAAGCCTACTGCTCCAGCATCATCAAAATTCCAATCAATTCTCACATGATTATTATTAAAACACTCTTCTCTTACTTGACCTCTTACTGTAACCTTCCATACTATTGCTTCTAATGGTATATCATTATTATTAGTTTCTATAATTGCTTTTCTTGCATTATCACAGAATTTTTTAAAAATACCATCTACAACATCATATTTTATATCATTTTCTATTTTTATATTAGTTTTTAATTCTTTATTATTTTCGCTTTCATCCTCTGATTCATCATCTTCATTTGAAACAACAGGTTTTATTCCTTCAATGAATTCTTCATAGCCATAAGATTGATGAAAAGTGATAAATTCAATTCTATTTTTTTTCTTTAATTCATTATATTTTTTCATCACTTCAGTATAATCTGTCAAATCTTCTTCAGATTCAGTTTTACAAATTTCAACTGCTCTTTTTGCTGTTGTATATGTCTTTCCTGTCCCGGGAGGTCCATAAAAGATTACATTTTTATCAAATTCTTTTTTTGAAGCTTTTCCCATAGTTTCTTCTTCATCTCCCCTATTTAGCTCTTTACTATTTTTATCTCCATTTATTAGTTTATTCCACATTTTTCTTAATTCTGGTAATATTGTTTCATCAATTTCAATCCCAGATGGTTGAGGACTCCATTTATGTTTTACTTCAAATTTATTTCTTAAATCTTCTTGTAAAAGTATTAAATCTTTTTTATAATTTTGAATTCTATCAAATTCTACATCTACGTAATTAGAATTATCTCCTTCTACTTGATATGTTACTTTACTTATTACATAACCATGTGCAATAATTCCTTTAGGAGCAGAGTCTCCTAATTTTATAAGAAATACTTCATCTCCTTTAAGTGGTTGTTTACTTATAGATGTCCAAGCATTAGTATATTTTTCACCTTTTTTTGTTCTTTCACACCATTCTTCATAATCTTTCCAATTCCACTTACTTGGATTCCATAGAAGTAGCCAAGCTTTTTTCTCTTTTTCATTTTCCATAATTTTCCCCCTCTATTAAAATTTATATGTATTTTTATTTTATTACACTATATTCCCCATTTTCTTCTTTCAAATATATTACTTCTATACCTAATTCTTTTATTAATTGTCCTAAATTTTCTCTGTTTTGTTGCATTTCTTTATGTTGTTTGCCATCATAGAATACAAATGGACAAGCTTTAATTACTGTATTTTCTGGTAGTCCAAAATCTTTTAAAAGTTTATCCTTATCCACAACCTTTAAATAAGTATAGGCTTCTAGTACACATCTTAACATAGTTTCCTTACTATCTGGTCTCTTTAACTCTAAAATTCTTAGAGTTTTTGGGTTTTCATTTTCATTATAAGCAAGTAAATCTATTTTTCCAGCTTTATCTCCCCTTACATTTTTTAAAGGAGTTTGA
>ERZ773062.1104-NODE-1104-length-11917-cov-12.777103_pt1 | contig 11917 bp, 9 predicted proteins | sample MGYA00580626_ERZ773062 | MGnify/ENA primary metagenome ERZ773062 (study PRJEB29015, sample SAMEA2738003) | human oral metagenome | biome: human oral; feature: human-associated habitat; material: dental | place: China | collected 2058 ...
GAGCTGCTTCTGGCTTCTTAGTTGGAACTTACATTCCAATAGGAGTTCTGCCATCGTTTGCTCAAATGATTATGAAATGTACCCCCTCTACTTATGTTGCATCTCTCTTTAGGCAAGTAATGATAAAAGATAACTTAGCTACTACTTTTCATCATAATACAGCAGCGCAAGATTATTTTAAAAAGATGATGGGGATTCAATTAAAATGGGCACCTTATTGACAACGAAAGAAACATACTCCCCCTGTTGCTAGTTGATTTTGCTTCACAAAAAAGCCCATTTGGTGTACACTGCAAGTGAAGAAAAAAGCAGAGAGGTAAACCAAATGGACACTTTCCATTATACACCGAGTCGTCATCCTCTTCAACTCAGTATGCCACAGCTTCGTGAAGTCTGATGTGACTTATAGCAAAAAGTCGCTCCTGATGAGCTGGTTCATTGTAAGAATGTAGAGCAATGCAAGGTTTCAGATGTTTCTGTTTTGACCTTAATGCTGTTCCAGGCAGAAATTGGAATGAAGTCACAGCGAAGGTTTTACCAATTGATTTGCAATTTCTTCGGATTCACCGGACTGGAGAGAAGCTGCTTTTATCGCCATGCTCGTTATCTGACGCCCCTGCTTCGGTTGATTCGCCCCTATTTCAATCAACTGGATTTTGATGAATTGGTCATCATTGACAGCTTTCCAGTCCTCCTTTTCCAGCCTGTCAGAAATCATCGGATCAAGGTTTTGAATGAGGTGGTCAACATTGGCTACTGTGCTTCCAAAAAGATGTGGTCTTACGGTTTGAAAGTGCATTTGGCGGTGACAGAGTCGGGCTATATTTTGGATTATCTGGTTACCCTTGCCTCAGTCCATGATATTCAGGTAGCAGAAGAATTGCTGGAGACCGTGTCCCTTATTCTCGCGTTTTAGGAGATTTGGGATACCTAAGTAAAGAGTTGAAAGAACGCTTGGAGGCAAAGGGGATTCATCTTTGGACGCCGCTTCGTAAAAATATGGAGGGCATTGATGAGCGTAACATTCCTGCAATTCTAGCCATTCGAGGAACTATTGAAACTTGAATCTTTGTTCTAAATGCAATGTTTGACATTGAGCACCCGATTGTTAGGTCTTTAGCAGAATGGCAATTGGAGATTGAACAGGTTCTTTTAGCCTACCATTTAGAATTTTTTATCAACTAGCAACGCGAGTATCTATTGTTTCTTTTTCTGTGTTTCTAGTTATGTTTATTTGTATATACTCTGCTTTAATTATTTATCTCGTAGCACGTTATGGAAGTAAAAGATTTAAGTCATAGTTAGAGAAAAGCGGTTTGGTTAAATAAAAGAGTCTGAGACAAAATAGTTCTCAGTCACATCACCTGTAAAAAGGATTTCCTCTTGCCAACCGAGAACGTCTTTGTCAAGCCACCAACACTTCATATCAGCAGGACTAAATTCAGCTACTTTTGAACGTGTCGCATGTCGACGAACTGTTTCTTTAAAAGTCAAATCGTAGTAATAAGCGAAAACCTTGTTATCAAAAAGCTGCCGCAAGCGCTCCAGCATGTCACCATAAATATCCGTTTCATAAAAACCTTCAACAATTACCAGCAAATCATGCTCATGACCATAATGAGCAATCGTTTCTGTTAGAAAAATAGATAAGTTATCTGGTTCCACCTTTTCCTTTAGCATCTCACGCCGGACAAGATCCTGTGAAATCACAAGCATCCCACGACCAAAATGATTTTGTAATTTTTTAGCTAGGCTGGTTTTCCCAGAGTCGGAATTACCCCGAATGATGACTAGTTGCGCCATTAGTCAATCTCCTTCACCAAACGATTGTACTCGCGCTTGATACAACGGTTCATGACGATATGATTGCGACCTGCCACCCGCAAAATTTCTTCCGCTTCTTGACTTTGAAGTCCCAGCTGCGCCCAAAAAATCTTGGCATCCGTCTCAATAAAATCACGCGCCACATCCGGCAAAAATTCGCTTCGCCGAAAAACATTGACAATATCCACGGAAATAGGAATATCCTGCAAACGCGCATAAGCCGTCTCGCCCAAAATCTTTTGACCCGCTAACTTAGAATTGACCGGAATGATCTGATAACCCAGTCCCTGCATGATCTTTGAAATACGATTGCTAGTCGTTTCCTCACGGTCAGAAAGTCCGACAACTGCAATCACTTTGCTCATCTCCAAATAGGTCTGAATCATGTAATCACTAGGATTTTGAAATCGTACATAAAACACCTCACTTATTTCCTTATGACCAGTATAGCATTTTTTGAAAAAGGAGGTAAAGATTGGAGCCGGGTTTTTTTTAGTAACGAATCAGCAAATAGAACCGCCAATTATGTTATAATGGTTAGGTAAATAAAAATATAACCATTTTATTAATGACAGAAATATCGCTAACATCAAAGGATTATAATGAAAAAATTTTTTAATTTATTGACAAACTTAACGATTATAGCCGGTATCCTCATCATCAGTTACCCTGTTATTAGCCAAATTTATTACAATTACCAGACCAAACAAGAGGTTAAGGACTTTGACTCGTCTGCACAAAAATTAACTTCTGAAGATGTGACGGAACGGATAAAGCTAGCTACTGCCTACAATCGTTCTTTGCAAAATTTGACAGTAACGGATCCCTATACCAAAGAAGAAAATGCCAAAGGGCAGGCAGAATATGCTCGAATGCTAACTGTCCATGAAAAAATAGGCAGAATTTCCATTCCTAAAATTGATGTTGATTTACCAATATATGCCGGTTCAAGTGAAGAAGTCTTACAAAAAGGGGTGGGACATCTCGAAGGAACCAGTTTGCCGATTGGCGGGCAGAATACTCACACTGTTCTAACTGCCCACACGGGCTTGCCCAACAATCGTCTTTTTACCGACTTGGATAAAATGAAGGTGGGTGATAAGTTTTTCATTCAAAACATCGCTGAAACACTTGCTTACGAGGTTGATTCCATAACGGTGATCGAGCCGACCCAGTTTGACTCTCTAAATATTGTACCTGACAAAGACTACGTGACTTTGCTGACCTGTACTCCTTATATGATCAATTCGCACCGTTTACTTGTACGGGGCCACCGGATCCCTTACAAACCAAGTGAAGAAAAAGTAAAAAATCCGATTAGTCATATTTCTATTCCACCGCTTTATCTAGTCGTTTTCGCAATTCTATTTCTCATTTTCATTATTTTGGCTTGGAATAAGTGGAAATCGAAAAAAGCATAGAAAGAGCTATCATGTCAAGAAAAAAGAAAAACCAAAAACGGCTGCGACTAACCTATAAGATACTTACCATTCTGGGGTGCTTGATGATCTGTTATCCCTTTGTCAGTCAGATTTATTACCAATATGTGACTATGCAAGAGACAAAGCAATTTGATGACGAGAAAGGTAAATTAGTTGACCAAGATGTTGAAAATCGTATTGAACTCGCCAAAGCCTATAATAGCACCTTGTCCCCAGAAAAAATAGGAGACCCTTTCTCAAGCAGAAAAAAAGAGGAAGGTGTAGCTGAATATGCTCGCATGTTGCAACTGCAAGAAAAAATTGGTTATGTCACTATCCCTTCTATCAATCAAAAAATTCCCATCCGGGCAGGGTCATCTGAGAATGTCTTGCAAAACGGAGCAGGCCACTTAGAAGGAACCAGCCTACCCGTCGGTGGAGTTAGCACCCATACGGTCATCACCGCCCACAGAGGACTTCCCACAGCCAGACTTTTCACCGACTTGGATAAGGTAAAGGTCGGAGATGTCTTTTACATCACCAATATCAAGGAAACCTTGGCTTATCAGGTAGATAAGATTTTAACCGTTGAGCCTACCGATTTCAAACCAATACTGGTTAAAGAAGACGAAGATCGTGCCACTCTTTTGACTTGCACACCTTATATGATCAATTCTCATCGCCTACTCGTTCAAGGCAAACGCATACCTTTCCACGAAGCTGAAAAGGAGAAAAAAACAAAGATTGACTTTTTTGCCCAATACAAATGGTTTATCCTTCTTGCTACCGGACTCATCCTCCTACTCTTAGGCTATCTACTCTTTAAAATGTTAAGAAAGAAAGGAAAAGAAACATCACTTTCATGAAAAAGAAAAAACAATTACTTGGGCTGAGCCTCCTGTTAATTGGAATTGCGCTCTTCCTCTTTCCTTTTTTATCTATGATTAAAGAGGACATTTGGCAATCCAATGCTCAGCGCACCTATCAGCAGACCAGCGAGGAAACATTCCAAAAACTACGAACAGCCTTAGAACAAACCACTGTCACCGGAGCTATCCAAGATATTTTCCTAACAAAAAAAGAGACCGACGCCAAGCAAAAAACGCCCTACTCAGATCTGCTAGATACCAATCAAGTCGCTGGACGCATGACCATTCCTGCTTTAGGACAGCATTTCGACCTCTATCTTGACGCTGACTATGATAAGCTCCTAAAGGGCGTAGCGACTCTCGTCGGAACATCTGCTCCTCTGGGTATAAAAGGGCAACGACCGATTATCGCAGGACATAGAATTAATTATAATGACGTGTCTTTCTACTTTCTCCCCTCTCTCAAAAAAGGAGATAAAATTTATTTCGATATTCTTGGAAAAAATCTAGAATACGAAGTGACCGATAGCGAGATCATTGATGAATACGAAGGCGAAAAACTTAAACCAATCGAAAATGAAGACATGGTTACGCTCATGACCTGTATGAACGAACCAAGATATGACAAACGGCTCCTTGTCAATGCAAAAAGAGTTGTTTCAGATAGTGAAAAAAAGCAAAATGTATCTACTAATCCCTTGATTCCCTTTGTTAGCAACCAACATATTAAACTTGGTTTCAAATTACAAAGGCTTGCCCCTTATTTGATTGTGATTGTCGGAACAGCAATCTTTCTCTTTTTCAGCAAACGGCTATGGAATATCATAAAAAAACACTGATTCATCAGTGTTTTTTCTCGCTTTTATAAAGCTTATATCCTATCCCGATTAAGACAACGGCAAATCCTAAAAACCAATAAATGGCTAAGGTTCCCGTTTTGATAATCGGTGTTCTTGGTGATGTCGGTGGCACCAGTGTATTGGTAATCACCGTGCCAGTTTTATCTGCCATGTTTTGATAAGTTGCTGTATAGCCGTTAGGAACATCTTCTTCAGCTGTGTAGGTGTAATCTTTCCCTGCCGCATCTGTTTTTTCTAAATTCATAAAGGTATGTTCCCAGTTGTTGCTGTCATTCAGCTCAATTTCATCAATGACTTTCCCATTTTGTTTAAGATGAACAGTGATACTGTTTAACTTTTTACCTTTCCATTCCTTCCGAACTTTAAAGCTGGTCTTGTCTTCTCTCTGTTTTAAAACTTGCTTGGGATAGACATGAACGGCGTCATTTCCTACCGTGAAATAGCTGCCATCGGGTTTTGTCACAGGCAGTTCCACTTCTAATGGAACTGGTGTCGCATCACCCAACATCTGATTTCCTGATAACTTTGATTTTTCTTTATTGACAACAATATAGTACTTACCTGCCTTCAAAGCGCTAAAGATGAGACGACCACCATTTTCAGTTATCTTTGTTTGAACAAGCTCTCCATCCGCCTTATCCTTATGAATATCAAAGGCAACGCCATCAATGGTTGAGGCCTCACTACCAAAATAATTCTCAATGTCTAAAGGTTGTCCAGAATAACTATCTTTTCCTCCACCTTTGGGCCAACCATTCAAATCTTTTAACTTAACCAAGGTTAACACAATATCGTAGGTTGCATCTGACGAGGCTTGATTTTCCTGAGATGAGACGGTTGTAAATGGCCGCAAAGCTACCAAAATAACAATGGCCGTAAGTATGGATAGCAGACTGCTCAATATTCTTTTTCTTGTCATAGTATCCTCCTAAAACATAGCACTTGCACTCTTCACTAGGATATTCAACTCTTTTAAATACCCTAGTGAAGAGGTAAGGATTGTCCTTACTTCTTCATTTTATTACTTAGCTGAACGACGTTTCGCAATGAAACCTAAACCGACAACCAAGACACCCGCTGCAATCACGAGAGCAGAACCGATACCACCCGTTTGTGGAATTGTTACCTTGTTGTTGTTAACTTGGTTAATTCCACCTGTGTAAGTTGTTGATGAGATAGTGAACTCAACTGGTTGTTGCAACAAAGCGTAACCTGTTGGTGCTTCAACTTCGACCAATTTGTACTTAGTTTCACCAGTGGCGTTGTCATTTCCTTTTACACCATAAGGAAGCCCCTTAACTTCAAAAGTACCATCAGCTGCTGAAGTGAAGACAGTTGCATCTGCTTTATTAGCAACCCACTCATTTTTAGCAGGAGTTGTTCCTGATGCAGCTGTTTGTTTCAAATACTTGTCACCAGCTTCATTTGTAACAACAAACTTAGCCCCTGCAAGTTTAGCTGATGTCGCTTTGTCAATTTTTTCAAACTTAGCACCACCAGTGTGGAGTTCTGGAGTTTCATTAGGTTTAACTTCTTTTGTTGAATCTGGGTTAGTACCATAAGTCAACTTAACATCATTGGGGTTAGCTTCTCCCATAACTGCAGTTTCATTGATGACTGCGTCATAAGTAATAGTGATAACATCTTTTGGATTTAATGTTTTGATGTAATCTTCATTGAAAGCAATGCTAATTGCTGCTCCTTTTGTACCAACTGCATCTGTACCAGTAGTTGAATAGTTAGAAGGATTTACAACAGTGCCACCATTTTTAACAACAAGGTTGCCTGTGTAAGTCAAACCTGCTGAGAACTTATCGGTGAATTTTAAAACTTTATAGTCTTTAATACCTTCTGGCATTGTAGAAGTGACCTTGAAGGTCTTTGTTTCACCAACAAGAGCAGTATCGTGTTTAGCGTCTTCGCTAACTACTTTGTCAATACTTGGTTTGTCAACGGTATTTTTGGGATAAACATAGAGGGCATCAGCTCCAGTTGTAAATGTTCCACCTTCAGCTTTATAAACTGGAAGTTCAACAACAACTGGTACAGCCTTTGAGTTAGCAAGTTCTTCTTTTCCAGCAATTGTTGATTTTGTCTTGTCTTCAACGATGATGTACTTACCTTCTCTAAGACCTTTAAAAGTAATTTGACCCTTAGAGTCAGTTTGTCCTTCAACGACAGTACCTTGTGCGGCTGCACCGATATGATCTGCTGCAGAATCACTGTATTGGTAAACTTTGAAGAATACTCCTGGAAGGGTATCTTCTGTACCAAAGTAAGTGCCGCTGTCTAACTTAGCACCAGTGTAAGAGTCTTTTCCTTCACCTTTAGGGAAGTTCTTCAAACTATCTTCTGACAATTTGACCTTAGTCAAAACAATGTCATAAGTTTGCTCTGTTGTTGCGAATGCTGTTACAGTTCCTAATAATGAGAAAATCATCGCTAGGGCTGCAAGAGCAGTGAATAGAAAATATGAAAGTTTTTTCATTTTATTTTCCTCCTAAAAACCTTTCTGTTTTTTGCATATAATATAAAATTACTGCCAATGTTAATGTTAAAGTTCCCATCAAGATATATGGTAGGATACCTGAGCCACCTGTGTTTGGATAAGTCGGGTTCACCTTGTTCTTCACCGTCAGGGTTGCCGTTTCACTGATATTTGCATCTGTAAAGGTAACTTTCTTTTCAGAGGCATTACTGATTTCCAAATAATACTTTGGAACAACCTCCTCGATGTAGTAGGTGTAGTACTTACCGGTGGTCTTATCCTTAGGTGGGTAGCGTTTTGTAGCTTCCCATAGATATGGAGCTGTCGCATTTCGTTCCAACTGAATTGTCTCAACAAGCTCTCCATTTTGAGTTTGTCCGTCCGTTGTCCGGTACAACTTAACCTCTAGTTTCTTCGGTAGCTGGTCATTTGCAATCGGATTGCCGTCCTTGTCATACCAGAGTTTCTGGATCTTAATTGACGGATACCTCGTGTTGGTGATGACAAATCCATTTTGAGCGTCACCGCTATAATCGGCATCGTATTCAGGTGGAATCTCCTTTTCTCTAACCACGTACTTAAAGTCGGTGATTTTCTTCTCCGCTGCGGCTTTTTGTAATAGTTTCGCAGCAGATTCTTCATCTGGTAGCGGACTAAAGGTATCTTTCCAGTTATTGCTGTCAGAGAGCTCTTTTTCTTCCTTAAGCTCTTCTTTTGCAACACCGTCTTCCTTCCAAGTCGCGTAAAGCTGTGCCGTTATTTTAGAATGTGTTGTTTCAGAGTCACGCCACTTCTTCTCAACCGGAATGGTAATTCGCTTGTTGACTTTGTTGGTAACTACATTGGTTTCACCAAATTTTGGTTCGGTATTGTATTTTACTTGGAAAGTATTAACAGCCGTCTTACCACCAATATTATTATCCTTGTCATAAGCCGGAGCTTTCATATTCAGGATTGCATGCAAAATGGTGTACTTATGAATGACCGTTGTTGGTTTAGAAACAATTCTGATTGCTGTTACTTTTTCGTAGTCGGTTGGACTTGTTGTCCAATATGAACTATTTACCTCTGTGTCAGCATCCATGGTTGGATATTTATCCGTTCGATAGTAAATATCAAAATCTGCCGTCTTATCTTCATCACCGACTTTCACAGTGATTGGGCCTGTCAAGGTGTTTGAAAAGGCAGATTCGGCACCACCCGCTGTCGTTCGACCGCTGTCTCCAACATGAGGAAGGACATCGTAAATTTCCACCCTTGTTAGATCTTTATCGTAGTAATTTCGCACTTGCAGGTCATATTGGAAGTGACCCGAAGTGGAAGTTAACCCACCGTACTCTGTTTCAATACCGTCTTTACTGAAGTCTCGACCATAATATTGAGGCCCACCTTCAACCAGTGGCTCTGTACTACGGATCATCTTAACACTCTGCAGACTTTCTGTTACATTCCCTATAACCTTTGAAGTTGCCTTTACGACCTTGTCCGTAGTGTCGCCGTTCATGTTGATGTCTCTTTCGTCATCCACAATCTGATTTGAATCGGAATGAATGGCATCTGGGAACGGTTGACCATTGTCTTGGTAGAAATAAAGTTCATTCGTGTTATTGAAAGTTGGGGTCTCTGCCTTACTTGGGATAATGTCACTATTGATTTTTAATCCCTTTAGTTTGAAAGCATAACCTGTCCCGTTATTTAAGTCTTTTACCAGACCTGATTTTAATTTGATTTTGACCGCTGTTCGACCACTACCATTGTAATTTTCAATAACTGAAAATTTATCAATCATGTTCAGATTTGCTATCCCGATTGCTTCAAGCATATCTTCCGCTTTTGTTTTGTCTACACCTGGTGCAATACTAACCCCCTTAGGAAGAAGATCAACAAGCGTTGGATTCTTTAGGTAGCGTGCTTTAGAAAGCTGTTCAAAATTCAATCCCAATAGGAAGAAGACTGATTCTCCCTCAATACCTGAAGTTTGTCCATCTGTATTCTTTGATAGACGAATCTTTTCTACAAATGGTACAAACTGTTTGTTCCATTCATCGGATATATTAATTGGAACATCTTGATTTTGAGAGTTTTTCACTTTCGCTTCAAGACCGACCACATTTTTTATATCCTTTGCAGCAGAATAAGGAACATGATAAGGGTCTTTAAAAGCCATATAGACGAAACCATCAATGTACTTTCCAACTGGTAATTCATAGCCCTTAATAAAGTGGATGGTTATTTTAGTATATTTTGGAGTGACGGCCGGCGCGTCTGCTTCCGTTAACTCACCATTTCGGATCTTTTCAGCCGCAGTATTTAGTTCGTCTTGTGCATCCTTATTAATTTGATCCCCCGGAGCAAAAGTGTCATAAGTTCCATCGCTCTTATAGGCACGTATTTCCATCTTATCATTGATAGGTTTACTATTTGAGCCTTGTCTTTCAAAGAAAGAATCAACACTAGTGAAATACAGTCTTGAGTCAAACTTGCTGGCATCTTCAACCAGAGTAATCTCTTGCATTGGTTTTGATAGCTTGTTTTCTACCTTGACTGTATAGTCTAGTCGCTGTGCGTAAAGTCCAGCTACATCGTGTTGCACCGTCTGGTGTTCTGTCCTCTTGGAAAGAAGCCCCGTCCCACTGAAATCATCTGCAATGAGATTAAAAGTTATATCGTCACTATTTTTATATTCTTCATTTGGCGATGGATTGAAAGGAGTTGCTGTGATATCCGCCTTATTTGTAAAATTAGGTTTGTTGTTGCCGTCTTTGTACTTAGCATCTGGAAAAGATAGGTACAACATAGCCTTACTGACGTCAATATTGTGACGGAAGTCCGTATCAAATTCACTTTCTAAGAATTCCTTTGTATATGTCACTGTGCCAGTGCTACTATCGTAAGTCCAGCCAGGATTAAGGGCTTGGTCAAATTTAGCAGCAACCTTTTGACCCTGACTATTCGTATAAGTCGGTAGCGTATCCTTGATGACGACTTTTTTCATCATCCGCTGCTGACCTGAATTTGCCTGTACTTGATATGTGAAACTGAACGGTATAGGCTCTGCACCGGTTTCAGAAATTCTAGTCGGATCTTCTGTCTTAGCTGTTCCTCCGTAGAGAAGCTGACCATCTTCGCTACTAGTAGCAACTACCTTTGTTAGGTTCATATTTGGATAAGTTGGAGTATACTCCTGATCATTTCCTGTGTATAGAACTCCACCATTCTTATCCTTAAGAGTAACCTTTGGTTGTAGCTTATAGTCTTTTGGAACTAACCCGTTTGTAAAGCTAAAAACATAAGGTATGCTAATCTTGGTTGTTGATGTAATGGAATTGAAACGAATACGATAAATCGTCTTCCCATTTTTCACTATTTTTTCTGCACTTTTGATTAGAGTAATACCTTCGGTCGGAACTGTAAAGTTATCTAGATAAGCATCTGTGTTCAGCACCTTACCGCCCTGATATAGAGTGGTTGGCATTTCAATATCTAGATAAGGTTCTTCTATGTCTGAGGTTAAACTAGTTCCATCAATATCCACATAAGTGGTAATCTGTTCATCTGTACGATAAGCCGTATTTGCATTTGGCTTTATCGTGACAGTTGGAACTGTTGCCGTCGGTGTAGGAGGAGGGCCTGGTGGTAATGCATCGTCATCATCTTTTGATGTAGTCGCAGCTGGAGTTGTTTGACTCGTTGAGCTGTTACTTTCTTGACTAGAACTACTAGAGGTTTCCTGACTCTTATTGACAGTGCTTTTCTGAGTTTCACTACTAGAACTTCCCGAGTCTTCTTTTTTGGCAGTTTCAGCAGAGTTACTCACTAGAGCAGAAGACGGGCTGGTCTGTACTTGTGCAAAAGCAAGAGAAGCACCACTCACTCCTTGTAAAATTATGTTCATAAGCAGAATTAGAACTAAAAATAGACTGCCTTTTTTCTTCATTGCCTCTCCTTTTCTAAATTTATTTCACATTCCGGATGAAATTTAATATATATTAAAACATTTCATAAAACAGCTTTTTATGAAATTTATTTCTGTATGGAAGTCATGCTATTCCCTTCAGGACCTTGATTTAACCAAGCCCAAAAGAAAATCCCAACAAATGAGAGTCCCTCATGGTGTTTGTTAGCTGAAACAAGTTAACGCTTTCTTACACACTGGACACTTTCAATCATTGGTTGTGTTACATACTTATACAAGTGTGAAATCTTGATAAATACGATCCCGACTACATTGTAGCACATTTATTTAATTAAGACAAGTCAAAAAAATTTAATCTTCAAATTATTTCTATATAATAAAAAACGCCTGCTTACGAAGTTGTTCTTAAACAAAAAAACAATTTCGTAAACAAGCGTCTACCCTATCAAATGATGATGAGTGTTCCCGCTAGGACCGAAGTCCCAGCGGTAGACCAGAGCTAGACTAAGAGCACAAGACTCCATCATCATAACACTCAA
>ERZ773062.1105-NODE-1105-length-11916-cov-94.253857_pt1 | contig 11916 bp, 10 predicted proteins | sample MGYA00580626_ERZ773062 | MGnify/ENA primary metagenome ERZ773062 (study PRJEB29015, sample SAMEA2738003) | human oral metagenome | biome: human oral; feature: human-associated habitat; material: dental | place: China | collected 2058 ...
TCCACCACTAGTCAAAACAGCAATACGTTTCATTTGGTTTTGCTCCTTTTTCTTTTAACATTCTTATTGATTATACCACATTTCATTTGAAAATTCTTCTATTTTTCGTATTTTTAGCGATAAATCGTTTTCATAGCAATTCCCTCTAATTTTTCCTGTAAAGCAGGGTCTTTTTTTACAAAATGACGGGAGGAAACAATTGTTTTTTCTTCCTCTACATATCTGATAATAACAGGAATAGGGCCTTTATATTGTTCCAAGATATTTGAAATCTCTTTATCGTTGGCGTGATTTTTAACTTGAATCCAGAATCGTTCAGCGACTGCTTCTTTCAAATCTTGTGCAATCATTTGCAGACGACCATCTCGGGATTGAACCTTGCCATTGAAATAGTAGAATTTTCCTTCGGATAAAATGGAAGCGAATTTTCGATATTGGTCAGAAAATACAGTTACATCCAGCCGAGACTTACTGTCATGAACCTGTAGAAAGGCCATACTCTCGCCTTTCTTAGTTCGAATGACTTTTATTTTTTGCACTTCAACTAGAAGAGTTGCTTGACTCCCCTCAGTGAGATTAACGATGGACGTTGTTGGATATAAAGCTTGTTTGGCAAGAGTTTGTAGAGGATGGGCACTGATTCCAACTCCAATCAGTTCCTGCTCCTTATAAAATTTTTCTGCCTCTGTAAAATCATCAGCCTCAGTCCAACTATAGTTTGCATCCGCAAAGAGTCCTCCTAACTCCTCAACAAAAACAAACAAATTGGGCAGGTTCACTAAGATTTTCTGGCGATTCTTGTCAAATTCATCAAAAAGCCCCAGTTCAACCAAAGGAGTCAAAAGCGATAGTTTCTTGTAATTCTTAGGAAGACGTGTGACGAAATCTTCCACACTTGAAAAAGGACGATTTTCGATAATCCAGTAAGAAAAATCTCTTGGCATGCCCTTAATGGCTTTCAGACCAAGATAGATTTTCTTCTGAGCAATCTTATCGTGATAGGGAATACTGTTGATAGCTAAAGGCGCTACTTGAAATCCCATCTGCAGAGCATCGACAATATACTCACTGCTTGAATAATTCAACATGACTTGAAAGAAAATAGCAGGATAGTGCGTCTTGAAATAAGCAAGCTGGAATGCCAGTGCTGAGTAGGCATAGGCGTGGGATCTGTTAAATCCATAGCCCGCAAACTTTTCCATCACTGCAAAAACTTGGTTGGCCTTTTCTTCTGAATGCCCCAGTTTCATAGCTCCTGTGATAAAATCTTCCTTCATTAAATGCATCTCTTTAGCATTTTTCTTACCCATGGCTCGTCTGAGAATGTCAGCTTTACCAAGACTGAAACCTCCAAAACGCTGAGCAACCTGCATGACTTGCTCTTGATAGAGCATGATACCGTAGGTTGATGACAGGATGTCTTCCAAGGCAGGATCCAGCACCGTCACCTTTTCTTTGCCATGCTTACGAGCCACAAAATTATCGATATAATCACTAGCACCTGGTCTGTTGAGGGATGTCGTTGCTACCACTTCTTCGAAGACTTGCGGCTTGACTCGTTTCAAGAGTCGGATGGCTCCAGGTTGTTCAAATTGGAAAATGCCTTTGGTATTTCCAGCAGCAAAGAGGGCCAGAGTGTCCTTGTCTTCCAAATCAATCTCTTCGATTTTCAGATGAACACCCTCTGACTCAGCCAGTAATTCCTGCATTTTTTGGACAAAAGTTAGGTTACGCAGACCTAGGAAATCCATTTTTAAAAGGCCATTAGCTTCAACACCATGAGCATCATACTGGGTGATCAGCATATCCTCACCGTATTTGAGCGGGATATAGTCTGTCAGGTCTTGGTCACTCATAACGACCCCAGCTGCATGGATAGAGGTCTGACGAGGATACCCTTCAATCTTTCGAGCAATCTCAAAAGCTTTTTGGTATTCAATCTTGCTATTGATGACCTGCCTAAACTGTAAATTCTTTTCATAGGCTGTCGTTAGCGTATCTCGGAAACTGATTTTTTTCGTAATATTTGTTAGTTCGTACTCTGGAACACCATAGCGTTTGAAAACATCACGAATTGCCTGTTTTGCTCCAAAGGTCGAATAAGTGACAATCTGCGCCACATGTTGACTACCATAGCGATCACGAACATAACGAATGAACTCTGGTCTATAGAGGTCAGGAATGTCAATATCAATATCAGGCATGGTGTAGCGCTCACGATTTAAAAAGCGTTCGAAAATCAAGTTCTTTTCAATCGGATCAATCCCTGTGATATCAAGTGAGTAAGCCACCAGACTACCAACCGCAGAACCACGCCCCATACCCATATAGTAGCCTTGGGAACGTCCAAAACGAAGCAAATCCCAAACTACAAGGAAATAGTCATCAAAGCCCATATCATGAATCACAGCTAATTCTTCATTCAGTCGCTCATGATAAAGAGCTGAGGTTAGCCCCTTGTCACTCAACCCTTGCTCAGCTCTGGCTCTAAGTTCTTCTACCGCTGGTCTTTCAGGATTAAAGCGAGGAAGTTTTAAACTTGGGTCGATTTGATAGCTTACTTTCTCTATAAGACCTTGGAGATTGGCAAGCGCCTGAGGGAAGCGATTTTTAAATCGAGCTTCTAAATCTGAGGCTGGTAGAAAGATCCCCTGTTGTGAATGTACATCCACTTCTCTCAGGCTGACATTGTCCTTGACTGCTGACAAGATTTGTAAAACCTGTAGGTCTTCTTTTTCAAAAGAGTTGACTTGATAGAGTGGAAGAATGGGTCTGGTAAAGACTTCTTGAGGAGTATCTGGACTAACACCGATAAAATAATCAACCCCCAAATCCAACTGTTCGACCCCATTAAAATAGGGAACAATAATAGCAACATCTTCGAGGTGGGAGGTGAAGTCAGACCAATTTTTCCGTCCAGTCATTTTTAAAGTGGATAACTTCATCAACTCTTGATAACCTTTAGTGGATAGGGCTAGAAAACGTAGAGAGAGATTCTCCTCATCTTTGACCAAGGTCATTTCTAGACCGACTAAAGGTTGAATGCAATGCTTACGAGTTGCTTCTAGAAAATGATAGGCTCCATAGAGATTATCCACATCCATGATAGCAAGGTGAGAATAGCCGTATTCTTTAGCTGTTTGTACATATTTTTCAATCGAAACTACACTTTCCATAAAACTATAAACAGTCTTGGTGTCGAGTTGTGCAATCATTTCATCTCCTCCTTGCTTTAGATATAGTACTATTATACCATTTTAAAAACTAGAATGAAAAGGTAGAAGACCATTCCTTTTAAAGTGACTTCATCACAGGTCAACAATATCTTTTTTACCTTATTTTTGATATACTAAATTTAGAATATTTTCAAAGGAGAGCGCCATGCGTTTTAATCAATTCAGCTACTTGCCCGTTTCTCATTCGCAAGTTTTACACGAGTTATCCCAGCTTGGTTTGAAGCTGGTACCAGAGCAAGCATCAAAAAAACAACTTGAACAATTTGTCCGCTGGAGTTTTTTCACTTATACCAATACCGATTATGCTCTATCCACCCTAGCTGCAGATAGAGAAACGGATCTACTAAGCTTCTTTCAGTCTGATAAAGAGTTGACAGCTGATATTTTCTACACAGTAGTTTTTCAACTTTTAGGATTTAGCTATCTTGTTGACTTTGAGGACGCCGAACAATTCCGTAAAGAAACTGGATTTCCTATTGCTTATGGGGATCTCATTGAAAATCTTTATCAATTGCTAAATACGCGAACTAAAAAGGGAAATACCCTCATCGACCAGCTTGTTAGTGATGGTCTTATTGCAGAAGATAATCACTACCACTACTTTAACGGTAAAAGCTTAGCAACCTTCTCTACTCATAATGTCATTCGTGAAGTTGTTTATGTAGAGAGTCGCGTGGATACTGATAAAGACGGACTCCCTGATTTAGTCAAGGTCAGCATTATTCGCCCACGTTACGATGGACAGATTCCTGCTCTTATGACTGCCAGTCCTTATCACCAAGGCACCAACGACAAAGCTAGTGACAAGGCTCTCTACAAAATGGAGGGAGAGCTTGAGGTTAAGCCGCCCCACACCATTGAACTTGAGGAGCCTGAGATTGATTTTGTCGAGCCTCATGGTCAAGCAGAAGTCGTCGTAGAAGCTGAAGAAAAGTTAACTCATATCAATAGCTCATATACCCTCAACGATTACTTCCTTCCACGAGGATTTGCCAATCTCTATGTATCGGGTGTTGGAACCAAAGATTCTCAAGGGCTCATGACCAATGGTGACTACCAGCAGATTGAAGCTTATAAAAATGTCATTGATTGGCTCAATGGTCGTTGTCGTGCTTTCACGGACCATACGCGCAAACGTCAAGTCAAGGCTGACTGGTCAAACGGAAAAGTCGCAACAACAGGAATTTCTTATCTAGGCACCATGTCTAATGGTCTCGCCACCACAGGTGTCGATGGCTTAGAAGTGATTATCGCTGAAGCAGGTATTTCCTCTTGGTACAACTACTATCGGGAAAATGGTCTGGTAACCAGCCCTGGTGGTTATCCAGGTGAGGATTTTGACTCACTTGCTGAATTGACCTACTCCCGCAATCTCTTAGCTGGTGACTATATCCGTGCTAATGAAGCCCACAAAGCGGATTTAGAAAAGGTAAAAGAACAATTAGATCGCAAGACAGGTGACTACAATCAGTTTTGGCATGACCGCAACTATCTGCTCAATGCTCAAAAGGTTAAAGCCGAGGTCGTTTTTACTCATGGTTCCCAGGATTGGAATGTCAAACCTCTTCATGTTTACCAGATGTTTCATGCTCTTCCAGCTCATATCAATAAGCACCTATTTTTCCATCATGGGGCTCATGTTTATATGAATAACTGGCAGTCAATTGACTTCCGCGAATCCATGAATGCCCTCTTAAGCAAGAAATTGTTAGGGCTTACAACAGACTATCAACTTCCTACTGTCATCTGGCAAGATAATACTGAGCCTCAGATGTGGCAGAGTCTTGATGACTTTGGCAAGCAAGATGAACTGCATACCTTCTCTCTTGGTAATGAGGAAAAAGTGATTCAAAACCAGTATGATCCAAAAGATTTTGATCGTTATGGTAAGACTTACCAGACCTTCAACACCGAACTTTACCAAGGAAAAGCTAATCAGATCACCATTGACCTTCCAGTAAGTCAAGACATTCACTTAAATGGGCGAGTGGAGCTGAAACTTCGTGTCAAATCAAGTACAAACAAGGGCTTATTGTCTGCTCAACTGCTAGAACTTGGACAAAAGAAATATCTGCAGCCTTATCCAGCTGTTTTAAGTGCTAGAACCATCGACAACGGTCGCTACCACATGTTAGAAAATCTCTGCGAACTGCCATTTACTCCAAGCGCCCAACGTGTCATCACCAAAGGCTACCTTAATTTACAAAATAGAAATGACTTACTGTTAGTAGAGGATATTACTACAGATGAATGGATGGATGTGCAATTAGAACTGCAGCCAACTATTTACAAGTTAAAAGAAGGAGATACTCTCCGTTTAGTCCTCTATACAACAGACTTTGAAATCACTGTCCGTGATAATACAGACTATCACTTAACAGTCGATCTCACACAATCCTCCATCACCATCCCCTCATAAAAGGAGTCAGCCTCATATGAATAAATCTGAACATAGACACCAACTCATCCGTGCACTTGTAGCTAAAAATAAGATTCATACACAGGCAGAGTTGCAAGCTTTACTAGCTGAAAACGACATCCAAGTCACACAGGCTACTCTCTCACGCGATATCAAGACTATGAACCTTTCAAAGGTTCGCGAAGCAGAACATTCTTACTATGTTTTAAATACTGGTTCCATCTCCAAATGGGAAAAACGCTTGGAAAACTATATGGAAGATGGCTTAGTCATGCTACGTCCTGTCCAGCATCAGGTTGTCCTCAAAACCTTGCCAGGTCTTGCCCAATCGTTTGGAGCTGTTCTCGATGCTCTCAATTTTAAACAAATCATTGCCACAGTATGTGGTGATGACGTCTGCCTTCTTATCTGTGAAAATGCCGAAGAAGCACAGACTTGCTTTGAAATTCTTAAAAAATTTGCGCCACCATTTTTCTTCAATGACTAAAACAGAACCCCGTGATGAATACAATCACGGGGTTCTGTTTTATCAATGTCGATAGGCTATTTTTCTTCTTTATCAGCCTTCTCATTGTCTTTTTTTTCTCGTGCTAATCTAAGAGCACGTTTGGGATTGAGACGATTAAACAATTCTTCTAGTTTCTTTTCATTCCATACATCTGCTGCAGAAACAAAGTTTCCATCTGCATCTCGGAATGATATCGGTTTATCTCCCATATCAATCTCCTAGTCTACAAATTCAAACTCAAACTTGCCGATGCGTACCAAGTCTCCATCCTTGGCTCCACGCGCACGAAGGGCTTCGTCAACCCCCATACCACGTAACTGACGAGCAAACTTCATGACAGACTCATCACGATCAAAGTTGGTCATGTTAAAGAGTTTCATGAGTTTTTCACCAGAAAGTACCCATGTAGCATCATCATCACGGCTAATCTCAAAGGCCTTTTCTTCCTCATCAAAGCCATAGTAAGCTTCTTCTTCCATATCAGACTCGTCATAGAGCAAGAACTCAGGAGTCTTGTCCAACAACTCGGCTGTAGCATCCAAAAGAGTTGCCAACCCTTGCTTGGTCAATCCAGAAATAGGGAAGATTGCTGGTAGTTCTTCAAACTCGTCGTAGTTTGCTGCCAACTTTTCCTTGAAAATTTTAAGATTTTCCTGACTTTCAGGCATATCCATCTTGTTAGCCACGATGATCTGCGGACGCTCCATGAGACGAAGGTTGTATGATTCCAATTCTTTATTGATAGCAAGATAATCTTCGTAAGGATCACGACCTTCGCTAGCAGACATATCAATGATATGCAGAATCACGCGTGTACGCTCAATATGCCGTAAGAATTGCGTACCCAAACCAACACCTTGACTAGCTCCCTCAATCAATCCTGGTAAATCGGCTACTGCAAAAGATTCACCTGACTGGGTACGAACCATACCCAAATTAGGGACAATCGTCGTAAAGTGGTAGGCACCAATCTTTGGTTTCGCTGAAGTGATGACACTAAGTAAAGTTGACTTTCCAACAGAGGGGAAACCGACCAAGCCGACATCCGCCAAGATCTTTAATTCCAGTTGCAACTCACGTTCCTGACCCGGCTCTCCATTCTCAGAGATTTCAGGTGCAGGATTTTTTGGTGTCGCAAAACGGATGTTTCCTCGACCACCTCGACCACCATGGGCCACGATAAATTCTTGGCCATGCTCAATCAAGTCTGTAATGACTTTACCTGTCTCTGCATCACGTACAGTAGTTCCTTGTGGTACCCGAACACGAAGATCTTCTGCACCACGTCCATGCATTCCTTTAGTCATCCCTTTTTCACCAGATTCGGCCTTGAAATGACGGTTATAGCGAAAATCCATCAAGGTACGCAAGCCTTCGTCCACAACGAAAACGACGTTACCTCCACGTCCACCATCACCACCCCAAGGACCGCCATTCGGGACATACTTTTCACGGCGAAAGGCGACCATGCCATCGCCACCATTACCAGCCTTGACTTTGATCTTAGCTGTATCTAAAAACATACTCATATTTTCTTCTCACTTTAAAAAGGACTGGAAAATCCAGTCATTAGTTATTGTTTCTATCTTAGCAACTTGCTTAGAATCTGCTAAAAGCTCCAAGCGCTGTCGCAAAGATACCAGCAAGGGTTACAAACAACATAATTAGCACGACAAAAAGCGTTACTTTTTCAAACATTGTTTTTTTACGTTTTCCATTATCTCCAAAAGCCATCTGGACTCCTTTTTATTTCTCTTTGTTCTATTCTGATTCTCTTTTAATATTCGCTAGAAACAGGTGCAATTACCCATAAAATCAAGTAAGCAAGTACCCCTGCCCCATAACAAAAGGCAAGAACGCCCCAAATCACACGGACAATGGTAGGGTCAATATCAAAATAGTGGGCTACACCTGCGCAAACGCCTCCAATTTTTTGATCTCTACCACTTCTCATAAATTTTTTTGCCATATTTTATTCTCCTATATTTTTACTAATCTCTCCAATAATCCCGGATGCTAGACAATTGCTTTTTAGAAGCCTTTAATATTCGTTTGGACTCTTTAACTGGAGCTGAAACAGCCTGCTGAGGTAGGTACAAAATAGTTTTTAAGAATCGCTGTGTCATGGGTTCGTCGCCACGTAGTTCCTGCTCAAATTTATTTGAAATCATCGCATCAAGATAAAACTCATGAACTCGTTTCCCAAAATTCTCAGCCGAAATCTCATACAACTTGTCAGCCAACTTCTGCTCATCCATATCTGGAGTGGCGATCAAGGCCTCCAAGATTGCACCAGCAAGATCATGCTCTCCATAGTAGAGGGTTCCAAACATTTTGTCACTGATCAGATTATCCAGATAAGGATTGCCATGAGCGATGACAGGCGTTCCACTTGCTAAACTCTCTAGGTAAGTTAATCCTTGGGTTTCACTAGTAGAGGCAGAGATGAAGAAATCTGCAGCCTTATAGTATAAAGCTGTCTCACTTGGAGAAATCATACCTGTAAAAATCACATGTTTTTGCAGGTTTAATTTCACTGCTTGCTCTTTCAGACTGTCCAGATAGGGACCGTCACCAGCAACAACAAGTTTCACCTTGTCTTCTTTCAATACCTCAGCAAAGGCGTTTAGGACCGCTTGGATATTCTTCTCATAAGAAATACGCGAAAGGCTCAGCAGCATTTTCTCGCCTTCCTGAATGCCTAACTTCGAACGAAGCTCTTGTAAGTTTTCCTCTTTGATCTCAGGTCGTTCAAACTTAGCCAGCTCAATTCCAGTTGGGATGACACGCTTTTCAACCTTGACTTTGTATTTAGATAAAAGGTCACGAACAATCTCACTTGGGCAAATCACACCATCTACATCATGAAGGAAGCCACGCACCAAATATTTTACCATACTCGGACGAATTAGCATGCCCTTAGCAATGTAATGCACATAGTCTTCATACTGGGTATGATAAGTGTGAATAACTGGAATTTTTAATTCTCTCGCAATCCAAATCCCTAACAAACCAAGGGAAAATTCTGTCTGGGTATGAATGATATCGAGTTGATACTGCTTGGCAATTTCAAGCGCCTTTGTAAAACCTCGGTAGGCAAATCGTCGATCCTTAAACGCAAAGAAAGGGACACTCGGAATTCGAATAATTTGCCAATCCTCGTATCGGTTCACGTCTTTATCAGTCGTTGTAAAGATAAAAACTGCATGCCCCTGCTTTTCAAGCTCAGTTTTCAAAGTCCGAATACTAGTCGCAACCCCGGAAACCTGAGGGAAATAGGTGTCAGTAAATAAACCAATTCGCATAAATTACCTCACTTTTTGCCCAAAGCAGCCTGTTCTCGATAAAATTTTAACCAGATTTCCAACAAATGCTCCTCAGAGTACTCTTTGGAGATCTCGCGAGCTTTTTCTTTCAAGTCTTTTAAGGCTTCCTGGTCATTCTTGTATTCTAGGATTGCTTCTCTCATCTCAGAAACATCACTTGTAGCACGATAATTCCCTTCAAGGATGACCTTATACAAGTCCAAATCCCTTAACATAATCGGCGCCTCGCAACTTGCCGCCTCTAAGATGGTCATAGGGAATAATTCGTTGTAACTTGGTAGCAAGAACAGATCCGCCATAGCGTAAAGTTCCCGCATCCGTTCCGGTGACACAATTCCGGGGAAAATTAGATTTTTAGGTGGATTGTCCATGATTTTTTTATAGCGTTCATAACCATCTGTTATTCCACCAAATGAAAAACCACCAGCCCAGATAAAAGTAATTTCTGGCAATTCCTCAGCAAGACGGATAAAATCATCAATCCCTTTACGTTTCTGAACCTGACCTGCACCGACAACAACAAACTGATTCTCAGCTAAATCCATTTCCTGACGAAGTTTTGCTACTTGGTCAGCTGGCAGTGGATGCCATTTTTCTTTATTTACAAAGTTTGGAATATAAGTTACTTTTTCACGAGGAATACCAGCTGCCACCAAATCCTCGATAAACATGGGATTGACCACCACCAAGTGTTCCATTCGATTGTAAAAGGAAAAAACATAGCGTTTGATAATTCCCTTTAAGAAAAATGGAATTTTCAAGCTTCCCTCAAGCGTATCAGGCAAGAAATGCACATAGCCAATTTTTCTCCCAGATCGCTTCTTTTGGAAAGTAGATAAATAATAAGGGAAATCAATGGTGTGAAAGTGGGTTACATCGGCCTCTACAGGAAGATTCTCCGTAACAATCAACTGATCTTGGGCATCACGATGTAGGAGACGTACCAATTCACGGTAGGCTCCTGATACTCCTTGACCAGCTACTTTTTCACTTGAACTTAGCATATTGACACGCAATTTTTCGTTTTCCATACCATTCATTATACCATTTTATTTCCAGAAAATCAGCAAAAGAAAGAAGAGACCAGAGGAAAAAGAGGAATTTACCCTATTTTCCAATCGTCTCTCACATTTTTCTTACTCTTTACTTAATTCCTAGGGCGATACGCGCGTATCGGCTCATTTTTTCAACTGTCCAAGCTGGATACCAGACCAATTTAACCTCGGTATTGGTTACCTCAGGCACATCTGTCATCGCATCGTGTATCTGGTCTGTCAAAAGGTCAGCCAGTGGGCAGCCCATGGTTGTCAAGGTCATATCAATTTCAGTGTGACCTGTCTCACCATCAAAACGAATTTCATAAATCAAACCTAAATTGACAATATCAATCCCCAACTCAGGGTCGATGACTTCTTCCAAGGCATTTAAAATACGTGTTTTAATAGCCTCAATTTGCTCTTCTGTATAAGCCATGTTCATCCTCACTCTAATCTTCAATAAAATCACGAAGGGGCTTGCTGCGACTTGGTTGGCGCAATTTTCTCAAAGCCTTAGCCTCAATCTGACGGATACGTTCACGAGTCACGTTAAAGACTTTACCAACATCTTCAAGAGTACGCATTTTCCCATCGTCCAAACCGAAACGAAGGCGCAAAACGTTCTCTTCACGGTCTGTGAGAGTATCCAAGACTTCATCCAACTGCTCACGCAAAACGATACGAGTTGTGTAGTCCACTGGATTTTCAATCACTTCGTCTTCGATAAAGTCCCCAAGATGGCTATCGTCCTCTTCACCAATCGGTGTTTCAAGAGATACTGGCTCTTGGGCGATCTTCAAGATTTCACGCACCTTGTCAGGTGTCATATCCATTTTCTCAGCGATTTGTTCAGGAGTTGGATCTTGGCCCAATTCTTGAAGAAGATTCCGCTGTTCACGGACAAGCTTGTTAATAGTTTCCACCATGTGAACAGGAATACGAATGGTACGAGCCTGATCAGCGATGGCACGAGTGATCGCCTGACGAATCCACCAAGTTGCATAAGTAGAAAACTTAAAGCCTTTTGAATAGTCAAACTTATCAACCGCCTTCATCAAGCCCATGTTTCCTTCTTGGATCAAATCAAGAAACTGCATACCACGACCTACGTATCGCTTCGCAATCGAAACTACCAAACGAAGGTTGGCTTCTGCAAGACGCTGTTTGGCTTCGATATCACCAGCTTCAACAGCTAAAGCTAATTCTTTTTCTTCTTCGTTGGTCAAGAGAGGAACGACCCCAATTTCCTTCAAATACATACGGACAGGGTCATTAACCTTAGCAGAAGTTGAACCAATCAAATCCTCATCACTGAGCTCTGGCTCTTCTTCTGTGCTAAGCACACGCGCACTTGGATTTCCTTCGTTATCTGTGATAGAAATTCCAGCAT
>ERZ773062.1110-NODE-1110-length-11894-cov-15.234986_pt1 | contig 11894 bp, 7 predicted proteins | sample MGYA00580626_ERZ773062 | MGnify/ENA primary metagenome ERZ773062 (study PRJEB29015, sample SAMEA2738003) | human oral metagenome | biome: human oral; feature: human-associated habitat; material: dental | place: China | collected 2058 ...
AGATACCGAAAACACCACATTCTTCATTAAGAGATTTTACTTCGTATGTCATTTTATATACCTAATTTTTATTTGTGTATCATTCCTTAACGATACTAGAGCGGAATGATACGGCAGAAGCTCGTTTCACTCGCAACAATAAATCATTTGCAATTGTCGTAAGTTAGATCTACTTGATTTTACATTTACTGATGATTATCTATTAGAAAATCTATAAAGCCTATTTTCCAGTAAAGTATTTAACCGCTGATGCAAAGAGATATTGGTCTTTATTTCCTGGAATATTTTGGAAAAGACCGTCTTCGAAACGTTCTGAGTGACCCATCTTCCCAATGATTTGACCGTTCTTGCTTGTGATACCTTCAATCGCATTGACAGATCCGTTAGGATTGTATTTAGAATCCATGCTTGGTTTGCCTTCGAAGTCAACATATTGGCTAAAGATTTGTCCATTGTCACGAAGCTCTGCAAATTCTTCAGCTGTCACGACAAACTTACCTTCACCGTGTGATACTGGAATGGCATGGATGTCCCCAACTTTCACGCCAGCAAGCCATGGTGAGTTGATATTGGCAATACGTGTTTCCACCATCTTAGCCACGTGTTGGTTGGCATCATTGTAGAATAGGGTTGGACTAGTACTGCTTGCATCTTCAAAGTTACCGTATGGAAGAAGACCTGATTTGACAAGAGCTTGGAATCCGTTACAGATACCGATAATCAAACCACCACCTTCGATGAAGCTATCAATGGCTGCACGTACTTTTTCATTGAGCAAGATGTTAACGATAAATTTAGCTGATCCATCTGGTTCATCGGCTGCTGAGAAGCCACCTGCAAAGAAGATAATGTTAGCTTTTTCGATATTGTCAACCATGGTGTCAACAGACTTGACAATAGCTTCTTCATTCAGTGTGACAAATGGTACTAAGTTGACCTTTGCACCTTCTTTTTCAAAGGCCTTAGCTGAATCGTACTCAGAGTTAGTACCTGGGAACACTGGGATGTAAACCACTGGTGTCTCAACTGTTTCTTTAGCTTTGATCACAGCATCTGATGCCACCGCAGGTACTTCTTCCAACTCAGTTGCTTGTGCAAATTCCGTTGGGTAGACCTCTTCCAATTTACCTTGGAAGGCACTGTCAAGCTTGCGTCCATCAAGCCTTACACCATTGACAGTAAGTGTAAAGTCATCTGCTGTTTGTCCAATCTTGGCAACACCTGAAATCTCTTCCGGAGATGTGAAGACGAATCCACCCAATTGGGCTGTCAAGCTAGTGTCAAGGGCAGCTAATTCGACGTTAGCACCGATATGGTTCCCAAAGCTTGCAAGGGCAAGGGTTTCAAGGACACCACCATATTTGACAGCTGATGCTGCTGTCACTTTGTGATCAGCTTGGATAGCTTCAAATTGAGCAAAGTTAGACTTGATAAGATCAAAGTCAATTTCTTGTGCCAAAGCTTGACCTGGGATGTAATAGATATTTTCACCAGTAGCTTTAAATTCTGGAGAAAGGATCTTACGGCTATCTGCAGTTGTGACACCAAAAGCAACCAAGGTTGGTGGTACTGTCAATTCTTCAAAGGTACCAGACATGGAGTCCTTCCCACCGATAGATGGCAACCCAAGTTGAAGCTGAGCTTCAATTGATCCAAGAAGAGCTGATACTGGTTGACCAAAACGCTCTGCTTGTTTATCCATACGTTCGAAGTATTCTTGATAAGAAAAACGAGCCTTAGACCAGTTTGCCCCAGCAGCAACCAAACGAGCGGTTGCTTCGATGACCGCATAAGCAGCACCATGATATGGAGACCATTCTGCGATGTATGGGTTAAAGCCTTGTGCCATGACTGATGCCGTATGAGTCACACCATGTTGGACTGGCAATTTCTGTACTGAAGCCTCCGTTGGTGTGATTTGGTAGCGACCTCCTAGTGGGTGATTGACTGTTGAACGTCCAACTGAGCTATCAAAGATGGTTTGCAAGCCTTTTTGACTGGCATGGTTAAGGTCAGCCAAGATTGCAAGCGTATCTGCTTCAAGGGTTTCGGCAGATGTTTGGCGTTCTTCTGGAAGCTTGACATCCTTGTCAACTACCTTAGCATCCACAACTACACGTACACCGTTTGTATCAAGGAAACGACGTTCCAAATCAACAATGGTTTCACCATTCCAGTGCATAACAAGATTTGGTTTTTCAGTCACTGTCGCAACGACAACCGCGTCAATATTTTCTTTGTTACATGCTGCAATGAAGGCGTCTACGTCTTTTGGACGAACTACTACAGCCATCCGTTCCTGAGATTCAGAGATGGCAATTTCGGTACCGTTCAAACCTTGGTATTTCAATGGCACTTTGTCTAGATCAATTTCAAGACCATCAGCCAATTCACCGATAGCCACACAGACACCACCAGCACCAAAGTCATTTGATTTCTTGATAAGACGTGTCACTTCCCCATTACGGAAAAGACGTTGAATCTTACGTTCTTCGATGGCATTCCCTTTTTGAACCTCAGCACCAGCTGTTTCAACAGATTCAACCGTTTGAACTTTAGATGAACCTGTCGCACCACCGACACCATCACGTCCAGTCTTACCTCCGAGCAAGATAATCACATCACCTGCTTCAGGTTTTTCACGGACAACATTTTCCTTAGGAGCCGCACCGACAACGGCACCTAGCTCCATACGTTTAGCAACAAAACCTGGGTGGAAGTATTCACGAACATAGGTTGTTGCAAGACCGATTTGGTTACCATATGAAGAATAACCGTGAGCCGCTGTTTTAGAAATCACTTGTTGTGGTAATTTCCCAGCGCGAGTTTCTGAAATTGGAGCCGTGATATCACCAGCACCTGAGATACGCATGGCTTGGTAAACGTAGGAACGCCCTGACAATGGGTCACGAATGGCACCACCGATACAAGTAGCCGCTCCACCAAATGGTTCAATTTCCGTTGGGTGGTTGTGAGTTTCGTTTTTAAACATGAGGAGCCAAGGTTCCTTGACACCATCAACGTCCACTTCTATTTCGACCGAGCAAGCATTGATCTCATCAGACACTTCCATGTCATCCAAACGACCATTGGCACGCTCATAACGACCAAAAATAGTCGCCATATCCATCAAGGTTTGAGGTTTTTCCGTACGTCCTAACTCATCACGCATGGCAATATACTTGTCATAAGTCGCTTGCAATTGTTTTTGGAATTTAGAAGCTGAGAAGTCGATGTTTTTCAACTCAGTCTCGAAAGTTGTGTGACGACAGTGGTCAGACCAGTAAGTATCCAACACCTTCAACTCAGTCTCAGTTGGCACACGTCCAATTGACTTGAAATAGTCTTGAATGAATAGAAGGTCATCCACTTCCATTGCCAATCCTTGCTCTGCCTTATACTGTGCAAAATCTTCTGCTGTATAAGTTTCAAAGAAATCCAAGTTTGGAATGGTCTTGTCAGACTCAGAGAAATCCTGTTTGGCAATACCAAGAGTGATGTCTTTGAAACGAGAATCCACTGGGTTCAAGAGATAGTTTTTAACAGCTTCCAATTCATTCGCATCAATATCCTTATTGACCAAGTAGAGTTGGGCAGTATTGACTGTCACTTCACTAGAACTTCCTAGCAAAAGCAAAGCTTCTTGCGAAGATGCTGCACGTTGGTCAAATTGACCAGGCAAGCTTTCAATGGCAAAGAAAGCAACCTTCTCAAGATCAGCCTTCACTTCAGCTTCATCCAAAACAGTATCGGTCACTTGCTCAGAGAAAATGTGTTTTTCTGCACGTGCAAACAAGTCCTCTGCCAAATCAAAGACATCATAAACCTGAACAATTCGAAGATCATTCAAAGTTTTCAACTGAAGATTATGTTGTAATTCTTTTACCAAAGAGTCAGATTTGACACGAAAATCAGCTTTTTTCTCAACGAAAATACGTTTATCCATTTTATTTCCTTTATCTATTTCTACTTAAAGATTGTAGTGAAGAGCAAGTAAAACTTTACTTCAATCCTTGTAATTTCTCCAGCACAACTTTATAAACATCTGTCAAGCTACCAAGATCTCGACGGAGTGAAAAGGTCTAGTAGACCTTTTCAGCCTGAGTCCTTTTACTTGAAAGACGAAGGTTTTCCGTTTCAAACAACTTATTTCAAGTCTTGCAACTTCTCTAACACAACCTTATAAACATCCGTTAAACTGCCTAAATCTCTACGGAAAACATCCTTATCCATATGGTGCCCTTCCGCATCCCAAAGACGGCAGTTGTCTGGTGAGAATTCGTCTGCCAAGATAATCTTGCCATCCTTATCAAAACCAAATTCCAATTTAAAGTCAATCAATCGAAGACCAATTTGTGCAAACCAATCTTTCAGCAATTCATTGATACGACGCGTTTCTTCCTTGATATAAGCAATTTGTTCATCATTGGCAATATCCAAGAACTTCACATGCTCATCATTGATAAATGGATCATCCAACTCATCATTTTTGTAGTAAAATTCAACGATTGGAGTTTTCAAGTCCAAACCTTCTTCAACACCGAACCGTTTTGAGAAAGAACCTGCCGTCACGTTACGAAGCACAACCTCCAAAGGAATGATGGTAACCTTCTTGTTCAATTGTTCGGTATCAGAGATACGTTCGATAAAGTGAGTAGCCACACCCGCAGCATTCAATTTTTCAAAAATAAGAGACGAAATCTGATTATTGAGCACACCTTTGCCTTCGATGGTCTCTTTACGAGCACCATTCAGCATGGTAGCCTGGTCCTTATAAACGGACCTAATCACATGTTCGTCTTCTGTAGTATAGATGTCTTTAGCTTTTCCCGTATAAATAAGTTTAATGGACATTTTCTTGTTCGCCTTTCGTATTACTTGAGCTCATTTTATCACAACAATAGGTAAAAATCAAATATTTCACGAACGAAAACGCATTCCTTCCTGAGTTTTATAAAAACTGTAAATCGTTTTAGGATTACAGTTTTTAAATATTATTTAAGAAAAAGTGATCATTATTCCCAATTCAAGAAATCATCCAAATAATAGCGTAAATAACTTTTCTTGCCTGTAATTATCTGTAAACGACCTTCTAAACCATACCTAAGCTTTTCAGCTTGTTCTTGAGTTATTTTTGTTTCCGCTTCTATTTTAAAGAAATTTCCTTGGTCAGTTCTCGTTGCAATTGTATCAATACTAGTGATAGTAGAAACAAGTCTCACTTGACCATTAGCGCCATTAGTCGTGGTAAAGCGTACAGAATCTCCAATCTTGATTCTCACAATATCTTTTGAACTAAGATAGGCCGTCAATTTTGTTTTCCCTTCTCTATCTAATAGTGGATATAATTTAGCCAGTAATGTTCCTTCTGTGACTACCGCAGATTTATTCCTTTCAGGATTGAGATAAAGAACTCCGTCTTCCTGGGCTCTTATTGTTCCTTTTTCGAGTAAGCTAGTTTGATTTTTTTTGCCTATTTCTCTTTCTAAATCATCTTGCTCTACAGCTATCTGCTCTTGTACAGTCGAAGAATTCTGAGAAAAGAGACCTATATTGGGCTGTGTAGTACTGTTCTTAAGGTTACTTGTTTTACTTTGATGATTTCTAAAACTCTCCAACTGATTAACATTGGCTTCATCCTGAATCACATCTCCAACCTCCTGATACTGAACAAGTAAATCTCCTCGTTGCACTTGTTTGTTCTCTTCCAGATAATTAACTACCATCCGCCTATTACTAGTTGATTGGATATTAGCAATGATACGACTAGGTTCAACTGTAGCTTTCGAAGATAAACTAATTTCCTTTTCTGCAAACATTGCAAATCCAAACGTAAACACCACCAAAAGTGACATAGGAAAAATCACTCGGCTGGAAAAATTATGATAACGTCGATTATAAAATTCCGCACTTTCTAAAAATTCAAGGTGCATTCTTTCTCCTTTCTAACAGTTAACTAAATGAGTATAAAAACTATTTCGAGCAAGCAAGTCAGCATGATTCCCCTCCTCTACAATCTTACCCCGATCCAAAACGACAACTTTCTCCACCCGTTCAGCAATAGTCAAACGGTGAGCAATGAAAATCAAGGTCTTATCCAGATTCATGAGATTGTCTACTATCCGTTTCTCTGTTAAGATATCTAAACTGCTCGTCGCCTCATCCAAAATCAAGATAGAGGCATCTGTCAAAAGAGCGCGCGCCAAAGCAATCCTCTGGCGTTGACCACCAGAAATTCCTGTCCCATCAGAAGTCAATTCTGTCTGGTAGTTCAAGGGCATACGCTCAATATCTTCACGAATTTCTGCTAGCTCAACTGCACGTAGTATATCCTCCCGAGTCGTACCCTCCTTGGCTCCAAGGAGAAGATTTTCTAAAATTGTTCCATTGAATACATAGGGTTGTTGAGGTAAATAGTTGATATGTTGGCGCAGAGACTTTTTATCAATCTGATTTAAATTCATATCCCCCAGTCTGATTTCTCCCTGATTTGGGTTGTAAAAATTAACCATCATCTTAGCTAGGGTCGACTTCCCTGATCCTGAAATCCCTACAAGAGCTATTTTAGAGCCCTGTTTGATTGTCAAATTGATATCTGATAAGATATCTTGACCATATTCATACTTGTAGTGAATTCCCTTAAAAGTCATATCTCCTTGAACCATACTCAAATCCTCTACCATTTTCTGTTCTTCGAACTCGGATTTGACCAGATACACCTCGTTGAGACGACTATTAGCAACTTGAGCTGTTTGAAGCTTACTCTGAAGGTTGATGATGTTTTCTAGAGGATTAGTAAAATAATAAAGAAGTGTATTATACGTAATCAACTGGCCCAAACTCATTTCACCAGTCATAACGAAATTAGCCCCTATCCATAATACGCAGACATTTAGCGACAGTTGAGCAAGTTTTTTAAGAGCTTTTTGCTGACTTTCTGCTCTACTATAAGTAAAGGATCTTTTCAGATAGTCCACAAATTCCCTATCAATCTTTTGGTAGCGTGTTTTTTCGCTAGCCAATGATTTAATCGTTTCAATCCCATTGATATCCTCTATAACGGAAGATGATAGAGTTGCATTTGCTTCCATGGTATCCCGGTTCATCTTTTCAAAAGGCTTCATAAAAACAAATATAATTACAGCATAAATGGGAAGACCCAATAAGCTTATGAAAAAGAGACTACTATTTTGCAAAAACAAGATTATAGAAATAATCAATACCGTAGATATATCTAAAAAAATTGAAATAATGGTTGAAGCTAAGGCATCTATGATACTATTGGCATCTGTAAATCGAGACACAATTTCCCCCGTCCGTCGAGTCGCAAAAAAAGACACAGGTAGATGAAAAACATGTTTGATATAAGATAAAATAACATCAATCGATAGACGCTGCCCAAGGACAATTAATAGGTAATCTTGAGCAAAAGACAAAATCTGCTGAAGGGCATACACGATAACAAGACATATAGAAATAACACTTAGGGTCGAAGATGTCTGATTTGGTACATAGGTATCAATAATAGATTGTAGATAGTATGAACCAACAATATTAATCAAGGTTACTAGAACTGTCGCTAAAATGATATTGATGATCAAACCTTTCTGATTTATCAAAATAGGCAGAAAAGAAGTCAGACCCTGATTCTTGTCCTTATGTGGCTGATAATTTGGGGAAGGAGCCACAAAGATAGTTGTTCCTGTCCATTCTTCTTCAAATCTTTCACGCGATAGTTTGGTCAGTCTAACCTCTGGATCTGGATCAGCTATATAGATATTCTGCTTATCCTTTCCTGTCACTACGTAATAATGAAATAATTCTTTGTCCTTAAGCACGTGAACCACAAAAGGAAAGATTAAATTTGGAGAATCAAATAAAGTCATGTCTGCTTGAATAGCTTGTGGCTCAAAACCTAATGTTTCCGCAGCCTTCACCAGACCCAAAGCTGTCGTCCCATTTATAGTCGTTTTGGCTAATTCACGAAGACGCGCTAATGAATAATAGCTTCCAAAATAGCCAAACACCATGGCCAACGAAGCCACTCCGCAGTCCTTCTGATCCATCTGTGAGCGATAGTGTTTTTTCCTAAATTTCATATTCTTATCCTTTTTCTTAACAATTTAATTAAAAGTTCTGTAAGATTATTTTAGCCAAACAAAGTAAGAAATAGATAACTCTTTCTAAAAAAACAAAATCTACACCCAAATAGCACTTTTAGAAGTTTAATCAAACATATGGATTGATAAATCCGTTAAAATAAATATTCCACACAACCAAAAAAGCAACATGACCAGCATGTTGCTTTTTCTTATATTCTATTTTTAATGATTGCTAATACGTCTGCGACACTTTGGAGGTTGTCAATTTCTTCATCACCGATTTCGATTCCAAATTCATCCTCAACGGTTAGGACAAATTCCATCAAATCTACTGAATCAGCATTCAAATCATCCTTTAAGCTCAAGTTTTCGGTTACGACAAAGTCTTCTCCTTGACGCTCTTGAATGATGGTTACGATACGGTCAAAAATTTGTTGTTCTGTCATATTGTTCTCCTTATTCCTCTGAAAATTCACACGCAGTTTGAGCAACTACATCTGTCTCAAGCATGGTACGAATCTGGCGTATTGTACTATAGACAGCCTTGGCATCACTTGAGCCATGAGTCTTAACTACTGGTGCCTTAACACCAAACAGAACCGCGCCTCCAACATCTGAATAGTTGAGCTGTTTTTTCAAACCTCTGAGGTTATCCTTAAGAAGGAAAGCCCCTAGCTTGGCTCTAAGACCGCCACCTACAATAGCATTTTTAAGCAAGCCCATGATACCCATAGCAGTCCCTTCAATAGCTTTGAGAACAGCGTTTCCCGTGAAACCATCTGTTACGACTACATCAGCAACACCATCCATCAAATCACGCGCTTCCACGTTCCCGACGAAATTCAAACTCTTATCAGCCACTAATAGGTCATAGGCTTCCTTGCGGAGTGGATCTCCCTTGCTGCTCTCTGTCCCGTTATTAAGCAAACCTACACGAGGTTTTTCAATACCACGAACATTTCTAGCATAGAAGGAGCCTAGGATAGCGTATTGATGCAGGTGATGGGCGGTATTTTCTGCATTGGCACCAAGGTCAAGCATGTCAAAGCCTTTTCCATCAATAGTTGGCAAGGTTGACATAAGACCTGGTCGATCGATATTTTTGATACGCCCAACGATGAAAAATCCTGCTGCTAGCAAAGCGCCTGTATTCCCTGCAGAAAGAACAGCATCTGCCTCTCCATCTTTGACAGCCTTGGCCGCCAATACCATGCTGGCATTTTTCTTCTTACGGATGGCTTTTGTAGGCTCATCGTCTGAGTCGATTTTTTCAGCAGTATGGATAATACTAACGCGCTCTGTAGCTGTTAGATATTGCTTGATTTTGCTTTCATCTCCATAAAGTTGGACTTCAATATCTGAAAAGTCAGCAAGGGCTTGATTAACTCCCTCTACAATAGCTTGTGGTGCGTAATCGCCACCCATTGCATCAACTGCGATTTTTTTCATTTGTCTTCCTCTTTCAGTAGTTGTCCCCAGTCGGCTAGGGAATCAATAAATTTCTTTGATTTCAGATGAATGCCGACATATTCCTCGTAGATTTGGTCCATAAACTTGCGCAAGTCCTGCTTGATTTCGGTCTTAAGTGAGATAGTCTCCAAGGTCTCAAAATCAATGGCTTGAAATTGATTGAGCAGATAAGGAATATTGGGATTTAAATGGCATCGTTTCTCATCTTCATGGTAATGATCGGGACAAAGACAACCCCCGTATTTGAAGGAGAAGTCAAAGGCTTGCCCCACACGATGACAAAAGGTACACTCATTAAAGTTGAGACTGATTCCAAAACGTGTCAATATTTGAATTTCAAAAATATTGGTCAAAACTTGATAATCCAGACCCTCTTCCATCAGCTCTAAAGTCTTTTGCAAAAAAGCAAATAAGGGAGCATCTTCTTGGTTATCCTGCAAACTCGCATCTGCCAAGGCTGCAACGTAAGTCGCATAAGCCATAACAAAGAGGTCACTATTGATTTTCGGAAAAGTCTTCACCTCATGATAATCTTCTATATAACTAAGTCCATCGTCATTGACTTTTAGGAGAAAATGGGATAAGACTAAAGGTTGAATGACAGGAGCTAGTTTTGATTGGCCGGCGTGTTTGACAAAAAACATGCGCTTGCCTGCCTGTTCTGTAAAGATTTTAACAAGCTTATCATCCTCTCGAAAATTTCGATTGTAAAGTACTAAACCCTGACTCGTAATCGATTGAATCATGCTTCTCTCATGTACTCCTCAAGTCGTTTCATAGCTTCTCTGATGGTTCCCATGCTAGCTGCATAAGATAGGCGAACATAGCCTTCTCCATACTGTCCGAAGGCAGCACCAGGGATAAAGGCAACAGCCTTCTTCTGGGCAAAATCCTTCAGAAAAGCAAAGGAATCTTGATCATAGCCTGCAGGAATCTTAGCAAAGATATAAAAAGCCCCATCTGGTTTGATAATCTCAAAACCAAGGTCAGTCATCTTGTCAATAATGTAGTCCCGACGCTGGATATATTCCTTCTTCATGGGTTCTGCATCGTTCTTACCAGCTGTCAATGCTTCCACCGCAGCATGTTGCGCCATGGTGTTTGCAGCAGTTACCAAATACTGATGACTCTTGATGAGTTGAGCTGTGAAGTTTGCTGGTGCAAAGATAAAACCTAAACGCCAACCTGTCATGGCATGGGATTTAGAAAGACCGTTAATGATAATTGCCTGATCTCTCAACATAGTTCCCAAAGATACATGATTTTCCCCTGTATAGGTCAATTCTGAGTAGACTTCATCACAGACTACGAAAATCTCATACTTGCGTAAAACAGCTGCCAAGGCTTCTAATTGCTCGCGACTATAAGTAATTCCTGTAGGGTTGACTGGATAGTTGAGAATAACTGCCTTGAGCTTGTCACCTTGCTCTAAAATCGCTTTTTCTAGCATTTCTGGAGTTAAGACAAAACCATTCTCAGTCGTATCAATCTCGACAATCTCTGCACCAACTAGATTAACTATTGGCTCATAGCCAGGATAGGCAGGAGCTGGCAAGAGAACCTTGTCTCCTTCCTCCAAAATAGCTGTCAGAGTGGCTGATAGAGCCTCTGTCGCACCAATTGTGACCAAGATTTCATTCTCTGGATTATAGCCCAGCTGATATTTCTCTTTTACAAAATCACTCGCCGCCTGACGCAATGTCAACAAACCACTCATCCCTGTATAGTAGGATTGATCTTGGTCAATGGCTCGCTTTGCAGCTTCCTTGACATGTTCTGGCGTTGTAAAATCTGGTTCTCCCAAGGTCAATCGCAGGACACCAGGAATCTCTGAAATAGCCTGGTCAAATTGACGAATCAAGGAAACTTGTATCTTATCTAATTGTTTATTAAAGCGTTTGGTTAAGTCCATATATATCCTCCTTGATCAAAGAACATATATCTATTATACTACAAAAGCTCTCTGACCGCAAAATTCCATTTATTTTCAACCTTCTGCTCACTTTCTATTTTACTTTTCTGATAGACAAGCTTATAATAAGAAGTGCTTATTTTCGGAGGTTTTTATGTCATTTCTATCAAAGAATTGGGCAGGACTGTTAGCCTGTCTTATTATATCTATCATTTCTTGGGCGTTAGGAAGCTTCTTGCCTGTTGTGGGAGCACCTGTTTTCGCCATTTTTATCGGTATGTTGCTCCATCCCTTTCTCTCTAACTACAAACAACTGGATGCCGGTTTGACTTATAGCTCCAAAAAATTGCTTCAATATGCTGTTATCTTGCTTGGGTTTGGACTCAATATCTCACAAGTTTTCGCAGTTG
>ERZ773062.1112-NODE-1112-length-11888-cov-5.589538_pt1 | contig 11888 bp, 5 predicted proteins | sample MGYA00580626_ERZ773062 | MGnify/ENA primary metagenome ERZ773062 (study PRJEB29015, sample SAMEA2738003) | human oral metagenome | biome: human oral; feature: human-associated habitat; material: dental | place: China | collected 2058 ...
GACGCTGGACGTCCTTGGGGACGCGCTGCCCGGTCTTGAGGTCGATGACGCGCACGGTGCCGTTCCGGCCGGGTCCGACGGAGTCCTCCAGGTCATCTCCCGAAAGGCCGCCGAGGTGCTCGAGGCGGTCGATGCGCCCGGAGATCGTGACCGGGACGGCGTCGCCGCCTTCCGTCGGTATCCGCAGGCCAGCCCGCTGGCGGACCGCGGGGCTCAGGACACTCAGGGGGATGTCGACGTCGGCGCGCACCGGCTGCTCGACGTCGGCACGAATGCCCAGGGCGTCGCAGTCACTCAGGTAGGCGTCGAGACGCTCGATCATGGCGCGGGCACGGTCTGCAGCCAGGCCTCCCTGCCACGTGGCGGGGTAACCGAGGTCGGTCAATCGTTCCTCGAAGGCCGCCTTCAGGGCGGGGCCGCGCAGGTGCTCGCTCTCGGCCCGTTCGGCGACGGCGTGGACGAGGCTGCCCAGGGCCTGGGCGTCGCTGTCGGGGGCCGATCCGCCGCTGCGGGTCAGGAACCACTTGAGGGGGCAGGCGGCCAGGCCCTCCACGTCGGAGGGGCTGACCCGTATCCGCTCGCCGGCGGCGATGAGGGTGGTGGCCCCCTTGAGCAGGACGGTGGCGCCGGTGAGGCGGCAGAGCTCGCGGGCGGCGAGCCCCGGGTGGGCCTCGACGCGCTCACGGCTCCACTGACGGGTCTCCTGCGCCGACGTCCCCTGATCCTCCAACGCGATCAGCAGCGCAGCAGCCTCTCCGGCGTGCGGGGTCAGCACGTGCAGCGGCGTGCAGCTCAGATTCTCGGTGAGGAGCTGGGCCAGGATGCTCAGGGCGCCGGCGTCGACGACGGTGGGGATCCGGGTGGGGCACTGCTGGTCTTTGCCGCAGGGACCCAGGGTGGAGGCGAGTACGGTCCGCACCTCATCGGCCCTGGTGGTGTCAGCGGGGTCGATGCCCGGCCCCAGGACGAGCGCCTGAACGCGTCCGGCGGCGGGGACCACCTCAGGGCGGGCGGCCAGGACGAGGTCCCGCCCGGTTTCTCGCTCCACGATTTCCTGGCCGGGTCGTGCGGAAAGGTATGAGAAATCCTTCCGGGACTCGAATTCGTACAGCACGTTCCGGGGCGAGCAGAGCCCGTTGTCCAACATGGAGGCCAGCAGGCTGGCCGCCCCGCCCGCCTGGTCCCGGGAAACCAGGGGGCTGGCCGCCAGGGCCAGGAAAACCTCCGGGCGGGTCAGGGGTAGGCACAGGGCGGAGAAATCCAACAGCGGCGCCGGGCCATCACCCCGGAGCGCCCCGGCGAACGCGTCGATGTCCGCGCGGGAAATGCGCCGGTTTGAACCGAAAGGACTCGCCGAGAAGGCCAGCTTCGCCGACGGCTCCCACCGCTCGAATGGCCCGGTGGGCCCGGACTCGTCTCCGCCGGTTCCCTGCGGCTGGCCGAGATGCCCGATCAGCCGGGTCACCTCGCTCCTCAACTCCGGGGGCGCTGAATCGGATTCGACCCAGCGGGCGGCCAGCTCCCGGGTTCCCTCATGGGACAGCAGCGTTCTAGCGTCGCCGCGCCGCAGCCGCCTTTCCAGGCTGCGCATGACCAGGTCAGCGTGTTCGCTGCGGGCCAGGAAACTGAGTTCACCGCGTCCGGGTTGCTCCAGCCACCGGTCGAGTTCCAGGTGGTCCTGATGCCCGGTCCTCGTGATCGAGACCCGCGCCCCGGCCTCCAGGAGGGCGTCGAGGAGTTCGGGTTCCAGCCGGCGCATCTCCACGGTCAAGTGGATCGGGGCGCCCCGCAGCCCGGGGAGCCCGCGGATCAACCCGCACAGCCTCCGCGGGTATTCGCTGCGCTGGCGGTAATGGTATTGGGCCAGGTAGGACCGCACCCAGGAGGCCGCGTCGTGTTTTCCGGTGCGCAGCTCGTCGGCGATGCCGGTGGCCTCCAGGAAGAGCACCCAGTCATCGGATTCGACGTTGCCGGGTGACAGCTCCAGCAGTGCATCCCGGACCTCGGGGCGGCGAACGGCCACCCGCGTGAGGAACCCGAGGTTGGCTTTCCAGAACTCCCGGGTGGCCCTGCCCAGGGTGGGTGAGGCGAGCAGCCCGGCGCACACCCGTTGCTCCACCTCGTCCTGGTCCACCCCAGCGGCCCGCACGAGAAGTTGTATGTCGGAGCCGAGCCGGGTGTGGGGTGGCAGGCCGCCCCTAATCCGGTCAAGGGCGAGTTGCAGGAAACGTTCCAGAGCTTCCCTCGGCGTTGTGCGTTCCAGCAACGAACGCGCCTCGGCGGAGAGCTCCTTGGCGTTGACGGCCCCGGCAAGGGAGAACTCCAGGAAGACCCGGCGGTGGCGTTCCTCGTCGATGGGCAGGGCGTGGGTTCGCTCGGCCTGGCGGGCCTTCCCGAAAAGAGAGGCCGCCATCTTGGGATTGCCCTCCCTGATGAAAATGCGCCCCGCCTCCTCGAGGAAGGTCGGTACGAAATGCGGCACCGAACGCGCGAGCCTCCTGGCGAGCCGGGTCAGGTGATCCCGTGTGTCCCCGGCCGAGTTCCGTGCCCTGCGTTCGGCGTTCCTGAGCTCCACGACGAGATCCAGGGCCTGCCCGGCGTTGGCGGGGTCGTGGGCGATCGGCCAGGCCGGGAAACCGATGGCGGCATCGCGAGCGAATCCCACGGACCTTGATCCCTCCGGGGCGAATCCCGCGGCTGCGAGACGGGAATCCTCCACCGCCACGGCCCCCACACCCACCAGCCGCACCACTCGACGGTTCCCGATGGCGGGATGGGTGTAGGTCCTGGCCACGACCGGGGCGGTGCCCGGCGTCGCCCCGGCGGCGATGCCACCCAACTCGATAATCCGGGAATCAGTGGTCATGGTCTCCTTTCCACCCGACCGGTCAGCGGCGGCGGTGGCGTTCCGTGCGCAACTCCTCGTAACCCGGGACGTCGCCCTCGCGATAGCGACGCCAGGCTTCGACGAACAGCTGATGGTAGGGGACCAGCGGCACCACCACGCCCTGCTTCGGCTCCACCTTCAGGGTATCCAAAAGGTCGTAGAAGGGGGCCTTCCAGACCTCCATGGGCAGGTGTGGGGAGCTGGCCTCCTGCCAACCCCCGGGCAGGAACAGGGTACGTCCCGCCCGGGAGCGTTTGGCCTCCAGGACGAGGCCTTTCTCCAGCAGCGGGGCCGCCGCCTCGACCCGGGCGGTTTTCTTCCAGGCGTTCCAGCCCTCGACGTTCCTGTCGGTCGGGTTGTGGAGGGCCAGTAGCTGCAGCCAGTAACGGGAGGAGGCCTCCGGCAGGCCGAGGGTCTCGGAGACCTCGGCGACCACCCGGGGGGCGGAGACGAGCGGGTCCTGCTGGGGCCCGGGGATTCCGGAACGCAAATCCTTTTGGATGGCGTCGAAACCGCCCGTCAACACGCTGATCCGGCCGAGCAGGTTGTCCCGGAAATCCAGGTCCTCGGGGATGCCCGCCGCCAGGGTCGCCTCCGTTTCCCAGTCGGTGACCTTCGCCGGATCCCAGGAGATCGTGTCGTGGTGGCGGGCGGCGGTGATGGTCCAGGCCCCTTGGGAGACGATCGACCCCTCCGGGGTTTGTTTGGTGCGTTTCGACAGGCCCAGGAGGACCCGCATCTTCCCGTCGTTCGTGTAGTCGTTCCAGCCGGGCGACGGTTTTCCGCAGCCGGCCCGGATGACGTCGAAACGGTCGGCCAGCCACGGGCCGAGCGCATCGGAGCGGTCCACCTTGGTGGCCGCCCACAGCCAGATGCTCAGGTGGCGCTCGTCCAGTTCCTCCTGCTCCGCCAGTTCGCGGAGACTATTTGCCCCGCCCCAGCGGAACTCCTTTGCGGCCGCGGCCAGCAGCTCCTCGGGAAGCTGGATGCGGTCACCCCGCCAAGTTTTCCACCATTCGATCATGGCCTCGACGTCGAGGCCCTCGCGGACCGTCCTGACCGGATCCTGGGCCCCGGCCGCGAGCAGTTCGACCAGGACCCACACGCCCAGGCCCTTCAGGAACTCACGCGCACCGGCCGCCTCCGTGACCTTCAGGCCCAGGAGCTCCCGCACGGGTTTCGGCAGGTAGTTGTTGTCCCAGCAGTTCAGGTTCGGCAGGCCCGCCAGCAGCACACCGGCCGCTGCCGGCGACCAGCCCAGGCCCTCGGCCAGCCGGTCCCTCCGGGCCGGGTCCCACGGGGCAGGACCGTCGGACAGCAGCTTCTCGAAGGCGGCCACCAGTGCCTCGGGGGAGAGCCCCCGGGAGCGGTGGCGGGGCGTGGTTTCGTGTCCGCCGAGGTGGGGTGGCACCCCGCCCGTGGGCGAGAACACCAGCATTCTGTTGTCATCGAGCCCCAGGGCGGTCGGCGAGAACACCGATGTCCTGTCGTCGTCGAGGCCCAGGGCGATCGCGGCACCGGTGGGTGTCTCGACCAGGGTTCCCGTCTCGCAGCGGAACGGGTCATTCCGCGAATGCGGGAAATCGAAGACGCAACCCTCCGGTGTGTAGAGGCCCGCGTCCAGCACAGCGGCGACGGCCCCGCCGATCCTGTCGCGTTCCCGGAACGGAGTTGCGGCGCAGGCCAGCAGCACCTCCGGGTGGGTGAGCAGCAGGTGCAGCCGGGAATGAACCGCCTTTACCCTCACCTGCTCGCCGGCCAGGCGGCGGGCCAGGGCCAGCACGGTGGAACGCGACGTGGTCGCCCCGCTGCGCCACCCCAGCACGTTCCAGACGGCCAATTCGTCAGAAGGTTCCCACTCCGCGAAGGTGCCCGGCGCCGTCTCTTCCGCGGCCTCCCGGGCCAGGGCCCGGCCCTCATCGACGATCCTCTTGACGCGGCCCGTGAGCCAGATAACCGAATCCACCAAGGCCGGGTCGGCCGTTCCCAGGAGGGTCTCGGCTGCGGCGCGGGCCTCCTCGGTGATGAACTGTTCATCCACCTCTGCGTCGGTGTCCTCCAGCAGGAAGTTCAAGCCGTCGGCGTCGCATCCCTGCTGCTGGTTCGCGGCGGGCGTGGCTGCCAGCAGGGCCGTGGCCATCTCCGGGGTCACCGAACGCAGCCTGGCGCTGGCGGCCTCGTCGCGCACCTGGAGATGGTGCCACCCCACCCGGGGCAGCAGCGACAGCAGATGCGGCTGCCCCAGCGCATCGGATGTGGACAGGAAACGCTCGCCGGTGGGGTCGCGGTGAAGACCGTTCGATTCGTCGACCAGCCAGTACCCACCGCCCGGGCGGCGCACCCGGGCGGTGAAGAAACCCCCGTCCGGGCCGGCATCCAGCCGGTAACCGTCGATTCCCAGGAAACGCCGATCGCCCTCCCTCGAGAGCACCACCCAGCCGTGCACGCCCTCCTTCTGGGGCAGCGGGGAACCGGGAACGGTCACCGGGGCCCACAGCAGGGTGCTGGCCAACAGTTTCCAGCCGTCGCGGAGGTGTGGTTCGACCAGCTCGGCCAGGCCGCTCGGCAGCGATTCGCGTCCCGGATTCCCGGTTTCGGGATCGACCTCCCGGATCCCGTCGCCGTCCACCCAGTAGGTGTTGCCGTCGTGCAACACCTGTTTCAGCTGGTTGAACGGTGATTCCTGGTCCCCGACCCGCAGCACCCGTTGCCCGATCAGGCGTCCGGAGGCGACGGGGAAGGACTGGGCGCTCCGGGGAATCCGCCAGACGTAGGATGCCTTGTGCGGGTGGGCCGGATCATTGGACCAGACGAACCACTCGTCGTAGGAACTGTCCCGGTAGTAGCAGCCCGTCACCCCGTCGACCAGGACGTAGCGCCAGTCCTCGGGGCGGAAGCCCTTGGGAATGGTGAACGTGGCCTCCGCGACGCGCCTGTCGCCCTTCACCCAGATGACGTGGCCGTTCCTCGCGACACCGACGGCGGGCCAGGATTCGTGCAGGGTCACGTCGTCGCCGAGTTCCGCGGCCGCCTTCTCCAACTCGGGCCAGGTGTATTCGGTCAGCACCCCGTCGCGCAGTGCATCGGCCAGCAGCCTCGGGGCGTCCAGGTGCGAGACGAAGGCGGCGAACTGGTCCGGATAGGCGGCCCGCCCCTCGGAGGTGAACAGTGGCCGCAGCCGTTTCAGTTCCGCTGCCACTTCCAGGGCGGTGGCGTTCTTCCCCAGCCTGGGGGCGGCCCAGCGGCCCAGGAGTTCCCGGGTGCCGGAATGGGACAGCAGCAGGTGCAGGTGCCCCTGCCCGATCATCAGTCCCATGTTGTCGAGCCCGAGCGCGGCGTGTTCGCTGCGGGCCAGGTGTTCCAGATCGGGGCGTTCCTGCTGCGCGGCCCAGCGGCGGAAGTCCAGTTTCCTCCAACCCGGGTCCTCCTCGAAGACCACCCGGGCTCCCGCCGCCAGCAGCGCATCGAGCACCTCGGGTTCGAGTTTCCACAGGTTGTTCGACAAGGTGACGGTGGTTCCCCGCAGGCTGGGCAGCTGCCTCAGCAGCAGGCACAGTTTCCTGGGATAATCGGCGTTCCACTGGTCCTGCAGCATGCGGATGTAGCGTTCGGCCCAGGCGGCCGCGTCGTGTTTTCCGGAACGCAGCTCGTCGGCGATGCCGGTGGCCTCCAGCACGTCGATCCACATGTCGGGACGCATCCTGTCCGGGGCCATGCCGAGCAGCGTCTGGCGCACCGACTCGTCCCGTTTCGCCAGCTGGATCAGGGGCTTGGAGTAGCCGTCCCAGAAAACGGTGGGGGCGTGTTCGATGGCGGGGGAACCGAGCAACGCGGACAGCAGCCCGGTCTCCACCTCCAGCCGGTCGGCCCCGGCGGCCCTGATCAGGCGGCGCATGTCCGTCGGGAGACCCGCGTAGGGCGGCAGGCCGCCGCGGACCCGGTCGATGTTGAACTTGAGGAACAACTCAAGGGCGTCCGCGGGGGCGTGACGTTCGAGGAGGGTCTTGGATTCGTTGGTGAGCTCCTTGGCGCTCAGCGCCCCCGCCAACGCGAACTCCAGAAGCACCTGGCGGTGGCGTTCCTCATCGATGGCCAGACCGTGCACCCGCTCGGCCTCGCGGGCCTTGTTGAAGAACTGCATGGCGTAGCTGAGGTTGTCGTTGCGCAGGAAGATCCGCGCGCCCTCCTCCAGGAAGGTGGGGAGGAAGTGCGGGGCGGAGTTCCCGAGCCGCCCTGCCAGCTCGTCGAGGAGCTCCTTGGCCGGGCCGGCCTTGCTGCGAGCGAGTTTCGCGGCCCGGTTGAGATCACCGACCAGGTTCAGGGCGTGCCGGGAATTGGCCGGGTCCGTGATGATCGGCCAGGCCGGGAAACCCATGGCGCGGTTGCGGACGTGCCCCACCCCGGCGGCCCCGTCCGGGGTGAAACCCAGCACGCCCAGGCTCAGGTCCTCCACCTCTGCGAGGTTCTCCCGGGCCAGGCGCACCACGGTGCGGCCCTCGAACTGGGGATGGGCGTAGCGACGCGCCTGCAGGGCCACGGTGTCCGGGACGGCGGCGGAGGAAACACCGCCCAGTTCTGCGGCTCGGGAATCTGTGATCATGCGGGGAACCTTAGACTGAGGGACTGACAATTTTTCTTCAGGTCGCGGATGCGGGAATCGGGGATCACCGCTCGTCCTTGTCCGCCTTCACCTTGCGGCCAGCGAAGATGTGCGCAGCCATGCGCACCCCCTCCGAGTAGGCCAGCGGGCCGACCTCGGCGACGGGTACGATGCGGTCGTTGCGCACCCAGTGCAGGTCCCCCGTGACCGTTTCGCACTCCGGAGACTCCACCCCGATCCAGTACCGGGCCATGATCGGTTCGCCATCCTCGAAGCACAGGCAGGTGGCGTAGCCACCCGACACCTTGAAACCTGCGGAGGAAGCGCGGCCAGCGGCGAAACGCAGCTGCTCGAACTCGCCCCCCGCGTACTGGGTGAGTTCGACGACCTCCGGGGCGATGCCATCGGGGCGGCGGTGCACCTCGCGGAACAGCTGGTCGAAACGCTGCTTGATGCCCAGTTCGACTGCGAACTCACGCAGGTCGTCGAGATCGGCCAGCAGCGCGGGGTGGGGGAGCAAAACCCGTTCGGCAGTGATGGTGACGGATTCACCGTCCAGATCGACCACGCCCAGGCCGCAGGGGTCGGCGGCACGGAGGAAACCCGCCACCTTGCCGTCGTCGGAGGCGACCACCAGGTCGGTGAGCCAGGAACGCCACGCCTCATCGGCCCATACCTCGGCCAGCACCGCCCGCGGTACCGGCAGGGAGCGCAGCAACCAGCGTTCCACCTCCGCCCCGGCCTCGGCGTCGTGGGTGTGCAGGAAGGACAGGGCCGCGTCCAGGTCCTCCCACGCCGAGGTTTTCCTCGCGGCTGGCGGCACCGAGGCCAACTCCTTGCCCTTGCTGTTCCGTGCGACGATCACGCCGTCACGAATCGCCAGTTCATGTCCGGTGCCGGTTGGGATCCACTGCATGCGCCACAAGGTATCGGGTGCCTCTGACAAAACTCGGCCCGGGCCCGGCCGGGATCTTGTTTCGTCAGCCCGTGGGTTCGTTCGAGGCCGGTGATGGGGTTCCGCTGGGTGGTCACCGCGAAATCCTGTTCCGGGCCGCCGTGGTCACGGCGACCCTGTCTGGTCGGATGGATCCGTTCATGGCGGGTGGGGGCGACCGAACCGTTCGGAAATCCCGGGGCTGGATTTTCGAAAACCTTCTGCGAAGGGGGTCGCTCGTTGTAGCGTGTCGGGGTGGAGACGAGCAATGATCGGCGCACGAACCCGATTCGATGACGTATCGGTTCTTGCGAGCCGAATGAACCGCTCCGCAAGCAGGTGAGGAAGGAAACACGATGTCAACACCGAATGGGCCGGGAACCCCCAACCAGCCCGGCGGAACCGGAGGACCCGCCCAGCAGCCGGGGGCACCGCAGTTCATTCCCCCGGGACAGGGGCAGCTCCAGGGACACCAAGGACCTCCCCAGGGGCATCCGGGAAACATGAACGTGCCGTCGCAGGGACCGGCCACACAGGGGCGGTCCGGGCCGCCGCAGGCCCCGCAGGGACCGCCGGTGACACAGGGACCGCCGGTGATGCAGGGACCGCCGGTGGCGCAGGGGCAACCGGTACCTCCCCCGTACGGGGCGGGCTACACCCAGCAGGGGGCGGGGCAGTCCCCGAAGAACTCGAAAACCGGTCTGTGGGTCGGGATCGGGGCCGTCGCCGTGGTGGTGGTCGTGGCGCTGGCGCTGGTGCTCTCGGGCGTCTTTTCCGGCGGTTCCGGTGGTGGAGCCGCCGGTGGGGCGGGGGGATCCGGGAAATCGGCGGATCCCAAGGAAACCGCCAAGACCATCGCCACGAACTACCTCACCGCGATCTCCGAGGGGCGCGCTACCGACGCCAAGAAACTCCTGTATTCCATTTCGGACGATGATTCACTGCTCACCGATGAGGTGCTGAAGGATTCGCTGACCCGGGCCCCGATCACCGACATCAACGTCGGTGAACCCACCGGGGAGTACAGCAGTTTCGATGTTTCCGTCACCTACAAGGTGGGCGACGAATTGGCCAGCGACGAGTACAAGGTGAGCACCGGAAGCGGAAAAATACTCACGTCGCTTCCCAGCCTGAGGCTCTATTCCCTCAAGGGGGTCGACATCACCGTGAACGGCGTGAAGGCGAAGAGCGGTGAGAGCAGCCATGCGGTGTTCCCGGGAAGCTATGTCGTCGCCTCCGCCAACAAGTACCTCGAGGTCGACGGGAACACCACCGTCGTCGTCACCAGCGGGAAAGACCACACCTCATCGTCGGATCTCAAGCTCAAGGTGAGCCAGGCGGGCATCGACCTGTTCCGTGAGAAAGTCGTTGCCGAGGCAAAGGCGTGCCTGGCCTCCAAGGCCCTCGACCCGGGGTGCAACATCGCAATCAGCGCCACCACCCAGAACGGGGGAACCGTCGCCGAGGGCAGCGTCACACGCACCCAGAACTCCGAGAACGCCGCCAAGCTGGAAAACGCCGTTCCCAAACCCGGCACCTCGGTGCCCACCATCATCTCGGCCCGGGATCTCGGCGAGATTCAGGTCACCGCCACCTGCACCGATTCGAGAGGATCGGGTCCCTGCAAACTCCTGTCCGGCAAGGGGGCAAGGTTCCCGACGGCATCGCTCAACGTTGCCGAGGAAAACCCGAAGGTGACGTGGGAGGAGAGATAGGAGAAATCCCATCAGAATCGTGGCCCGGCAACCCGGAAAGGAATGCCGGGCCACGCCCTTTCAATGGGTTTTCAGGCGATTTCCCAGAAGGTCTTTCCCGACATGGCGGCCTGCAGTGCGTCGTGCGGATTTTCCGCGCGGGCCTCGGCCACCTGCGCGCGCAGCAGGTCTATGAGCCTCCTTCTCTCCTCGACGCCCAGCCTCCTCGCCTCTCGCGGTATCATGTCAAGCATCCCGCGTCTCCCTTCGACATGTTTTCTCGCTGACAACATCGTAGCGGAGACGCGGGGCGTCGTCATGCCGACGGTGGTCTAACAGAGAGATAAATATAGACGATACACTGGTGGAGCTGTTGCGAGTACGGTGGACGAACCTGTACGGAAGCTTGGACTGCAAGAGACGCCGGGACAGACTGCCGTAACCCGAGATGACCATCCCACCCGCCGGACGAGAGTGGTGGGATGGAGCCGCAGGACGTGGGGACGGGAGCATGGAGTGCTCCAAACGGAAGATGTGCAGGGACATGGCGAGAGCGACGAAGTGGGGCGAGCTAAAATCGGGGGGTCACAGCGGAAGGCGGCTGCTATAGGCGACCGAAGACCAGCCTGCGGAGCAGCCCCGCAATGCCCCAGACAGCCTTGCAATGGCGCGTAGAGCCCCCACGGCTTGGCGCGAGCCCATAGCAGACGACCGACGGATGGGAAGGGTCCCTCTCCTTGTCGAGGCAACGCGCTCGACAAGTGAATCGCTACTCCGGCCTCTTGCGCTTGTGCTTCCCCTGACGGAGATTCTTTATCTCTTTAACGCTCAGGTGGGCGAGCTGGGCATAGTGCAGCAGCGTCTGCTCGCTTAAGCGCATCATCGCCAGCGGCTTGCCCTTCTTGTCGCTCTCAAGCAGGTACATCCTCCTACAGTCGACATCTTGCACCTCGAAGGAGCCGTGGGCGAAGGCGTTTCTGATGTAATAGAAGATCGCCTCGGTATCGGGCATGTCGGATCGCGGAGCAAAGACCAGGAGGTCCCTCTTCATGGCATCAGACCCTAGGCGCTTTACCGCCGATGCGGCCACCTCTTCGACGGTCTGGCCGTTCTCAACCCTGATGTACCTGTCCTTCCTCTTGAGGGGACCTGTGATCTCCCCAAGAATCGTCAGGAACAGGCCACCACTGATCCCCCTCGCGTGGAACGATGTGTTGCGGGCGCTCACCGACTGATAGAACCTACTCTTGCTCTTCTTGCCGTCTGGGCGCTTCCCGTCCGACACCTCGTGGCGGTTCGAGCTGGGGCACTCGAAGACGAGGTCCCGGACAATCTTGCCGAACTCCTCGCTTTCGATGGGGATCTTTGCCTTCGGGTTCCACCATCCCATCCTCGGATCCTTTTCTCACACGCTTTGACGCGGGCCTTATTCTCGCATGCCGGACACATCACCCGTCCGTCCTTTTACCCAAGCTAATTCCCGGAACAAGCAGGCCCAACCCGAGTGGCTCCGAAAATACCATAACGCAGAGATTCGTGCCCTATGCCTTTCTCTGAAGTGCGACGACCCTATCGTGCTGGCTGGCCACCTCGGCATCATGCGTAACGGTGACGACCGTAGACCCAAGGTCACGATTCAGGCCAAGCAGAAGGCCGATGATCCTTGACCTGTTCTTTGCGTCAAGGGAGGCGGTAGGCTCGTCAGCAAGAATTACTTGGGGGCTCATGATGACAGCCCGCGCAAAGACGGCCCTCGCCCTTTCCCCACCGGAG
>ERZ773062.1113-NODE-1113-length-11874-cov-12.777731_pt1 | contig 11874 bp, 10 predicted proteins | sample MGYA00580626_ERZ773062 | MGnify/ENA primary metagenome ERZ773062 (study PRJEB29015, sample SAMEA2738003) | human oral metagenome | biome: human oral; feature: human-associated habitat; material: dental | place: China | collected 2058 ...
AAAAGCCAAAGCCTGAAGATGCACCGAGTGATTTGGCTATTATCGGCCGCTACCTACTGACACCGGAAATTTTTGAAATCTTGGAAAATCAAGCTCCTGGCGCTGGAAACGAAGTCCAGCTGACCGATGCGATTGATACCCTCAACAAGACGCAGCGCGTGTTCGCTCGTGAATTCAAGGGCGATCGCTATGATGTCGGTGACAAGTTCGGCTTTATGAAGACTTCTATCGACTACGCTCTCAAGCATCCGCAGGTCAAAGACTCCTTGAAGCAGTATATCATTGACTTGGGCCATACATTAGAGAAAAAACAAGAGAAAAAATAATGGCTTCAAATAGCTAGAGAAAAATGAAATTTTAACTAAAAAAGAGGTTGACAAACCTCTTTTTTGATATTTCATCAGTTATTTTCTAAAGACTCATTAAATCAAGGAATGATGAAAACCTAGAAAAATCAGAAGGGCAGCCAAGGCTAGATAACCAAACAGGACTAGCCAGCGCTGAGCAGGTTTAAAGGCATTGCTTGAGCCTTTGACAGGAAGAATGACCGCGCAAAGTATGCCACCAATCAAACCACCCAAATGTCCAGCCAGGCTGATGCCAGGCATGAAGCTAAAGATGATATTGACTACAATCAAGGTCATATAAGACTGCCCCAGCTGCTGAATATAGCTGTCGCGAACGACATATTGCAAGGTCACGATAGAGGCAAAAAGTCCAAACAAGGCTGTAGAGGCTCCTGCTGACAGAGTATCCGGACTGAAAAAGAAGACAAAGATATTTCCCATCAAGCCAGACATCATATAGAGCAGAAAGAAATTTCGCGAGCCAAAAATATCTTCTGCCTGCCGTCCAATAAAATAAAGAGTAACAGCATTTACCACAAAGTGCTCCAAGCCAATATGCACAAAGATAGCAGAAAAGAGACGCCATATCTGAGCAGGATACATGATAATGGTCGGAGAAAACACTGCTCCAAATTCAAAGATAGTTTGTGCTTCAGCATAAGAAAAACCACGTAAAATAAGCATCCCCACAAAGACAAGTGTTGTTAGAATTAACAAAACACTGGTCACAGGATATTTTTTATCGTAGATGTAGTTCATAAATCAGTACTTCCTTTACTGCTATATCGTGATAATCGGGCTCAAAATCAGACTTTTGAAAACTATAGATACTGCTGATAGACGCACCTGCAAAATCAGCCAGATAGCGGTCATAGTAGCCACCGCCGTAACCGATCCGAAAACCTTGAGAATTGAAGACCACGCCCGGTACATGAATCAGATCAATCTTCGTCTTATCCACAGCCTCTTCACTCGTCGGCTCCATAAGACCAAAAGAGCTCTTTTGCAGGCGGCTTTCATCATAATCCACAAATATCATCCGACCCTGGCCATAGGTTTTGGGCACTAAAACCCGCTTGCCGTCCAAATGAGCCTGCTTGATAAAGGCTGCAGTTGAGACTTCATGCGGCATAGAAAGATAGGTAGCGATAACCTGAGCTTTTTGATAAGCTGCTGAACTGAGCAAGTGCTGGGTCAGCCAGCTATCTGCCTGCTCTTTTTCTTTTCCTGACAGTTTCTTCATCTGGTTCAGTACAGTTTGTCTCAGCTCTTTTTTCATGCAGCTCGTCCACCTTTTCCTTATCTTTCGTTGATTTTATAATCTAGGAATTTCCCAATCTTTTCAATAGCAAAGGGCAGTGCTGCCTCATCCGGTGTCATCTTGGGATGATGGAGGGCATAGGGACTGTCCACTCCCAGCCAGAACATAACGCCCTTGACCTTACTGAGCAGATAGCCAAAGTCCTCGCCTGTCATAGCCGGCGCAATATCAATCAGCTGCACTCCTTCTTCCTTCTGGAAGAAGTCCATCAATTCGTCTGCTAGTCCAGGATGATTTTCCACAGGCAGATAGCCGCCTTGTTTAAGCTCCAAGTCCAATTCCAGACCGAAACTTTGGGCTAGGCCCTCTGCTATTTCCCGTAAGCGCTTCTGAGTCAAGAGGTTCATCTCCTGAGTCAGAGTCCGAATGGTGCCATGCAGAAAGGCCCTTTCTGCGATGACATTGTTGGTCGTGCCAGCATGGAGAGAACCAAAGGTCACAACTGCTCCCTCGATAGGATCGACATTGCGGCTGACAATAGTCTGCACCTGAGTGATAAAGTAGCTAGCCGCCACCAAAGCATCATTGGCTTCATGAGGAAAGGCCGCATGCCCCCCCTTCCCCTTAAAAGTCAGCTTAACTTCACAGGTACCAGCAAAGAGGGTTCCTCTATTAGTGGCAATATCGCCGACCTTGAGGTCCGGTCGCACATGGAGACTGTAAAATTCATCTGGCAGCCAGTCACCAAAAGCATCATCTTCGTACATGAGCATACCGCCAGCTTCATTTTCCTCTGCAGGCTGAAAGAGAAAGAGCAGATTGTGGGTAGGCTGAGCGCTCACAGCTTGTTCCAGCAGGCCTAGAGCAACCGTCATGTGCATATCGTGTCCGCAAGCATGCATCCGGCCTTCATGAGTGCTGGCAAAGTCTAGTCCTGTATCCTCAACAATCGGCAAACCATCAATATCTGTTCGCCAGCCAATCGTCTTATCCGGTGAACTTCCCTTGATAAAGACCAAAATACCAGTCCGCCAAGTTCGGATTTCCACAAAGTCTAGACCTGCTGTCAGTCCATCAATGACCTGCATCAGGTAGGCATGAGTCTTGTATTCTTCCAGACCGATTTCTGGTATCTGGTGTAAATCACGGCGAATTTTCAGATAATCAAGCATTTTTCTTTCCTTTAAAATCTTGTAAGATCTGTCAAAGTTTTGGGCCACACCCAATCAATTCAAATTTATGCTATTTTTAAAGAGTACGCAGGGCATCTTCTAGAGCTGTCTTCTGCTGGGTCTTCTCGTCAATGGTCTTGACAACTCGTGCCGGAACGCCAGCAACCACTACGTTTTCCGGAACATCCTGGGTCACAATCGCACCAGCGGCAACAACCGAACCACTGCCAATTTGTACTCCTTCAATAACAACCGCATTGGCACCAATCAGCACGTCATCGCCAACCCGAACTGGCTCCGCACTAGCTGGCTCAATAACTCCTGCCAGAACCGCACCAGCACCGACGTGGCTGTTTTTGCCGACAATAGCTCGACCGCCCAGAATAGCACCCATATCAATCATGGTCCCAGCACCAATTTCCGCACCGATATTGATGACTGCCCCCATCATGATGACAGCATTATCACCAATTTCGACTTGGTCACGGATAATAGCACCTGGCTCAATACGGGCATTGATGTCGCGCTTGTCCAAAAGCGGAACCGCTGAGTTGCGGGCATCCTGCTCTACTACATAGGTCTTATTTTCCTCTAAGTTCACTAGGAGTGGCTTGATTTCTTCCCAGTCCCCAAAAAGAACATTGCCTAACTTCACAACAGACCAAGGGATTGATCCGTGCAATTCTCCATTAAAGGTCACCTTGACCGGAGTTTTTTTCTTGGCATCAGCGATAAATTTGATAATTTCTTGAGCGTTCATTTTAGTAGCAGACATAGCTTTACCTCTTTGTTCTTTTTATTTCTTCATTTAGAGAAAGATACACTCTCTCCTAGCCATCTAATATTTATCTATTATAACACAATTCCGGTGTTTAGTTTGCACTTTCTTAGGACGATATTATTATTCCCTATTCAGAGGATTGGATATTTTTCAAATAAAGTCTCCTATCTTTATCCTCCTCAAATTCCAAATGACAGTAGATTCTATCTAACATAGACTCAGATTAATGTCCACTTTGCAATATGTATTTGGAAGCTCCAAATGTTTTAGGACTTCCCAGATACCCGATTGTGATAAGACCCATTGCGATTGGTTCCATCTATTCCTTAGACTTTCACTTCCCCAATGCCTTTCTGATACTCTCATCAGGATTTTTTTAGTTCTATTTTCGCCAGCCTCTTGATTTTTAAAGAAGATTCTGCCGTTTCTAGTCTATTTTCTCAGACCGTGCTTGTCATCATACTTTTCAGACGGTAAAGCCCATTCACTTCGTCAAAAAACAAAGAAACTGTCATATTGTCCGTGGTTGAATATTCAAGAAAAAGTGAATCAACTTGCCACTTAACTGGTTTAGAAGCATAAATAGTTTTAGGCATACCCAGTTCTGCTATGGCCTGTTTTACTTCCACTCCTTCTTGCTTATCTTGAGGAATAAGGGTTCGGTAATCATCGACCGATTTCGTAACTGGTCCCCAAGCATCACGGAATAGTCTAACGTATACCGTTGAGAGCTCTGTTCGACCTTCAATATCCCTAAACCTTAAGGTAATAGCTCCTTTTTCTCCTATTAATTTATATGTCAAATCTACTAGTTGGCTGCCTTTCACGCGATTATCTATACTACCAGAACTGGCTTTTCCATACTTCGCGACAATATCCTGTGGAAATACATTAGGTTCTTTCATCGTTTTTACCATCTGGAGTATATCTTCTATTTGAAAGTCTATTTGTCGATTCTCGTCAACAAGATCAGAATCTGCCTCAGTCAGCTGCTTTATCTTGTTTTCTGATTCATTCTGAACTGTGCTAGTTGAGGCTAGCGATGATTGATTTCGTGCTTGCTTAGACCTTGGCCACGTATATGATACAAGGATTGCAAAACAAGTAATTAGCACTAGACCTGTAGAAACTACTAACAAAGAGGCGTATCTAGACTGACCTAAACTTGATATAAGTTTAGATTTTCGATTCTCAGCCAACTTTTTTTGCTGTTTTTCTTTAGCTGTAGCCTCAAAGACTTCCCCTTGAGGACTGTTATCAGAGAACACACTAGTTGCTTGCTTGTTTAATCCTGGCTTCTTTGACCACTCCCGTTGAACTTTTCGTCCTCTTCCCATGCTCTTCTCCTTAAATAAACCAAATTCCTTTTTTTCTAGCAATTATTTTTTCAAAACAAAGAATATCGTCTATCCACTTTTTCTTAATCTGACAAATACTATCTATTCAATAAAATGAACCTTGGTCACACAATAGCAGATAGCTTCAGTTTTCCCCAATAATGAATACTCATAACATCTCCGACCACTGCCTACCGATACTTTTCGCTCTCAAGATAGCTAACATCAGGTAATATGTTTTTCATAAAGAAGATAGTCACCGGCCTGAGAAACAGTGAACCAAAGACTCACATATTTCCCATTCTCCAACTTATACAACACATTCAGCTTTTGACCACTCTCGCCACCGGAATCAATTTCTATGTATTTTGATAAACCAAACTTCTCTAAAATTTCCTGATAGCTAGTTCCATCTTCGTTGTGAAACTCTCTACCAAGGACAAGATGTTCAAAATCTTCCTCTTTTAGATCCGTTCGGCTTTGAACGTACTGCGAACTAGCAAGATTATAAGAATAAATACCTGACAATTGATATTCATTATTTATTTTTTCAAAGTAGAAAGACAAACGCTGCCGCGGTTCTTCTCGAGAATAGAAAAGACTCATGCGCCCATCAGTCTGATTCAGGAAAGGAGCTAGATTACCTGACTGCGCTTTACCAAATTTCTTAACAATATCCTTGGGTGTTAGTCCAGACCCGCTTCGCTCATCAACATCACTTTTTTTCTGTAGTTGAAGCTGACTAATATCCTCATAAGTCCAATCAAAATGATTGTTCCCCTCATCCACATATTCATCCAATACTCTCTGAGGGGATAAGAAATATTCAAGCTGTTTCACCAAATAAGGAACTGATAAAAGCAAGAGGATAGACAAAAAAACCACTGATAACCACCGCACTTGTTTATTAAAAAGCATACGTCCAAGAATTCCTTTCCCGTCTCTCTCGACCTGAGTAGAGCTCTTGTTTTCCACCCTATTCTTCGCAAATTCTTGGTACTCTGCTTCAGTAATAACTAGTTCCTGTTCCTCTTGAACTTTTCCTGCTCTCTTCTCACCCTGTTGAAATTTAGTTTGACGCTTCTGGCGCAGACTCTCCCAGTCTTTTCTTGCCATCATTCTCTCCTTTATGACCCAACTATCATACTCAATCAAATAACCCTAAACCATAGAATAAGAATCTTCTTATCAATAAACATATCAATAAACATACTTCCGAGTTAGTCGATAATCTCCTGTCTTTGATAAGGCAAAGTCTAAGTAAAGATAGCTTTTATTCGTCAGCTTATATTTGAGATAGACAATCGTTCTGTCTTTATAGTCTACGGACTTGTTGATAACTTGCGGCAAACCAAAACGCGACACCACATCTTGAATGTGGGCACCTTGACCAAACTCGTCTGCTTTCAAGTCCTGGAAATCTGCTTCATTCAGCGCTTCTGAGCCACTTGAGTAAAGCGAGCTGCTCAGTAAGTTACCACGAATTGTGCTCAGTCGGTACTTGCCGTCAATTTTTTTGAACAAAAGACTGGCTGTTTGTTGTCCACTCGATTCACTATAAAAAAGATAAAGTGTATCATCGCTACCGTTGTTGCTCTCTCCTCCTGAAGTTGCCTTTCCAAACCGTTCGATAATTTCCTCAGCAGTTGGGGCGTCTTGTCCACTTACTTGCTGCTCAGATGAATAGACTTGAAGAGCGAGAACATCATCAAATGTCCAAGTGAAGTTAGCTGCTTTCTTATTAACATAAGCTGTCTCTTCTTGAGAAGTCTCATCCTCGGGAACCTCCCATGAGCGAGACGATGTTTCCGAAAAAGAGTAGCTCTCACTTTCCTCACTAGAAGACCAACTAGAATGATAGGTGTTGCGTTCCTGGCTTCCCTTATTTGAAGAAACATACCGAAAAATAGAAATAAGCACCAATATCACTAAAAGAATTGCCCCGCTTCTCCAGACCCACTTAAAATTTCTTCTTCGCTTCTCTACAAACTCCCCTTGCTTCCAATTATTTTTTGTTTCGAGTTTCTGCTCTCCTGTTGGTAACTGTCGGGATTCTTCCTTCATCTTCTCAATAGCAGAACTTTTTTGAACTTGTCGCTGTTCTTTCTTAGCTGACGTCAATTTACCTCCTGTAAATTTAGCCTTGTGCTGTTGTCTCAATGACTCTAAATCTCTTTTTTTCATCCATTCTCCTATTGTATTTTTTAAACTCTATGCTTTTAGCACCTTGAACAAAATTAGCTTCTACATCAAGCGCTAAGTGTTTGTTTCTCCTGCTCCATCCTCTAAACCAGGATTTTTTTCTAATATATAACCTTGAGAATCAGAGACTCCAAAAGAAAGATGAACTATTTGGCCATCAGATAACTGATAACTAATAGACACTTTGCTAGAAGATATGTAATTTGTATAGATAGAAAGACTATCTGGCAATCCCAATTGACCGACAACTTCTTGGTAGGATTTCCCTTTCTCTATACCAGAAAAATCTTGACGAGTTAATTGAGAATTTCGATTTGGCAAACTATTGCTGCTAAGATGATGACTGAATAGAGAATCTAATTTAGGCGTTCCCACACTACCGTAACTAGAAAAAGAAATTGAAACCGAAGCATTTGATCCTGCATCAGGATAATCTAAATTCAGTGTTATTATTTGATTATCATAATTATGTTCTCTCCCTGATTTCGCTTTTCCTAACTTAGCAACCACTTCATCTGCTGTTAAACGAGAGGCAGTTCCTTTAAAATCCGCAAACAAAAGTGCGATATCATCATAAGTGATATGAAACTGATATTCTTCTCCAGCAATCAATTCTGAACGATTAGTAGAAGTTAAATCCCTTTCGCTGTTAGATGACGTTCCCCCCTGATAAATATCAAAAGAATCATTATAAATATTATTTGTTTTAGAGCTCGGATTGGAAACTAGCCCTACAGCTCCTAGTCCTATGAGTAACATGAAAAACGCCCACATAAGTTTCCAACCCATAGAACTATCAGATGAAGACTCCGAATTTTCCTTCCAAAAAGCCTCATTCTCTTCTTTTTTAGCGAGCTCCTCAGCACTAAATCTCGGACGAAGCTCATACTCTTCTGCTTCAGATACAAGTTCTGAGTCTGGACGACTAGTTTCATCCTTAAAATAGAGTGATTCTTTTTTCTTAGATTTCAAGGATTCTAAAGCAAAAATAAGGCGAGATAACTCTCTCCCCCTCAGGTGTAAGAAGTCATCTGACTCAGCCGTTGAAACTCGTTTAATCTCTGTTTCAGTTCTCAAGCCGTCTGGAGTCTCTGAAACATCCTGATAGCTTAACTGAGCTCCACTATCTTTGTCGCTTACATTAATTGCTGTATTAGAAGAGGGTTCATTGTACTCAATGTTTTCTACAGATTTTTTGGATGGGGATACAGAATGATTGACGCCCCCTCTTTTAGGCTGAACCTTGTTAAATTTTGATTTATGTTCCCGTCTTAAGGCTTCCAGATTTCTTTTTTCCATATATTCTCCCAATCATATTTTTTTAACTAATCAGCATTAATAAGATAGCATTTGTCATTCATTTCGATAGAACTACTCGGAAAGACAGACACTAACTTCTCTTTCTTCAATAAGCTAAAAATACTATATCTGTATCAATAACTTTTTTAAAATATCATTTACTCTTTAGATTATTTGGCAACAAAGATAACTGATATGAGACTTAAAATGAATAGTCCCTTTAACATCTTAGTTCAGACTTTCCCTAAAGACTCTGAAAAGGCAGTTCTTCGCTAAGACAGTCTTGTTCCAGTATATCATATTTTGAACAGATTTAGCTCTAAATCTACAAGGAAAAAGGCACGAACTCTCGTCCGTGCCTAACAAAGCAATTCCAAACTATATACCAACGATATTATTTAATTCTTTCGTTCAAAATGTTCCCACTGTTGGCATCAATGGTCATTTTGATCTTTTGCGTACCGTTCAGAGCTTCCAGCTTATAGACTACCTGACCGCCCCAAATATCCAGTTCTTCGTCATAAACATGGGCTTGAGGATATTTTTGCTGCAAGATCTTCTCAGCATCTTCAAAGGTCAATTGCACATTAGTCTGAGTCAGTTGCATGTCCTCATTGTCATCAATTGGCTCTTCCTTGGCTTTAAGAATGCTTCCTGTTCGAGCATCAATCTTGTACTCTTTTTCTGTAAAGCCGTCCAATACTGTTACATCATAGTATACAGCACCAGCTTTATTTCCGTCTAAATCAATAGAAACGACTTTCCCTGAACCAGCTGTCTGCAAGGCAATCGCCTTAGCGTCTGAAAGAGTTACGGTTGCCGCCTGAATCCGAGTAGCTTGCTTATACGAATCCGCTGAAACAACACTTGCTGCTCCACCTGCTAAAATTCCTACTGCCAAAACGGCTAATAAGATTCCTTTTAGTTTTTTCATGGCTCGTACTTCCTTTCTAAAACTTGACCCTAGAAATCAAAATCAGGCGAGGAAAACACCGTTCCAGTTAATGCATCCTAGACCATTCTTTTCATTTCAAAGGGGAGAGCTATCAAATGTTATTCATTTGATACTTATATTGTACAAGGACTAAATGAATCTAAAATGAATTTTGAGGAAATTTAAAAAATAATGCGAAAAGTCTTTATTTCTTCTCCAGCTGGAAAGTCAGGATAAAGCGACTTCCCTGGCCAAGCTTTGACATTAGCTCTATCTGGACCTGGTGCAAATCGGCGATTTTTCGAACCAAAGCTAGTCCTAGGCCGATTCCCTCTCGGCTGTTTTTATTTCTGGCTTGATCGACTTGGTAAAACCGATTCCAGATTTTATCTGTCTCAGACGGAGCAATACCAGCACCATTATCCGCCACCGTCAGCTGACAAATGCCATCTAGCTTACGCAAGGAAAGCTCAATGCGGTCCTTCGTAAATTTCAAGGCATTGCTAATCAGATTATCCAAGAGCCGGTGAAGCAGAAGCTCATCAGCAACAATCCAGCAATCATCATCTATGGAAGCTTCTAAAACAAGGCCACGCTCCTGACTTAGCTTCTGGAAGTCTGTCATCTTATCCGACAGTAAGTCAGACAGAGACAGAGATTTTTTGACGAGAGCCGGCTGATTCTCAAGCCTGGACAGATCCAAGATATGGCTAATCATCTCCTTCATGCGCTTGGTCTGTCGGTTGATGATTTCAAACGATTCCTTATTCCTTGGATTCATCCAGATTTTCTGCATAACGAAGGCCATACTCACTCTCCGATAGAACGACCGCCACCGGTGTCCGCAGCTCATGAGAGACATCATGGTTAAACTGCTTTTCCCGCTGGAAGGAAATCTCCAGCGAATCCAGCATGAGATTAAAAGCCTTTCCCAGACGATGCAACTCATCATCCTTATCTTTCAGAGCCAGCCGCTTGGAAAAGTCTCCGCTCTCGCGAATTTCTAATGCCGTCTGAGATAGCTGATCTACCGGCCTCAGGGCTTTTTTGAGAATCCAGCAACCACCAGCAATAATCAAGATTAATAGAAATGGGGAAATGAAGACCAGGGACGTCAAATAATCAATCCATTCATGATTGCTATGACTGCTCAGAGTCACCGCCCGTAGCCACTGACCGCCATTTTTCATCTCGATGTCAAAATAGAGGTAGGTCTTTTGATCAACTGTCGCCGTCGTTACAACAGATTGGTTAAAAGGAAGAGTCTCATCAAAGCCAGATGGCAGACTTTTTCTGACAAGGTTTCCCGAACTATCATAGATTGAATAAAAAATTCCATCATCCATAGCCTCGTACTCACTGGGCTGCTGGCTGATTTCCGTGGCTGACTCAATCAGCTCCCGCTTGGCTGCTGCATCTGCCAAATTGCTGGATAACAGAAAGGCCAGACCCAGCAGCACTAGAATAAAGACAAAGAGAAAACTGCTGTACCAAAGAGTAATGCGTAGAACAATGCTGCCTTTTTTCTCCTTATTCCGAGCTCCAGATAACATAGCCTACTCCCCTCTTGGTGTGAATAATGGACTGCCTCTTGTCCTGATCTATCTTGCGACGAATATTTTTAATCAGAACATCAATGATATTGGATTCTCCTTCATAGTCAAAATCCCAGACATGGTCTCGAATCTGCTCCCGCGACAGAATATGATCTTGATTGCGAGCTAGGTATTCCAGCACTTCATATTCCTTGGCTGTCAGCTCCAAGACTTGGTCATCTTTCAGGACAGCTTTTTTAGTCAGATCCAGAACTATTTCACCTAGATCAATCTTCTGACTAACCAGCTCACGCTGCTGTCGCCGCAAAAGAGCCCGCAGCCGCGCCAAGAGTTCTTCAAACTCAAAAGGCTTGACCAGATAATCATCTGCCCCCAAGTCCAAGCCCCTAATCTTGTCTTCCAAGCTGTCACGGGCCGTCAGGACCAAAACGATGACCTGCTTTCCAGCCTGACGGATCTTCTCCAGAAAGGCAAAGCCGCCCATACGAGGCATCATAATATCTAGAATGATTAAGTCATAGTCCACCATTTCCAAAAATTCCAGAGCTTCCTCTCCATCAAAAGCACTGTCCACACTAAAATGCTCTTTCTTGAGAAGCTTGGTCAAACCGCGATTCAGATCCGCTTCATCTTCCACCAACAATAACTTCATCAGGACTCCTTTCCAATCTTGGTCTTTCGTTTTTCAGAGCCATCACAAGAATGGCAATCACAACTAAAAAACTGAGATAATTGAGTTTCTAGCAGCTATATGAATGTCTAGCACAGTACTGCTACATCTCCTCTGATTGTAACATATAATCAGGGAAAGGAAAACTGCTGCTGTTCAAGGGGCGTCAACCCAAGACTGGATTAACTGACTGACTACGAATTTATTGGAGTCACAAAAAGAGCACAGATCTACAAGCCTCAACCAGCTGTAAGATAAGCACTCCTATTCATTTATTCTATTTAGAAAGATTACTCAATAGATACTGTCCGTTTT
>ERZ773062.1114-NODE-1114-length-11872-cov-9.058898_pt1 | contig 11872 bp, 10 predicted proteins | sample MGYA00580626_ERZ773062 | MGnify/ENA primary metagenome ERZ773062 (study PRJEB29015, sample SAMEA2738003) | human oral metagenome | biome: human oral; feature: human-associated habitat; material: dental | place: China | collected 2058 ...
CCGGTCGGCGGGCGCCCCTGACGGTTCGGTTTCCGGACCCCGAGTACGAGCCCACTCGACTGAGCGAGCTGAATGATCCAGCGAGATGAACGTTGATTCTCGAAGAAGTCAGGGTCATGAAAGTCATCCCCGCGAGGAGCAGTGCCGGCCTCGACGACGAGAAGTTCGGGCGTCTCGGCCGCACGGCTGACCACGCTGAGCCGAGCGCCCCGCCGATGGAGCTGATGCACAAGGTCCTGCCACAGGATCCGTGAATACACTCTGGGCATGTCGATCGGCTGGACGGTGGACGAGCTCATCCTCGTGTGCGAAGCGCTCGCGCAGAATGGCTGGGAGCCGATCCCGCTGGCCGATGAACGTGTGGCCGAGCTGTCCGCGCTCCTGCGCCGATCCCCCGAGCACGCGTCGGCAGAACGCGACGACAGGTTCCGGAGCAGATCAAGCATCCACCTGAAGCTGGAGAATTTGCGGACCTGCCACCCTTCCTACCGAGGTGCCCCCACGAACGCATCGCGTCTGGACGGCGAGGTGGTCAGGAAATTCATCGAGAACAGCGAGGACATGACCGCCCGTGCGCGGAGGATCCGAAGCGCGATCGCTGAAGGAACCGTGACGCCCGATGAGATCTCAGCGCTTCGGACCTACGACCCGGAGATGACGGCCCACGAGGGGAGCATCATCGCCGTGCTGCAGCAACGAAGGGAACGCGACCCGCACATCCGGAACCGCAAGATCCAACAGGCCCGAGAGCAGAGGGGAACATCTCCTGCGAGGTGTGCGGCTTCAATTTCGAGGAGTTCTACGGGGACCTCGGCAGCGGCTACATCGAGGTTCATCATCGATGTCCTCTTCACGTCTCCGGCGCGACCACGACACGCTTGTCTGACCTCACCTTGGTCTGCTCGAACTGCCATCGGATGATTCACAAGGGATATCCGCTGCTACCGGAGGAGCTCACAGAGCGGGTTCCGCGGCGAGGGCACGGGAAGACGCACCAGTGACGGTGCCCCTGTCAGCCCCGCCAACTTCGAGCCGGAAGAGACGACACGCGCACCGAACACGGCCATGGCAACCACGATCTTGGGTGGACGTACCGATGACACCAGTCCCCAGATGACCGGCCCCTACACGAGAGAGCTTGTCCGAAAAACCCTTCTCAGAAGCCTTTCCCGCACCTGCTGGTGTGCCACGATCAAGTTTCCAGGACCCCAGCCTGTTCTCCTGCACGGTCCGAGACACATCACGTGACGAGCCCAAGCGGCCGCCACGCCCGCACCACCACGTTCGCTGGTGCCCGTTCCCGATGAACAAGTTGTAGAATGACGCCACATCAATGATCTCGAGGTACAGGTTGGGTACGCCCCCAGCTCCCCCACTCGGCGACGGGCGCCTCCTTGGGTGACTCCCCCTCGTCACGGTACCTCGACCAAATGGCAGGAGCACAGATGGCCAAGAACACTCACGCGGGATGGCGACGCGGCCAGCAAAAAGACCGTTACCAGCAACACAATGAAGTGACCAACCAGTGGGACAAGTATGACAGCCAAGCCAATTACCTGGGTTCCAAGAAGTCAAACGGTCCGTACAAGGGTGTGGAGAAGCGCATCCCCCGGAAACCACCACGCAACAGCTAGGCAGTAGGAACAGGACGCGGACACCTGCGACAGCATGCATCTCACCTTGGGCGCGCCGTGAGGTCCTGCTCGGGAGTCAGACCGCCCGACGCGCGCCCCTGTACTGGACGGACCTGAAGCAGGCATCAGCCTCGGCATCCACGACCGAGAGGATCTCCTCATCCGATCGGATGTCGAGCAGCAATGGTCCTGTTCGTTCAGCGATCCGCTTCATGAGTTGACGGGAGAACTCCATCCGTCCGCCCGGGTACTCCGGACCGCGCAGGATGATGGTCCGTGCGGCCGTCGTCACCAGACGCCGGTTCCTGGCGACCGCAGTGCGCTCGAGGAGCGCCCCGAACTCATCTTCGCCCAGACGCGGCCGCGCCTCCCGCATGACCTCTCCCAGGATGACCCAGCGGCGCCACGAGAGTTTCAGGTAGTTGCGGTCACGGGTCGTCGTCTGGTGACCGATCCACCGCTCGCCGGGAAGAATGAACCGTCCATTCCGGGTCTCCCCCGGCCATCGTCTGTTGACGATGTCCGGGAAGACCACAAGGGACAGGTAGGACCACGTGCCGTCATGCGCAGCATCCGCTGGGATCGGATGGATCACCTCCTCGATCGCCTGCCCCAAGGCGACACCGAGCGCATCGCGGCCTTCACGGGAGTGCGTGTCAATCCCGTCGAGCCGCTCGACGACTTCCCGTCGCCACCGTTGGACATCAGTCGGTGAAGCAGCCGCACCACCGGTCGGATTCGGCGTACCCGGCACGTCCTCCAGCTTGACCAGTTCCTCGGGAAGTGTCCCGCCCCCGAGAGCTCGAGCGTGGTCCGTCAGCATCTCGCTGGCCTCGCTGGTTGACAGTCTCGGAATGAGGAGTGAACTCATGAGCTGGCCCCCAAGAAATTGGTGCTCGCCTGGAGAAGCGTGAAGACACGCCCCGGGTCGTCACGCATCAGTTCGACCGCCCCCAGGAGGGTCTGGTCGAGGAAGAGGGCGCACAAGGAACCGATGACCTCCCCGGCACTGTCTGTCTGGAAGTCCTGTCCCAGATCATCCCTGTCGCCGACCGCAAGCTTCGTGAGCAACTGAAGCAGCACGTCCCTCTTGAGAACAGACATGGCTGCTCCTGAAGAACCGTCCACGAGTTTTCTGCCCTCCTCGTGCGCAGTGTTGACGTACAGCCTGACAGCACTCAGGTATGGCATCGCCAGATCCTCGTCCTGGAACCTCAACAGCCAGACGCTGTCCTTCGGGAACTCACCACCGGTGAACTCGAAGGCCTCGATCGGGAAGGCCGAGCCGTTCCCCTCGAGCCTGAAACGATAGGGCCTGTCGAGTTCGTGGAGCCTGCTCCCCCGCTGATGGGCTGCTCGGTCCTCACGCACGGGACCGTCAGGGACGTCGAGAACGATCTCGTACCGGACCTCGAGTTCCTCGGCGACTGCCCCGGCTGGAATCCTCACCCTGAATCTCAGCTGTGCGCCGGTCGGGTCAAGCGGGACGACGTCCATGAAACGTTCGCTCGTGGCGGGGCAATCGACGCGCATGACGGCTCGGATCCCGGCGAGACCAGGGTCCTTGACGAGTCCCGTCGAGTTCAGGAGCCCGTCATTCCTGACAGCGAGGGCGCCTTCGACGGTCACTTCGGTCAGGTAGTCCCAGCCTCGGACCTCCTCACCCGGGTCATGGGACTCTCCCCTGACCACCAGAACCGGAGCCCGACATTCGACCACATGGTCAGCCGCGACCCGAAAGGGCATGAGCCTCATCCTGAGACCTCGCTGTGGAATGTGCAGTTCACGGCGACGTTCTCCGGGTAGACGATGTCGACGTGGAAGACCTCACCACCGTGGACCTGGAGAGAATCCGAGGCTGTCACGTCGCCAGCCGCGGTGGTCCATGAATCCACTCTCACCTGTTCGGTGTCCTTGATCGCACCGCTCCCGTCGACGACGACCGAGAGATCCGGAGTGATCGTCACGAGATCCACCCCCTTCGGCGCTCTCAGCTCCAGTCTGGTGAGGACACGTCCGTCAGGCGAACCGTCGGACGGGGGAAGCAGCTCTTGGGAGAGGACCTCAACAACGGGCCGGCCCCCGGACCTGCAGGATCCATTGGAACGGTTCCTGGCAGGCGAGGAGGGGATCCCGTTGGCCAGACCACCATCCGTGCCCATGGCCAGGACGCCCAAGGAAGCCGCGAGTTGACCCGTCGAGACCTGTTCACCGGGTTGAGGCGCTTCATCAACAGGTCTCAAGAAGCGAACAAGCGCCTCCTTTATCCGTACGAAGGCCATGTTCACACAGGACTTCTTCTGCTTCTCGAGCGAGTCAGGGTTCCAGGCATCATGGGTGGGAGGTTCGGATGCAGCGAAGACGTCGTCGAGCTCGAGCACCGGTTTGAACACGGCGACCCAAGTGTCCCTTCCGTTCTCAAGAGCCGGGTACCTCTTCTCGCACACGACCAGCTCCGCCTCGTTCCGCATGAGGGTGACGCTGTTCACGGCCTCGTCGTCCTCCACGGGCGGGCAGGGCGTGACGGCCAAGTGCCCGAGGAGTTTCTCCGGCTTGATGCGACGGATCTCGGAGACCTCGACGAAGTCTTCCGTGGCCTCCCCGCCGGACTGGACCTCACGGACCATGTTCAGACACCGTTCTCTCGCAGCACGTGCCTGCCCGGCACTGCCGGTCGTGAGATCCACGGGGACACCGTCCTCGATGACACTCACCTTCATCTGCCGGTCGGAAGGCTGATCGGGGATCATCTTGGGCCACAGGTTGCGTGCAGCGGCACCAACCGTCTCGCGGACGAAAACATCCCGGCCCCCATCATCGAATGCCGGGTCAAGAATCATGATCGACGTTCCGGTCTCCTGCCCACGGAATCCACGCTCGAACAGCGCCTCGCCGAGGTCATGGGCGTCGACGTCCACGGCAGGCTGGACATTGGTCAGACCTCCCGACCCTGACACCTTGCCCCACCACTGCTGCCCGGTGTACCGCTTGCCCCTCATGACGAAGTTGGGGCTGACCGAGACGGCGATGAACCTCTCCTCGAGGCCATGATCCGTACGAATCCTCGTCCAGACGATGATCGTCCCGCACCGACTCGCCCTGAACGCGGCGGTCTTCCCGAAGCCGTAGGTCCCACCGCCGTACTGCTGGTCCCGTGGGGCGCCCACGGTCAGGATGAAGTCACGGAAGTTCGTCGACTCTCCCCTTGCGGACTGGATGTCGTTGCGAGTCGGCCCGTCAAGACCCACGGTGCCGCGGTCATGGACCTCGATGACAGGAACCCTCGATCGCCTGACCACGTCCGCCAATGCGCTGTCCGGAACCGTCCTTGGGATGGCGCAATCCCGCACGACACTCATCCTTGGTGCGTCGAGGGTCGTGAACCTCATCTGGTACTCGGGCACGACACCGTGCCCCACCCGTGCATCCCAGCTGTTCTGCGCAGTCTCCCTCAGAAGAAGGCTCGGCACGGCAAGACTCGTCCCCAGAAGTTTCTTCGCCCCCTCTCCCGCGATGTCGCCGTCGCGGAATGGTTTGGGGACCCAGTCAAGTCTGATCATGTTCAGTTGCTCATCATTTCTTCGAGGATGGCCCTCAATCCATCATTCGACAGGGATCTTTCGGACACGAGGTCCAAGGTGTACCTCACATGCGTGATCGCGTGGCGTCGGCCCTCGGGAAGATCACTGGAGCGCAGCCCCGGGAACTCGGATGTCACGACCCATGCGGTCGGAGAACCCACTGTCTCATATCGTGTGTCATCCGGGTCCTTGCCGATCACGAACCCGTACTCAGCGAGTTTTCTGACCAGTCCCGACATCGGCACACCCAACCCTGCCAGCTCCTTCGACTGGTCCTGGATGGATCGTCCCGAGGGCCCCTCTCTCACGGGGACACGGACGAGCACGAGAGTTCGGTCACCATCCTCCGACTGGTCCAGTTGGTCAAGGCTCGAGATGACCACCGACAGTCCTTCCTTGGCCGAGGTCTTGACCTCGAGGTCAGCATGCGGAGTCGTGAAGTCGTGCACGGTCCCCGAGGGACCGGTCCATGAGTCCAACGCATAGTAGGGGTTCGTACGGGCCAACCAGCGCAGCAGCTCGAGTTCGCCGAACAACCCGCGCCTCATCTCCGCTGAGATCGACTTGGCCGGGCGGAGCAACTGTCTCCACTCGTTCAGCACCGTCTGGAGCACCGTCTCCGGGGCGCGGCCACCAGTCCCGACACGACGTGTGATGTCATCGACCAGCGATGAGAAGACCTCGTGGAACTGCTCGGAATCGCACATCAGATCCATGTGACGCCGGCCCGTCCCCGGACTCGTCCAGTTGGTCAGGGACAGGACATCGCCATGGACCTCGGTGAAGGCGAAGTCATCGACCACCGGCACGAGAAGGTGGTGTCCGCCGCCGTGGTCCACCGCATACGACATGGAACCTGCACAGTCGAGAACAGGTCGTGTGATCATCACGGCCGAGTCATCGCTGTACAGGGTGGCGAGCAGGAGGCCGAACTCCCTCCGTGAACTGCTCACTCCTCGTCCTCCCACTCGTCGTCCTCCTCGGGTTCGTCGAGATCCGCGTCGGGCAGGGGCTTGACACTGACGAAGCTCCCCTGCTCGACACTGTCATCATCAACGATCGGGTAGACGATGCCGAATCCGAGGAGGTCCTCACCAACTCCCTCGGGCATGTCCATGCGCGCCCTGAGCTCCTTCGCATTCCTCGACGCGGGACTGATCGGATAGATCACGATCAGACCGTCACCCCCGGCTCGTCTTCTCCGGACCACCATGCGTTCAGGGTCAGTGGCATGGGGCATGTCAGCACAGGTTTCCGGGTCGATGTCCGCCAACCGGTCCACCGATGACATGATCGCCTTGAAGTCCAGTTTCTCCGCGGTGCTGCCACGCAGCGGTGTGCGTCGCAGTCTGGGGACACTGACCCCTGCAATGAGCAGGTTCCCCAAGGAGTCCTCCGCCCTGGGATTCCCCACGAGGACGACGTTCCAGTTGTGCCCTTGCGCGAACCTCTTCAACCAGTCGATCGTCGAATGGCGAAGATCCGGGTCCGCGAACACCTTCTGGTCAGGATGGAACTGGTAGGCCACGAGGAAGTCGACGACAGCCCTCGTGGGCACGCCCCGGAAGATCCAGCGGTGTCCGCCCTGTCCCAGCGGTTGTGGTTCGCAGGTTCGCAGGAGTCCCTCGACGGCCCGGAGGTTCTCGCGGGTCCTGTCCGGTCTCCCGTCCATGATGAAGGTCTGCTGCCGCGTACCGCTCATGCCGACTTGGACGACGCGGGCGTTCACCATCTTCCCTGCGGCGGTGATCTCCAGCCGACCGGGGTGACACCGCACCTTGACCCCGACCTGTCTCGGCGTGAACTCGCTGTTCTCCAGCGATCTGATCTCGTCACGCAGGTCCTTCTCGACGAGTGCGAGGAATGCGTAGTCACGATCAAGTCCGTCAGCGACCCAGATGCGGGGCAGGTCCTCATAGCCCGGCCGGTAACCGAACCAACGCCCCATCTGCATGAGGGTGTCGTAGGTGTTGGAGGCCCGGGTGAAGTAGGACACGACGAGCCCCTCGAGGGTCAACCCCCGGGACAGGGTTCCACCACCGACCGCAACCACGGTTCGCGGACGCTCATCGTCGTAGTTCAGCCTGTCCTCCGACCTTCCGTTGTCGACGATGACCTCAACGTCACGAAGAACGTCAGGTATCCGTGCGGCAACGGCGCTCCAGTCCGGATCGAGTTGCCCGGCGGGAACCCCGAGTCTCGCGTGCTCCTCCAGCCATGACTCGCGGAACGGGGCGAGGCCCTCCTCCTGATGCAATTCCACCGCGTTCCTCATGTCGTCGAGGAGGTCGTACAACCGCCTGCTCATCGCGAAGTGCGGAGCGGTGTAGTGCGTCGTGTGGACCAACATGGACGAGTGTCCGTTGTGCCTCCGAGCCCTTCTCACGGCAGTTGCGACGATGAACCACCTCACCGCCGTGACCAGCGAACCCGGAAGCTCGGGGTCGAAATCCCCTCGGAGGGCCTTCTTCGAGGGAGGCCTCAGGACCAGGGAGTCCTCGGGTGGGATGATCCTGACCATGTCGAGGCCGTCAGCGACAGGACCCGAGGCGTCCATGTCCGCGTCCGCGAGTCCGAAGACCTGTTCGGCACCGAGGTAGCCGTCTCCTGCCTCCAAGGTGTACACGAAGTCGGAAGGGAAGAGGTCCTTGTCGTCGTCAGGATCCATCAGGACATTGGCGAACGGGGTCGCCGTGTAGGCCAAGTAGGAACCACTCGGAACGAGTTCCCAGATCCGACGCAGGGCGGCATTGATCGCCGAGACCTTCTCACGGCCCTTCTCGCTGTTCGGGGTGGCTTGGTCCGCCTCGTCGTCGATGATGAGAATCGGACACCGCCTCCGGATCTCCTCAGGAACGTTCCGCAGGCTCACCTCCAGGTTCCCCAGTCGTTTTCTGTTCTTCTTGACGACGGCGCAGAGACACACGTCGCTGTGGGATCCCATGAGGGACACCAGCTCACTCTGCCGGTCGATGTCGTTGTTGTCGACGTTGGTCAAGTGGTGCCAGAACTCCTGGTCGACGAAGAGATCCCCGTCCAAACGGCTCTGCGTCTGCTCACGAAGATTGTTGTGCAGCCCAGACAGCACGATGACGAATCGGTAGCCCAAGTCGACGGCGCGGGCAATGACTCCGGCGAAGTGCCGTGTCTTCCCGGACTGGACGTTCCCCATGACCAGGCCCTTGCGTCTGCCCTCCCCGGGGCCGGGAGGAGCGAGAAGACGAACGACGTCCTCCGTCGTGCGCGAAAGCTCAGCAAGTCCGGGAGAGCCCTTCCTCTCGAGCATCGACAGGTACCGGTTCCACTGCCTTCCCTCGGCCAAGGCAGGGATGAAGGGGGCTGATCCCCTGTACCGGACGCCGTCAACCACGGCATTCCGGACGGCAGTGCTGCTCATCGCCTCTCTGCCCAGGTTCTCCGCGACCCTGCGCACGTCCCTGCCATCAAGGAATCTGCGCAGTCGGTGCGAGACCACGTGAGCCGCCTCGTCCAAGGAGATCCGTTCCTCGCGGACGGCGTCAAGGATCGCCTGTTCGATTCTCCCATCGTCGAAGCTCGTCATCGGATCCCCAATCCCGCCGCGGGCGCATCAGGCAGCAGCAACCGCGGCCTCCACACAATCAGCGGCCTCCCTGGGAGGCAGGTGCTCCCACAGCCTGACCACACACCATCCCTGGCTCTCCAAGAGCTCGGTGGTCTCACGGTCCCGTACGACGTTCCTCGCCAATTTCTCACGCCACCACTCCCTGTTGTGGCTCGGCTCCACACAGTGCTCAGGGCACGAGTGCCAGAAGCACCCATCGACGAAGACGGCGATGCGTCGTCCGGGGAAGGCGATGTCGATGGTCCTGCGCGGCATCCCGGGAACAGGATAGTTCACCCTGTACCGAAGGCCGTCGGCGAACAGGATCCTCCGCAGTTCCAGCTCGGGTTCCGTCCCGGTGCGGAGCTGCTCCTCCATGCGCTTCTTCACGGCCGCGGACAGTGGCTCCGGCCTGTTGGAGGGCATCAGTTTCCGTCACTCTCGACCGAGTCAGGGCCAGACACCGCGTTCTCCCTCGCGTAGACGCAACTGCTCCTGAGCGGGCAGTCGCCGCACTGCGGGTCGTGGGGCGTGCAGATCTGGGTCCCCAGCAGGCGAACCGCAGCCATGCGCGTCGGGGCCTTCGCCCCGGAACCGACCAGACGGGCCACATCCAGGAGACCGTGCGAATGTTTGTTCCTCTGGTCGGACTCAGTCCCCAGCGCCCTGGCCGCGACCCGGAAGCACGACTGGCTCCGCAACAGGATGTCCTCACCACCCAGGACCGCGAACAATCGATTCTCCGATTCCCTCAGTTGCGCGATGTCGGCGCACTCATCACTGACCTCGACCGACATGCCCTCGAGCGGTTCGAGCTTGGCGAGAAGATCCATCTGACGCTGACTGCTGGCCTGCTCGATGCACTGAGTCAACAGATCCTTGGTGAGAAGTTTCCTGGACATCAGGGGGCGGACGGCCCGGGCCATCTTCTGGTCGCCGACGCGGAGACGGGACTGCACCGCCATCGCCAGCGCCACGAGCGGCGTCACGGAGGGGCCGGGGAACCACACCGTCATCTCATCCGTGGCCCGGTCCTTCGCCCAGGCCTCCAAACGTTCCTGCAGCACCCGGACGTCCTGCGATCCGATCCTCGTCGTGTCGCGCCTGAGCGCTGTCGCCGCGGCCTCACCCAGCAGCGGGGGCACCGCGTTGCCGATCTGCTTGAATGCATCCGAACGTGTCCCGGCGAAACGGAAACGGTCAGGAAAAGTTTGTATGCGTGCTGCTTCCCGGACGGTCAGCGTACGGTTCTCGGTGGGATGGATGTACCAGTAACCATCCTTCGCGATGTGAGCTGTGATCGAACGACTCAGGCCGTCAGGATCCAGCCTGTGGTACTTGTCCCGGAAGCTGTCGCTCCTGTACCGACGCAGCCTGGCAGGGATGTCAGAGTACAGGTCCGTGTGCTTCATGAGGGCGAATATCTCCCGGTCATCGGCCCTGACCGGTCTGGTCATGTGCTCGGTCAGGACCTCACCGGCCTCACGTCTCATCGCACGCTGGAAGTCGTTCTCGGGCCCCCCTGAGTAGGACATCTTCCGGGCGCCGGTCCCCTCTCCCAGACCGGGAAGGTCGCCGAGCACGTCCTTGAGCAGAACCATCGGTTTCTCGTCGGGCCAGTCAAAATCATGACCGTCCCGGCGGGCAAGCAGGATCATCCTCTGCCGATGCTGGGGAACCCCGTACCGCCACGCGTCGACCAAGTTGACACTCGTCAGGTAGCCATTGTCCTGGAGTTCCTCAGTCATGGTCCGCAACACGTGGAAGTCATCGCTCAGCCCCATGTCCGGGACGTTCTCCATGAGAACCGCTCTCGGGTTCAGCTTCAGGACGATGTCGAGGAACGCCCTCCACATCTGTTTGCGAGGATCGGTCTCTGACCGGACCCCGGCCCTGACCAGACTGCGGATCTTGCTGCGCCCGGCCCTGCTGAACGGCTGACACGGCGGCCCCCCGGCAACGAGGTCGACTTCGATGTTCTCGAACATGCCGACGAAGACGTCCCTGACTGCCGGGTCACCGAGGTCGCGGTCGAGGGTCAACCCCCCGAAGTTGTGGCGATGGGTCTTGAGAGCAGCCCTGTAGTGGTCGACGGATGCCGCAATCGTCCACCCGGCCTGCTCGACGCCGAGGCTGAGACCACCCGCCCCGGAGAAGAGGTCGACGGCCAGCTGCGCCCCTTCCCGGACCTTCGCGCTGCACCACTGGGGAAAGTTCTCCGGAGTGGCGGAGTCCTCATGGGGAGCCAACTCCAAGTAGGAGCTGCGCACCAACGGAACGGCAACGGTCGACATCTCAACAGCCACCCTCCCGCACACGTTCCACCCTCAGAATGATGCCCCAATTTTACGGGCCACCGCTGACACAGGGCGTCGGACTCACCGCCGATGGACCACAATGGGCTCCATGACCAAGATCGCTCTGTCCATCGCGGGGTCCGAGGCATCCGGCGGCGCCGGCGCCCAGACCGACATCAAGACCTTCGCCCAGTTGGGGGTCTTCGGCGCCACGAGCCTGACGTGCATCGTCTCGTTCGACCCGCACCACGACTGGTCCCACCGCTTCGTCCCCATCGACCCGCAGGTCATCCACGACCAGATCGAGGCCGCCGTCGCCGTCCACGGGCACATCGACGCCGTGAAGATCGGGATGCTCGGCACGCCGGCCACCATCGGCGTCGTGGCCGAGGCCCTCGAGCAGTACCGCTTCGAGCAGGTGGTCCTCGACCCCGTGCTCATCTGCAAGGGCCAGGAGCCCGGCGCCGCGCTCGACACCGACAACGCGCTGCGCTCCAGGGTCCTCCCCCACGCCACGATGGTCACGCCGAACCTGTTCGAGACCCGGGTGCTCTCCGGCATGGACGAGATCACCACCGTCGAGCAGCTCGAGGAGGGCGCCCGTCGCATCCACGACCAGGGCGTGCCCTACGTCCTGGCCAAGGCCGGCACCCTGTTCGACACCGGCACCGCCCTCGACGTCTTCTACGACGGCTCGACGACGGAGGTCCTCGAGGTGCCGGCGATCGGCCACGAGCGCGTCTCGGGCGCCGGGTGCACGCTGGCGGCGGCCGTCAC
>ERZ773062.1116-NODE-1116-length-11869-cov-6.286524_pt1 | contig 11869 bp, 11 predicted proteins | sample MGYA00580626_ERZ773062 | MGnify/ENA primary metagenome ERZ773062 (study PRJEB29015, sample SAMEA2738003) | human oral metagenome | biome: human oral; feature: human-associated habitat; material: dental | place: China | collected 2058 ...
CGAAGAACTCGACGGGGAAGTCGTAGGACTCGGCCTGCACGTCCTGCGGCAGGGCGATGGTCACCGCGCCCGTGTCGACCGGATCGGTCAGCACCCGCAACCCGGCGAGCAGCGACGGGATGAGCTGCTCGGGCCGTTCGATGCGGTCGAAGAACCGCGAGACGGGACGGAAGCAGTCGGTGGCGGCGGTCATCGGCGAGACCGGGTCCTCGACCTGCTGCAGCACCGGGTCGGGGAAGCGGGTGGCGAACTGGTCGGAGGGGAACAGCAGCACCGGCAGCCGGTTCGTCGTGGCCAGGGCCGCGCCCGTGACCATGTTCAGCGACCCGGGGCCGATCGAGGAGGTGCACATCCAGGTGCTCAACCGGTTCGTGGTCTTGGCATAGGCCGCGGCGGCGTGCACCATGCCCTGCTCGTTGCGGGGCATGATGTAGCGCATCCGCCCGCCCTCGGGGGTGGGGTCGAGATCGTTCTGCAGCAGGGCCTGGCCGATCCCGGCGACGTTGCCGTGCCCGAAGATACCGAAGGCGCCCGCGATGAGACGCCGCTCGATACCGTCGCGTTCGGTGTACTGGTTGACGAGGAAGCGGACGACCGCCTGCCCGACGGTGAGACGCACTGTTGACACTGGGTTTCCTTAGTTGAGAGGGGTCATGGGGAGCCGGGGATCAACGTCCTGGGAGGCCCAGGTGTCGCGGATCCAGGTGTATGCGGGGTCGTCGGTCATCAGCCAGGTGGAGTCCTCGGCGGGCCCGGCCATGACGTTGAGGTAGTAGAGGTCGTATCCGGGCGCGGCCACCGACGGGCCGTGGTAGCCGTGCGGCATCGTCACCACGTCGCGGGAGTGCACCTCGGCGCACACGTCGATGTCGTGGCCCGAGGGGTAGATGCGCTGCAACGCCATCCCCGGCGACCCGTTCAGCCCCGGTCGCACCTCGTAGTAGTAGATCTCCTCGAGGATGCGTTCCACCTCGTTGTGTTCGTCGTGCTTGTGGGGCGGATAGCTGGACCAGTTACCGCCCGGGGTCAGCACCTCGCAGGCCAGCAGGTGGGAGGTCTCGAGGTCGTTGCCGAGGGCGTAGTTGTTGACCTGGCGGGAACACGGGCCCGCGCCGCGCAGGGTGGTGACCACCTCGGTGACGGGGCAGTACCGCACCGGCAGGTCGCGGGTGGCCTTCGCCGCGGGCAGCGCGAACCGCCCCCCGGATTCGCTGCGGACCGTGAACGTGGTTCCGCGCGGAATGTAGAGGTAGTCGGTGATGGCGCTCCACACCTCCTCGCGGCCGTTCAGCACGTGGGTTTCGCCGTTCACCTCAACGGCGCAGCCCCCGGACAGCGGCAGCACCAGCAGCTCGGAGACCCCGGAGGCCACCGTCTCCGATCCGCCCGCGGGCAGCGCCAGCACGCGGATGGAGCTCCACTCCCAACCGGCGCGTTCGATGCTGACGTCGGTCTCGAACTGGCCGTGGGCGGTGCTTCCCGCCTTGATCACGTGGGTTTCGTTGTCCATTTTTCCTCCTCAGTGCCGGATTCTGCTGACGACCGGGACGACCTGCGGGTTGGCCGCCATCAGGCGCTCCACCTCGTCGATACGCGGCATGGCGGTGGAGCATTCCAGCCGTGACGCGACGATGGCGCCCGCCGCCGACGCGAAGGCGAACGTCCTGGCCAGGTCCCAGCCCTGCAGCAGGCCGTGGCACACGGCCCCGCCGAAGCCGTCGCCCGCGCCGAGCCCGTTGCGGACCCGGACGCTCGTGACGGGCACGTAGACCCGCTCCGTCGCGGTGCGCACCAGGGTTCCCATCATTCCCTGCTTCACGACGGCCACTTCCACCCCGCGTTCCAGCAGCGCGAGGGCTGCGGCGTCCGGGTCGGTCTCGCCGACCGCGATCCGGCACTCCTCCAGGTTCCCGATCGCCACGTCGACGTGTTCGAGGGCCTGCTGGACCTGCGCGGTCGCCTCCTGTTCGCTGGGCCAGAAACGCGCCCGGTAGTCGAGGTCGAGGACGCTCATGCCGTTGCCGTGGTGGCGTCGCAGCGCTTCGTGGTTGGCCGACCGCGACGGCTCCACCGACAGACCGCTGACGGTCAGCCACAGGATGCGGGCCGTGGCGACCTCGTCGGGCAGGTCGTCGACGCCGATCTCCAGGTCGGGGGTGGTGGGCTGGCGGTAGAAGAACAACGGGAAGTTGTCGGGCGGGAAGACCTCGCAGAAGGTGACGGGGGTGTTGAACGCCGGGTTCACCACGACGTGTCGGGCGTCCACGCCCAGCCGGGTCAGCTCGGAGCGGATGAACCGGCCGAAGGGGTCGTCGCCGACCCCGGTGACGCAGGCGACGGAATGCCCCATGCGGGCCGCGGCGACGGCCACGTTCGCGGACGAGCCGCCGAGGAACTTGCCGAACCGGGTGACGTCCTCCAGGTGGGTGTTCATCTCCAGGGGGTACAGGTCGACCCCGCACCTGCCGATGGTGCAGACGTCGAGTACCGGCTCATCCACGGTGATGACTCCTTGATTTCGGGGATGGCTCCTCAAGGTCGGGGATTGCTCCAGTCTGCCCACACCAAGGACCCCAGTCAACCTATGTCAGGACATTACTTTCCGTTCATTGCGCTGCAACATGCCTCTGGCTTGTATGATCATTCAAAACCGTCGCCTACCTGTCACGCCGAAACAAAGCATGTTCCGGCCCCGAGGACCGCATCATGGAACCGACCTACGAACCGGAGATCACGCTGGACCGCGATTCCCAGGTCCCCCTGTACCAGCAGATCGCGAAACCGATCGAGACCGCGATCCTATCCGGGGCGCTACCCGCGGGGGCGATGATCGAGGACGAGGTGTCGATGGCGAGCCGCCTGGACGTGGCCCGTCCCACGGCCCGCCGGGCGTTGCAGGAACTGGCCTCGCGGGGATTGTTGACGCGCCGCCGCGGGGTGGGCACCCGCGTCACCCCACCCCACGTGCACCGCCCCATGAAGCTGTCCTCCCTGAACGACGACCTAGCCGAGGCCGGGTTCTCCCCCACCACCCGGGTGCTCTCCTACGAGGTGCGCGAGGCATCGCCGGAAGAGGCCGAGAAACTCAGCATCCCCCGGGGTGAGGGGCTGTTGGCGGTGCGTCGCCTCCGCTACGCCGACGACCACCCCCTGGCTCTGATGACGAACCTAATTCCCCTCGACATCGCACCGACCTGGCAGGAACTCGGCGAGAGCGGCCTCTACCGCTGCCTGGCGGCGCGCGGCGTCGAGGTGACCTCTGCCCGGCAGGTGATCGGCGCTCGCGGGGCGAGCGCGAAGGAGGCCGAGGACCTGGGCGAGGAGGAGGGGGCGCCGCTGCTGACGATGGAGCGCACCGGCTACGCCTCCGACGGGCGGGTGGTCGAGTTCGGCCAGCACGTCTACCGCCCGAGCCTGTACTCCTTCCACTTCTCACTGTTCACGTCCTGAGGTCGGGCGCGCCACGGGGGCAACGGCGCCTCTCGAGGCGAGACGTCTCACATTTTCTTCCCGAACGGTACAGAACCGTTCAAATAATTGACCAAATTCCAGGCGCTCACCCACGCACGCCACTCTTCCCGGGAAAGACCCTTGTCAGACGCGGGTTTCGGACCCTCCCACAACCTCTCCCTGCACATATGACCCCCACGAGGGTCTACTTCTGGCCAGCCGGTCAATACCTCCTGCCCAGCGACAAGTTTAAGGAATTGGCGTGAAAAACCACTTATAGCCAAGAAGGCAGTGCGCCTCTATCCAAGCCGAGTTAGAGCTATTGCACCCGGAATTTTTCATGCTTAAGCTGATATCAACTTCAGCGCGCAGAGAAGTAACAAGAAAGCAAAACAAGAAAACTCCTGAGAGAAAGGACATCATCATGCAGAACAAGTACGACGACCAGATCCTCGACAACCTCGCCGAACTCAGCGACACTGAAATCGAAGAACTTCTCGGGGCCGGGTGGGGGTCTATCTTCAGTTTCACTCATGAATGTAACACCAATACAATGACACAACTCTTCACCTGCTGCTTCTGAACCTCAATCTTCGACTGGGGGCAAAGTTTGCCCCCAGCCTACTTCCACATCTTTTTAAACGAACCCTCCCCTGAAGCTCAAAAGGATTTTCAATGAAGCAGATTCATTCCGCACTGGCAGCCTGGATGTCAGAAAAGGCGGGTTGCTATCCTTGGCTGAAGCTCTGCTTCCCCCAGGTGGCGGACTGCGGCGACCACACATGGGTTGCCCCCGTGCAGCACGGATCCCTGGAAAACTGTGCCGCTGATTCAAGCTACTATCGTCGGGCCGGACAGTTGCTGGGCATCGCCTATCTGGTGAATCTCACCGATCTGCATCATGAGAATATCATCGCAACGGCGACCCAGCCTATCCCAGTAGATCTCGAGGTCATCATGAGCGTACTTCCAAGAGTTCCGGAAGACCAACCTGATGCTTCCAATACAACGCTACGACAAACCACGTCATCCCCTACCTCGACTGGTCTAATCCCCCTGGGTACCAGCTTTAAAGAACTCGGCGGCGACATCAGCGGGCTCGCAGCCAATGGCCTACGAGCCCGCCATCGCACTCTTGATCGACAGGGACGATCCGACATGCGCTACATCCATACGATCGCTGAGATCACTCCGGTAAATCATCTTCCCACCTTGGAAAACAATCCAATTCTCGCCGCAAACTACGTCGATGAAATCGTCGAAGGTTTTGTCTTGACTCTGCAAATTACAATGAAGCATCGCAATGACCTAGAAACATTCATCTGCAACAATGCCAGCAATCTCCATGTACGGGTTCTCGCGCGCATGTCTAATGACTACGCAACGGCCCTAGTCGGACTGTCTCGGGTTGGACACAACACAAATCCTGAACAACTCTTTTCCATACTGCGTCGCAACTCAGTTGGCCTCGCGGAGAGCATGGTGGATTCGAAGGAGGAGCAGCTGCGCACATGGGCCATCCCGCATTTCTGGGCAATCGCCAGCGAAACCACCATTCGCGACCCCTGGGGCAGACCAACAGGGAGGCTCCACGTGGCGCCCATCGCCCAAACAACCGCAAAGATCAGGGCGATCACGGAGACCGATATCAACCGCCATATTTCCCTGATCCGGATGGCATTCCACAAGCCGGAAGAAGTCATCCTCCCGCTGGACCCACGCCTCGCCACACAAGATGCCGGCTCATTTGAGGAATTCGAGCGGATCCACCTGCAAGCTCAAACCGTGACCGGCGCCGACGGCAGCGTCAACTGGCCAGTGCTGGCCGTGGTTGAAAGAGAGCAGCTGGCCGTGCAGCCTTTGCTCGGCGGGCTGTACCGGGGCATTGCCAGAGTGGCCGAACTCCTCACGACCATCCCCCATCGCGATGCGCAATGCCATCAGCTGGCAACATCCCTCCTGCGCACGCTGCAACTGGAAACCGACACCATGGTAAACGACTCCGGCGCTTCGTTAAGTTATTACCATGGCCCAGCGAGCTGCCTTGCAGCCGCCCACCGGCGCAGCCAAGCGTTCGGATTTTCCGCCCCATGGCTGCGGCATCACTACGACCGCTTCCTCACAACAGTTGAGAGCATCACCCCGGATGACATCAAACCCGGAGCGCTGTTGGATGTGATGGAGGGCCCGGCCGGACTCATCATCGCGCTGCGCCACCATCGCGACACTCGCATCCGCAAGCTGTGCCACCGGCTGGGTCTCCTGCTGACGGATGCAGCATCTGAGGGTTGGGGCTCGAAGAAGGTGTGCGCGCTGTCGCGGAACGCCAGCTTCGCCCACGACGCGGGCGGCATGGGAACTGCCGTGTTGATCGCCGCTGGAATGGGATCCGATCCTGACATGGTGGACAGCTGGAGAGCTGCCTGGGAGTTCGAGAACACCTTCAAGCTTGAAGAGGGCTGGAACGACGCCAGATCCCCTGGTGATAATCACTCGACCCGGTGGTGCCACGGCCTGGCGGGCATAGCCCTGGCGCGCACCGTGTGGCTCCAGACCATCGAAGACAGCGCGTTCCTTCGCTCCGTCGTCACCCCGGACGAGGTCGCACGGATCCGCGCCGACCTGGAGGAGGCCGCCGACCTTCTCGTGCGGGACTTGGAAAAATCCGGTTCGCCCAGCCTCTGCCACGGCGTGGCGGGCGGCGCGCTAGTTCTCGATCTGGCCGGAAGGCAGCTCCGAAGGCCGGATTGGCGCGAAACGGCAAGTGATCTCGTCGCCCGAGGGGGCGCCACGCTGTCCCGCTGCCCCTGGATGTGGGGGAAACATGACGTCCGGGACTTCGGCATCATGACAGGTCCCGGACGGTGGCGTCGGACCGCTCCTGCCGGGCCTGGAACACATCGGTGGTACGGCAGGTACGGCATGAGAATCGTCCTGCAACAGAGCGAACAGGACTGCCTGCTGGCCTGCTAATCCATGATCCTCGGCAACATGGAGCTGCGGGTTTCCCCCGGGGATCTGCGCGACTGGCAGCCCTTCTGACGGGCACCTCGTTCGCCATCCGCTCCTTCGGCCTGCAACACGGCTCCGATCAGTTCGAGGAGAAATACACCCACCGCCTGTTCACGGAGCTCTTCTCTCAACGTCTGTCCTACTTCGCCGACCAATCGGTGGGAGCGATCGCCGAGAAACTCAGCCTGAGGTTCGTCCTCAAGGACGCTCTGGTGAAATCGATCCTGCCCTCGGTGCTCTCGGTGCTGTCGTTGCTGCTGACGCTCACCTACCTGATCCTGGTGTCACCGCCCCTGGCCAGCCTGCTCGTGGTCGGCTCGACGGCCTACTTCCTGGCGAGCCTGTTCCTGACCCGCCGCCAGATGGACGCAAGCCAGACCCACGTCCAGGCGCAGGTGAACATGAGCGGCGAGACGCAGGCAACCCTGAACAACATCGACGCGGTGAAGGCAACCGGCGCCGAAGAGCACCACATCCAGCGCTGGACCACGCTGAACCAGAAGGTGAGCGAGGAGTACAAGCGGGTCATCCGGTGGAACAGCCTGACCAGCGGCGTGCAGTCCGGATACACCACCATCATGCTGGTGCTCGTGGTCGCCGCCGGCCTGTGGCTGGCCTCGGGCGGGCAGATCGCCCTCGCCAACATCGTGCTCTTCCAGACCGGGATGGCGCTGTTCACCGGCGCGGTCTCCGAGACCCAGGGCGTGGTGCAGCAGATCGCCAACGTCGCGGTGTACCAGGACAAGCAGGCCGACCTGCTCCACACCTCACCCTCCTACGGCACACTCGAACCGGCCGGAGAGCCGGGACGGATCGAGGCCCGGTTGCTCTCGTTCGGCTACCCCGGAAGCGCTGCGGTGTGCAACGGAGTCGACCTCCAGGTCAGCCCCGGGGAGAAGGTGGCGGTGTTCGGCCCGTCGGGAACTGGAAAATCCACCCTGCTGTACGTCCTGCTGAGATTGAACGACTTCTCCGGGCTCCTCAGGGTGGGAAATACCACCTTCCGTGACACCACGGGAGTGCTCTTCCCCAAGATGACGCTCGCGGAAGGAACGGTTCGTGACAACCTCGTGCCCGGTAACGACCGCAACATTGACGACGCCGAGCTGCTCCAGGTGCTGCGCGACGTCAACCTGGAACAGACGATCGAACGGCTCCCGGCAAAACTGGGGTCACGAGTCCAAGCAGGCGGTCGCAACTTCTCCACCGGCCAGGCCCAGCGGTTGCTGATGGCGCGCGCTGGTGCGGGGAAGCCAGTTCCTGTTCCTTGACGAGGCGCTCAGCAGCCTGGACGAGGAGAACCGGCGCCACATCTATCGACACGTGGTCCTGGGAGAGCGTTACCGCAACGTCACCATGGTGATGGTGAGTCACGACCTCTCCCTCATCGACTACTGCGACACGGCCTGGTTCATGATGGATCGGGAAACCTTCGAAAAGATACCCGGCGGCGGGGCACGTGCCGGATCGATCACCGGGTTGTCCCCGACGCCGGCCACTCCCCGGCGAGCCCTAAAGGAACCGGAGGACCTGCTCCGCAGCCTCACGGCAGACATGCACTCCTGGCAGAACCAACACTGATCCCACCCACACCCACGCACCGCCAGAGGCCATCATCTGGTTGACCGCATGAACCAACCCCGCAAAATACCTTGTCGCGCCGCCGTGCATGGCCTTCCTGACGGACACCACGGTCACAAGTTGCGGCGAAAAGACGCCCGGAAGCTAGTCAATGGTGCACTGTTGCGCCGCCTGAGGCCTTCCTAGCCTTGATACCGAGATCGAACACAACCCGTTCGGACACACCGCGACACAGAGGAGAAGGACATGCTCACTCGCAGGATTTCAGCCATCGTCGGAACTCTCTTGACGCTGCTGACCCTGGTCGGAACCTCCACCACTGCCCATGCAACAGAAACCACCGATCCAACAGCAGCGACTCCGAGCAATCTCTGCGAAATACTGTCGGGCTGCCCCTGGTCTCGCTGACTTGTCCGATAAGAACCGATTTCGAGAAGGACATGTCATGCAATCAATGATTCTCACACACTGGGGGAATGTAGAGTATTCTGCCCGCATTCCCCGCTGGCTCAGATTTGGAACGCTCTTTGTGATTCTCGTTGCTATGGCGAGTGACATCAATTACATGCGACAGGCCCCGTGGGATTCATTGACCGTATGGTTTCTGCTCGAGATCACCCTCACATACACAGCAATCGCGGTTTCCCTTTTCTCCGCCCAAGCCTCAGTCATCCTGCTTGCGCTGAACATGGGAGTAACGTTTGCAACTCAGCGCCCAGCTTTGCCTCTCATCGCTGCTTGCATTATCGCTTTGGTCATATCCGCTCTGTGCCATTACTGGCTGATAATTACACACTGCCTCGCAACCCTGATCTGGGCAAGTGTCGTCGCTTGGGTGGTGGAGATTGCGGATATGAGCAACCCGGTCGCATTCTGGTGGCTGGCCATCTGGTTGATGATAGCCGCCACCCTCATAGGTTTGGCGATTCGATTTCTCGTCATCCGTACCGCAAAGGTTCATACGGAGCTCCGAAGGATCGAGGCCCAGCAGGAGACGATCCGGAAGGAGGAGCGCCACGACCTCGCGCGTGAACTGCACGATGTGGTGGCCCACCACATCACGGTCATCACGATGCAGGTCATGGCCCGACGCAATTCGCACGACCCGGATCAGCTTCGCGAGACCCTCGGGATCATTGATGATTCGGCACGAGAGGCGCTGTCCGAGCTGCGGGCCCTTCTCGATGTCCTGCGATCCGACGAGGACGACGACGGCGACATCCGCTCGCTGTCCGACAAGATCGTCACCGGCCCCAGCGTGGGTGATCAGGTCGCACAGCGAGTGGACTCGTTGACCGAGGTCGGAATCCGGGTTCACAAGCAGTCGGTGGATCCGCGCATCGAATCTCTGCCCTTCTCCCTCAAGACCACCTGCGCCCGAATCGTGCAGGAATCAGCCACCAACATCCTCAAGCACGCCCGCCACGGAGCACGCTGCTCCATCGTTGTGAGACTCGACCCAACAGAGGTGGTCATCATGATCACCAACAACCGCATCAAACCCCACGATCCTTCCAGGTCCAGTGGATACGGCCTCACCGGCCTGCGTGAAAGGGTCGCCGCGGTCGGAGGGAGCTATACCGCCGGACAGCAGGACGACAAGTGGGTGGTGGAAGCCCATATCCCCGTCCACAACACAGGACGCACCACGCCATCGTCAAAGAAATGGAACGCAACCCAACCCGAGACCTCAGAGACCGAACAATCCGTCATGAAAGAAAAGGAAATATCATGATGTTTACCCAAACCACTCGCCCCTCGGCGGCCGGATACACGCCACCCGCCCCGCAGATGCCACCGACCGCACAACCCCAGCAGTTCGCGGTCGAGACCCAGGGCGTCACGAAACGGTACGGACGCCAGACCGTCGTCAACCAGCTCAATCTTGCCGTTCCCAGCGGGGGTGTCTACGGTTTCCTCGGTCCGAACGGCGCCGGGAAGTCCACCACCATGAAGATGCTTCTGGGACTGGCAAAACCCACCACGGGCGAGGTGCGCGTTTTCGGCCGGGATCTGCGCGCGAACAGGGCGGACATCCTGCCCAGGATCGGTTCTCTCATCGAGGGCCCCGCGTTCTACCCGCACCTCACGGGAGCCCAGAACCTCCGCATCGTCGCCGACTACCTCTCGTGCGACAAGAGCTCCGTCGATGCCGTCCTCGACATCGTGGGACTCACCGACGCAGCCGGCAAACGCGCTCGGCAGTACTCGCTGGGTATGAAACAGCGCCTCGGCATCGCGATGGCCCTGATCTCCGGCCCCGAGCTGCTCTTGCTGGACGAGCCGACCAATGGCCTGGACCCCGCCGGTGTGGCCGAGATCCGCAACCTGATAGTGCGGCTCGCCCACGACCGCGGCATCACCGTCATGGTCTCCTCCCACCTGCTCTCCGAGATCGAGCAGATGGCCGACATCGTCGGCATCATCCAATCCGGTCACCTCCGCTATCAGGGCCCCCTGTCGGGTCTGCGGGATCAGGGGCAGCTCGTCATGAAGGTGTCCCCCGTGAACGCTGCCGTGGCTCATCTGGAGGCTCTGGGTCTGCGTCCCCAGAGCGCCGGCGACGAGATCATTCTTCCGCCGCTGCGCGACGATCTGATCGCCGAGGCGGTGGCCCGACTGGTGGGCGCCGGGGTGCGCATCGCACGGGTCGAGCTGCGACGCAAGAGCCTCGAGGAAGCCTTCCTCGAGCTCACGGAAACTCCTGTCGTCATGCCCACCGCACCGCAGACAACCGGAAGGAGGGGACGAGCATGAGCACCCTCGCACTCGAGATCCGTAAACACTATAAGAGCAAGCTACTTGTCTTCGTCCTTGGAATCACATTCATCGAAGCAGTGTGGTTGGCGGGGGTCATCATGGTTTCGGCTTCCCGTTCCCCGCAAGGAGTCCAAGCGCTCAAGACATTCTCCCTGTATAACTATATGAGCATGCAGTGGTTGCTGCTCGGGCCGACCATCGCCTTCCTCGCCTCCCGTATCGCTGGCGTCGACCAGGAGGGTCGCATGGGGCAGGTGTTCCGGGCCCTGGGGGAGTCGCCGCGTCGGCAGTTCATGACCAAGCTGGCGCTGCTCACGGGGCTGGGAACTCTCATCAGCATGATCATGCTGATATCCGCCGCCTTCGTCGGGACGCAGGCAGGCCTGCTGGATTCACCGTCCTACGCGGCAGTCTTCTGGCTGATCATCGCCCTCACCATCGTGAGTGTATTCGCGATCAGCGCCGTACAGCTGGCCCTGAGCAACCTGTTCGATGGTTCCTCGGCCGGGGTGATCATAGGCGTCGTCGGAACGTTGATCACGTCTCTGGCAGGGATAGCCCTCAAGATGCCCGTGATCGGCTGGCTGCTGCCCTGGGGCCTGCTGATGGCCGGTTCGCCTCTTGAAACTCTCACACCCGGGAACTCCGCTGGCGTCGCCATCGTCCTGGACATGTTCGAGACCCTGGGGCGTGACAACGTCGTCCTGGTCACCGACGCCATGGCCGCGGCCGGCATGGCCGACGGCGACTACGTGCTCGGCTCCCAGCCGGTCACCGTGGCCGACGGCGTCGCCCGCCTCACTGAGGGTGGCGCGATCGCCGGGGGGACCGCTCATCTCATCGACGTCGTGCGCACCACCTGGCAGGGGGGAGTCGACCTGGTCGACGCCGTCTACGCCGCCAGCGTCCAGGGCGCTCAGATCCTCGGCGACCCCTCCGTGGGGGCGCTGCGGGCGGGCCTGTGGGCCGACGTCGTGGTCACCGACGCGGAGCTGCGGCCCGTCACCGTGCTGCGCCGCGGCGAGGCGGTGGAGCCCGCCGCCTGATCCTCCCGCACCACCGGCCC
>ERZ773062.1119-NODE-1119-length-11855-cov-3.441271_pt1 | contig 11855 bp, 12 predicted proteins | sample MGYA00580626_ERZ773062 | MGnify/ENA primary metagenome ERZ773062 (study PRJEB29015, sample SAMEA2738003) | human oral metagenome | biome: human oral; feature: human-associated habitat; material: dental | place: China | collected 2058 ...
AACCAGATGCACGGTCCATAGACCGCTTAGCAGTTTGGCTGCCTTTTGAATGGTGATGACAATTCTTAGTGGGGCTTCCATATTCCCTTCTCCTTTACAGAGAATAGCCTTACTCTGGATGTTGAGTGGCTTTCATAGTTTAACTCCGAGCTTGAATCCTCCATAAGTTCACTCCTTCCCTATCACGACCTTCTCTTCAGCACTAAAGAGTCTTGCATCTTCTGCTTCTAATACGACTCTAAAAGTTCTTCCGTCTCCATCAATATAATCATACTCGTCAGTATCATATTCAATTGGAGTTTTAATCTTTACAGGAATCTGCCACTCACGATCTTGCTCGTCTACCACAACAAAAGGCTTAAATTCTGTCTTCCCTCCTTGTTCTTGAAGGACGAAGAGCTGATCTAACCAATCCATTGCTTTACTTGCTCCTTCTCTTGAATTCGTTAGAATAATTCCTTTGATTTCTATTTTTCTTCCTCTCTGAAAAGTAGGAGAAAGCCTTACCCCATGTCTTCAGTCGATTTTTTTGCTTTCGTCTGAAGTATTGAGTTTTCTCCATTCTGCTTCTGCGAGGACTTCTCGCTCTGCAGTAATCTTATTGAGCTCTTGCCCATTATACTTAAAACTTTTTCCTATCATACTCTCTACCAAAAAGAAATAAAAATCTGGTTTATCTCAGCTTTCGTCTTTGCCTATCCAAGAACTCCTCAGCATCAAAAACGCTCTGCACATTAATCGTATTATTCTGCTCAATATGCCTAGAATTGTCAGTAGTAAATCCACCTTGAGCAAATCCTCTAGTTCTTATTTTTTCAAGCTGATTGAAGGTATCAGCAAACTTGCTTGTCATCCACGCTGGAGCGACTCGCTCATTCTTATGAACTACGCCTGCAATTTCGCTATTTGCACCACTTCCAGTAAATCCTCCGATTGCAAACCCTCTACCTCCTCTGAGTTGTGCTTGCTTTGCGAGTGCAGTCTCAATCTGAGCAATCAGACTTCTATACTCGTTCTTAAGCTTTCCAAGATTCTTGATCTGCAGATTGGTAGTATCGTTGGAGAGCTGATTGAATTTTCTATGAACATCCTCTTCTAGTCTGATTTTTTCTTCCTTTTGTTGTTCTAGTTGGATTCTTTCTCTTCCGAGTTTGAGGATGAGTTCTTGTTCTTCTAGTGAGTAGTTTTTGAGATTCTCTTCTGATATAAGTTTCTGAACTTCCGCAGATGAAGCGAATTTTTGGTCTTGAAAGAATTTGTAAATTTCCATTTCTCTTTCCATTCTCTTTTTTTCCTTCTCAAACTCTTCTTGTTTCTTTTTCTGTTGCTGTTCAAAGTCATAGATTGCCTTTTCTTCAGGGTTGAGATCTGCTCTTTTCTTTTCCTTATCAATTACCGATTGATCTAGTCCGAGCTTATCTACCGATCCATTGACTGCTTTTAGGCTTTGTTCCACAGTCAGTTGTTCCTTAAGTACCTCCAAGATCGCTTGCTTCTCTTTCAGCCTTTCTCTGTCATATTCACTTGTTGCCGTCTCAAGTTCCTGTTGAATTTTCTTTAATTCACTTTGTGCGGTGCTGAGATCAGCTGTTTTGAAAAGTTCCTCAATTTCGCTGTAAGAAAGCTTCTGATCTTTCTTGTTTTGAGTTTCTTTTTTAAGATCAATCAAAGCTGATTTCCCCTTGCTGAGCTTTTCTTCAAGGTCTTTTGCTTTTTCTACTTGCGACCTCAAAAATCACTCCTTATCAGATTTTTCTTGTTTTTCAAAGTTTTCTATCAGTTTTTTATATTTGATTTCCAAGCTTCTGATTTCATCTCCAAGTTTCTCGTAATATTTTCTTACCTCTTCAGCAGTTTTTTTTGCTGAATCTCTATATTTTTTGTCTGCATCTTCTGCGTCTTTGAGGGATTTTTTCAGTCAATCCATCACTTCTTTCAGCTTTTCTGCTTTTTTAGAAGTTCATGATGAACCTCCACCACCTCCACTTTTATCTTCTAGAGTTGTATTAACCTGCTTTCCTAATACATCTGTTTGAGATAAGAGGTTATTGAAATCTTCCTGACCTTCGTTTCTATTTTGCAATTGTTGATTGAGGACTTCATATTCTGCCTGAATTTGGTTTGTACTTTTTACTCATGGTATCCATGAAAAAGTGTCTCTAAAATCCAGAGCTATTTGGGCTCAAAGTCCTGATCGGCTGAATTCTTTTGATTTTTGAATTTTGTCTATTGTTGGCTGTAAAAATGCCAGCTCATTTTTTAATTGTTCAACACTTTTCGCAGCCCCAAAAGCTTTATCCGCAATTTCTTGCAGTGCCTGCAGTTTTTGTTGATTGCTAAGTTTAGAATTATTTATTTCTTCTATTTTTGCTCTCGCTTCTTCCAAACTCATCGTAGTTATCCCCTGTGCTGTTGTGAGTTCTTTGTTTTTTTCTTCTAACTCTTTGAGCTTTTGTTGATATTCTTCTGCCGTGATAGCACCTCCTTGATATTCCATTGTAAGTTTAGCCATCGCTTCCTTATTTGCATCAATTTCTTTTTGTAGATCACTATAAGATTTACCTAGATGTTTTGCATAAAGTTCTTGGCGTTGTCGTTCGGTTGTCACACCAAATGCAGCTACTGCTACAGCCCCCAAAGCAGCAGCAATACCCAAAACAGGTAAAGCGGCAGCACCAAGGGCAGCTCCCATTATTGCGGCTGCACCAGCAAGGGCGGTAACCACTCCAATAGCTCCTCCTACAACTCCTACAAAAATAACAATTGCTTTGGTGAGTTCTGGATGAGCGACAGCCCGTTCCTTAACAGATTCCACAATAGAAGCCATCCACTTAAAAAGCCCGCCTGCTTCTCCAGTAAATAGGCTTCAAATCGCTTCTCCTAGGCTATCAATAGAGTCTTGAAGATTAGACCATGCCCCCATCATGGTATCAGACTGTTTTTCCATCAAATTCGCAAATTTCCCTCATTCGCTACTCATTGTCTGGAAAGCCTTCTCTACATCAGCAAATCAGATTTTTCCAGCTGATACCATATCTTTGATTTTGCTTTCAGCAACTCCCATATTCTTCGCTAGTTCTTGGATGATTGGAACACCAGCATTGATGAATTGTTTAAGATCGTTCCCTGTAAGCTTAGTTGCCGACTTTACTTGTCCGTAGGCATATGCGACTTGTTCTATAGGGACAGACAATCCAGCAGATACATCTCCAAGAGCTTTAAGTGTTGGGATAATTTTATGAGCCTCTATTCCATAGGCAAGAAGCTGTTTTGCTGTTTGTCTTACTCCTGTTAGCTCAAATGGGGTATTTGCAGCGAAATCTGAGAGATCTTGCAACATTTTTCTCGCTGCTTCAGCACCTCCGAGCATAGTTGTAAAAGCAACATCCGCTTGCTGGAGATTTCCAGCGAGAGTATAGGCTCGTCATGCTGCAGTACTGAGAGCTTTCGTTACTCCGAGTCCAACGAGTGCCTTGAGTCCTCCTCAGAGGGATTGCTGGAGCTTACTTCCAGCTTTTTCTCCTGCATTCCCTACTTTTTGCTCAATATCTTTAGCAAGTTCGCTTGTAGCTTGCTTTTGGTCAAGTCCCTTTTCTATTCATTTCCCGAGTTTTTCTCCTGCAATATCTCCTCACTGCTTGATCTGATTTTGAATATCTCTCGTGAGTTTTTCTATGCTTCAGTTTTCTAGCTTGAGACCAACTCCAAGTTCTCCGATATTTACCATACTTACTATAAAAAAGCTAAAAATTCTTATTGTAAGCTCATTGTTTTTTCTGTTCAATCTCAAGGTCAAATATTTTCTCAAAAGAACATAAAAAAGTCTATTTTCTCTTGCAATTACAAGAAAAATAAATATATTTATATTGTAATGATTTATTGTATAGCAATCCAATATGAGCAAAATTGAAAAACTTCTTGCAAAATACAAGCAAAACCCTGAGAGCATCAGCGTGAGAGAAATGATTACCATACTCAAACACAATGGCTATATAGGAGTTAATGCTGAAGGAAGCCATACAGTATATAAAAAAGAGTGAGTAGCTGAGCATATTACTCTAGCCATTCACAATAACAAACTCAAATATGGTTATGCAACGAGATTCAAAAAAATTTTATATCCTGATGATTAAAAAAGATGAACTACAAATACAAAGGTAAGGTATACACTTACACCATTGAAGAACTCGGAAAATTTGTTGAAGGAATTGAAAGTGATTGGATTCGTATCACTTGTGAGGAAGTCGGACTCAAAAGTGAATTTCTTAAAGAAGATTTACAAGATGCTCTTGAATTTCTCAAGCTCTATATCAATATGAGTCTTGAGGAGGATTATACAAGTGAGGAAGCAATTTCAGTATTGGGAAAAAATTACAAAGCAAAAATTCATTGGCTTGGAAAACAAAAAGATGGTCAAGTATGGGTAAAGGTAGTATGTAAGGGAGCAAATTACAATCAAAAACATCCAAAATCTGATTTGCAGAGATTGCTCAGTCAAGAACTTCCTCATTTGATTTCTGCACAAAAGGTAGACCAAAAAACTGAGACTTTTCAGATCAGAATGACGCCATCAGAAAAAAACAAGATCAGCACCCTTGCAAAAAAATCAGGTCTCAATATTTCAGAATACCTCATCAAACAAGCTCTTGTTGCATAGCTTTCTAGTAGTTCCCAAAATCTTTCTAGTAGATTTTTATATACAAAAAAACACTGGCTCCAGTCTAGTGTTTTTTGCTTTCTAGTTAATTTTTCTTTTACAAAAAACACGGCCGCAATGACCGTGTGCAAAATTTTAAAAATTGGCCTAATAGTTCCGAACTGTTTTTACTCAATTTTCCCTGAGAACCTAAGAGCCCTAGCAATCATAAGACTTGCGTGATACCTCTTGACTGGCTCATCAAGACCGACTTTGCTCTTGATGATACCTTGATCAACGGCGATGTCAGGAATGAGTTCCTCTTGAGAAGTTCTACCATATAAAGCCACAAAGATCATCTTGAGGAACCATCTCTTAGTAAGAGGTCCATTCACTGAGCTTACAACTCAGAGTTCAAGAGCTTTCTGGATTGCTTTATTATCGTCAAACTCATTATGGAAAGCTCTCATAACCATAAGAACGGCGTGGAGCTTGATCAATGCTTCATTAGGCAATTTACCGTTCCAGATATTCATCTCCACCATTTTTTCGCTATCTTTGGAGTCTACCACTACCTCAGGACTTGCGTTCTTCTTATCAATTATCGCAACGATGGAATAAAGCCACTTTTGCAACTCAAAAGGGGTGTAAAAGAACCCCTTATCACCCCAATTCTCAGTCCAAGAATTTGGATGATGGTATTTTTCTCCATCAATTCCAGTCAGAGCAAACAAGTGCCCAGCATTTGCATCCTTATCAGGAGTCAATGTATGAGTAACTCCAGTCTGGTGCCATCTAATATACCTTGCTCAAGTATAACACATGTGCTTCTTAGAAAGAGCAAGTCTCACTTCAGCTGGAGTAGAACAGAAGTAGTAGCCTTGGATATAACCGAGATCCTTCATCAATTTTAGAGCTCAGCTCATACTCCAACCATTCCTTCAGCCATCTGGAATAATTCAGGCTTTTATTGCCTCTTTCCAAATCTTCATTGCATCAAGTTGTGTTTTGCTATCAAACCAATCCGCCTCGTTTTCAGCCTTTGTGATACCGAAAACTGAACAAGCTCACTCTGAACCTTGATCCAAAATCGGTGTATTATTATACACGATTTTTTCAGGAAGATCGGCTTCTCCAGTATACTCTTCCATAACTGTAGCATATCCAGGTATATGCAGATAGTCCTCTTGGGTAAATCATTCGGTGTCGTTGCTAATCACGACATTTGTTAGTTCTTTTTCATCCATTTTTAGTAAGAATAGAGAATAAAAAAATCAGATTTATTTTACTTTTTTTCTTCGGATTTATCTACTCCGAGATCTCCGAAGAAGCGTGTATTGACCCACTTTGTGATGATGTTCAATACTGGGATCGCTAGCCCTACCGCAAGGACTTTTGTCTCTCATTCTAGCCCTCAAAGAGAGCTGAGGAGAAATGCTACACCAGCATTAAAGATTTGCCAACAGAGCACTCTAAATGCTTTGTTTTGCCATAATTGTTTCATGATATATCTTGTAAAAAAATAAAAACTATCTGATAGCTCTCTCTCAGTTTTTGATACCATAGATTGCAGTAACAAATTCAGTATCTCTCACTTTTTGAGCTTCTATAAATTCTTTTCTTTGCTCTCCTAATGCTTTATTGTGATCTGCTACTATGCCATTGATAGACTGCAGAAAATAGATAATCAAGAACACGATACATCCTAGTGATACGAGCATAAGGAACATAAATACCCCTCTCTCGCTACCTGTCAGTGAATGGAGAGCGTTACCTGTAGCTTTAATTTCGTTTTCTAATGCCATTTTTTTATGTAAGTATTAAGAATTAAAATGCTGAATTGAGTCTTTACAGTGGTTTTTGTCTACGGTATCTAAGAGCTTAACGATAATAGCTCAAAGACAAGTCAGAGTTCAGGTTTCTTGGTTTTTACCCAATACTGAGCTGATAGTCTCTTGTACTTTGCCAAACTTATATCAGCTCGAAGTTATGAGACAGCGATTGAAGAGATCACGGCAGACACTGTTCCCTATCTGGTCTATTCAGATAGCCACAGAGCGGAAGATCCCTCAGAGGTATCAGAGTCCCTTCTTGCTTGCTGAGTTCCCACAAGGAACAAAAAACCTGAATCAGATTTCTCCTAGTGTCCATAGGAGCCCCAGCGGTAGCAATAACAGAGCCAGAGCTAGGGCTACGATCAGGAGTATGAGGCTATGCAGAAGCTTCTTCATTTTTTGGTTTTTCAGCAAATAAAGCCTCTACCTCAGGGGGAAACTTAATCCCAGCATCCTTCCATTTTTGGTATTCCGAGCGAGGAAGGTATTCCTTGACATCTGTAATATCAATATGTGAGAGGTAAGTAATACCGTCTTTGGTTATGGTCTGACTCTGAGAGTATGCAAGCCTGACAGCTACGAGCTTATCCCTAAGCTCTTGACTACCAAGAATGAGAGAATAAGGGATTTCAAAAGTTACGAAATGAGGTTCTTTAGCTTTTTGTTCATCAAGCCAAACTTCATATTCAGAATAATCAACGATATCAGCAGACTCTCATTCGTTTAAGATAGGGAGTAGTTCAGTAAATCATACAAATTCTCAATTTTTTGTGATTTTATACATAACAGTAAACTAAGAAGATAAATCAGATTGAATAAGAATACTATAAGACATACTAGGTCCACCTCAATTTGTATTCCACGAATATATTTCTACATCAATTATGCCTTTCGGAAGAATAAAATAAGTTAAATCAGACCCATTTGAATTCCTACTTAATGCTTGAATTTCTTTTCAATCCTTCTTCAACTTAATATGGCACAAAGACGAGTCTCAATAATAACTAGAAGAGAGATTATAACCCATCTTGCAAAAAGAATCTTTAGGACACTTAAACTGTTTTGTCTCAGTAGTATTTCAACTTTGAGAACCAGAAAGTGCAACTATAAACGGTCAGGTTGGTAATGTATATTCTCATTTCCGAGTCCTATCTTGGTGATAACCAAAGGCAGTAAAATCTCATTTTTCTCCAAGAGCAGTTGCTTTTCTAGAGTAAAGACTTCTTGCCAAAATTTCTCACGGTTTAGAAGATATTTCTCGGCTTATTTCAACATCACATCATAAGTAGTAAGTTGAATAATTTTCAGAATTCCCCTGAATATAAAGTTCAAAACTATCAAGCATTGTTGCAGTTAATTTAACTGTAGTATTAGTCTCTATTGTTTGTCAATAACCATAGCTTGCAAGCGTCTGATTTCAACACATTATAAGGAAACCTCATTTAGTGCTACCACCTCAACCAGAAGTCTTCCAGTTGCTACACTTTACCTTGAATTTTATTGTTGGATTGTCTGTAGGGGAAATAATTTCTTGAATGGAATTTTTAGGAAACCCACTAGAAAAGTTATATCTATTAGGAAGCGTTATCTTTTTAGTTCAAGAGAGACTACTACCTCAAAGTCAAAAAACAGCATTAGAACACCATCACTGACTATTACATACGACATTTGCATAGGTCTTATTCTGCTTCCCCTCATCTTCTACACAGATAACACCATATCCTAATGATGGATTTTTAGAGACTCAAATACAAAAGTAATTACTTCCGTTCACTGTTCCGCCTTGCTGTTTGAGGACTATGATGATAAACTCATCTTTCGCAACTGAGATCTCTTTCGAGAGCGTAACAGTTTTCATCTGATAGGCAGTAGTGATTTCACTATACCTTACACTACCAGTAGCCAAAACTTCATTACCTACCACAAATTCTAATCCTAGCGAGCTAACTTTCTTTGCTTTTCTGATTTCCACCTCCAAGTTCTGGCTTGGTTCTCCCACTTTTTTAAGATAGAGTTCTAAAGTATTGAAAGATACTCCAGTAGATACCCTAGGAATATGAATCTCTTTTGTCTGATTAGTTTTTCAGATTGGGCAATCTGATGCCACTTCAGAAATCAAAGGGAGATGATATTCGTAGGCTTCATCGTTCTCTTTGAATGCTTCAGCTACGATAGCTTTTATTCAGAGGTGATCAGGAGTACCAGCCTCCTCTAGCTTCCCTACCTTCTGTTCTTGAGCCTCTACTTTTGACTCTAGGGTGGTGGTTCTCTGAGCGATCTGACCAACCTTGGGGATCAGATTTCTTTCATCTTTTACTACTCAGCTCGTAGCTGTAGCCAAAAGAAGAAAATTCTGACTAGGAAGTGTCGGTCAGGTTTTTATGCTCGCTATTCCTGTACCATCTTCGGCGTTATTCCCTCAGAAATCAATCTTACTCTGATCTACTTCTATGTATACCTTATAATCTCCAGTAGTAGGGAGATCAATCACTTCGTCAGATTCAAAAAAAGCAAGAATCTTTTGTCCGTTAGATCTCACTAGCGGAACAATAGCTTGCACAGGTTGGAGCTTATTTCCTACAACAGTTCCTCCTTCAATAACTCCTCAATCTGTAAGCCCTCTGATAAGTCCACTAATATCGTGGTCATAGGTTATGTTCTCTCAGTTTAGGTTTCATAGTCTTTGCATGCGTCCTATTAAAAATACAAATAAAAATCTGTTTATTTCCTTCCAAATCTCCTAAAAAAACCCTTTTTTACGATCTGAAAGAATCTTTCCTTAAACTCAATACTCCCTCTCCTTAGAAAGCTTCTAGGCTGCATATACTTTGTACCAAATTCTAGATGTTCTCCATAGTCCACAGGCTTAACTTTCCTGATTTTCTTCTTTCCTACAGTGTGCGACCTACTAGCGTCTATTCCGATACGGTACCTCATTTCTCAAGATTTTTCTCGTGTAGTAGCATCTTTTAGATTTCCAGTTACTGGAGCTTCAGGATTTTTAGGCGTTGGTTGATTTTCGCTTCTAGGAACAAGGTGATTTTTTATCTGAGCGGTGAGATCTACTACCGCATCAAGCAGGGCTCCATCTAGAGCTTTTTTAAGATCTTCAAATGCCGATTTAGTTAATTGGAATCCCATCACACTCCTCTAGATAGCAAACTAAATGATCATCTCCTCCAAATCACGGACTAGGAAAGGCCCTCTTAACCTCATAGCAAGTTCAATATTGATCTTTCAATCTATACTTTTTTTTAATTATCACCCCGAATTCGCACCTAAAAGTAAAAGAAAAAGTGTCATAAACAATTCCATTCTTCCCTCACTGTTTATCTGTTGAGAACTGATCATATTTCTCTGCTTTCGGCAACAAAATACCCAGAGCAGTTCAAGTTTTTTGATATTTCAATTTTCTCTGTCCAAGAGAATCAATCTCTTCATTCGTAGAAAAAATCTCCATATCACGATTAAAATCTGAGCTAAAAGATGAAAGGAGCGACATTATAGCGCAGTATAATATAAAAGCTTATAAGGAGCCAATAAGGACACTAAGTCTGACTTGCTTCTAGCTGTTGAGCCTTTTTTCTGTTCCTCGGGAGAAAAGTAGGTGATACTGAGTACATCTACTTTTTTTGACTTAATCTCTAATCCATTAGTTTTATGAATCTGATACAACTCTTTAGCGAGATTTAGCATAGCAAAAGCAAGAGATTTAGGGAGCGAAGCAAATCCTCATGTATACTTTATTACCACTCTACCTCTTGTTTTTTTCTCTAGATATACGACATTTTTTGACCAATGGTCCACTTTTGCCCCTGTGATAGATTTTACAGCAACAATCGGAGCTTTGAGAAAAAGCATTGAAGTGTTCTCAACATCAAGTGCCTCTGTATATTCTTTCTCAGTCAAGCTATATCCAAGCTCTTGCTCTATCATATCATTCGCTAGATCAAGCATCATCTCAAGAAGTTTATCTTGATCATTTTTTGTAATATTCAAAAACTCTTTTAGCTCATCAAGTGTCATTAATCAAGTTCATTAAGTAAATCTTCATCTGATGGATCAACAGGTGTCTGATCCTCTTGTGAAGTTTCAGTTTTCCCTAAAAGTTCAATAAGATCAGATTTTTTAGCATTTTCTGGAACCTCAATACCCGCATCCTCACAGAGTTGTTTAAGATCAGTAAGCTTCATCTTTGCATAGTTGGTAGTTTCATCTGATGGATCAACAGGTGTCTGATCCTCTTCTCCAATAACTGTAAATCCATTAACTAAATAAAATTCTGGATTTTCGACATTAACACTTTGTCCTGGTTTAACTCCATTGTACACCTTGTTTGAATTGTTGACAAGTTTAATTGTTGTAATAACCATTTTTCTGCTATAAAAAAATAAATACCAACTTTACATTCAAAACTACCCAAATCTCAACGACATTTTTATTTTTAACAAAGAAAATCTGACTCATAAAGCCAGATTTCTTTTTTATAATGAGAGATATTATGCCCTTGTTGAGATATTCTTCATAACAGCCAATGCTTCATTGTTCTCAACTTGAAAATCTGTTCTGATGGAGATATACATTGCAGTTTGTTCATGCTCTGCATCTCTTTCAAACTCAATTTTGATTTCTCTCTGGATTCCTTGAATCAGATTTCTTGGATCAGTCATTAAAATTTCAGAACCATCAAGAGTTACCTCATGAACGGTTTCATTTCCAGTATATTCGTAAGGTACTGCATCTTCAAGGGTAATCTTATTACCAGCTACAGTCTTTACCACACTAGAGAATTCAAGTGGAGTATTATAACCAATACAGATCGCATCTCCAACCTCAATCCCTGCAGCACTCACAACTTCAATCTCCTGAGCCCATTGAGTATTTTTCTTTGAGAGCTTTGTTGAAGCACCTCCAGACTTTAAGACTGCAGATTCTACAGACATCAATGAAGCATTGATAAATTTTTTACCCATATATCCATCAGACTCAACCTGATTTTGAGACTTTGCATACTTGTTCTTGTATCTCACAATCAAATCGTCTCCCATGATAGTCTCAAGGGTAGCTCTATACTTAGGCTTCAATGAAAGTCTAAGATCAGTTAATTTATCAATATCAAGCTTTCTATCAGCATATCCACTACTTGCAGCATCAACAATTACAGAGGCTCTCGCAATGAAACCATCCACCTGATTATTGATATCTACACAGTTGCTATTTTCTAGCTGATCATCTGCGATATATCTACCATAGAGACTTGCCTGTTCAAGCTGATTAGCACACACTTTAGCAGCCATCTGCATCAAATGATCCTTAAAATCATCTCCTTCGATATTATCTTCTAACTCATCATCACCGATGATAAACTTTGCTCTCATCTTCTT
>ERZ773062.1126-NODE-1126-length-11784-cov-38.414358_pt1 | contig 11784 bp, 8 predicted proteins | sample MGYA00580626_ERZ773062 | MGnify/ENA primary metagenome ERZ773062 (study PRJEB29015, sample SAMEA2738003) | human oral metagenome | biome: human oral; feature: human-associated habitat; material: dental | place: China | collected 2058 ...
CGTTGGTCATCGTTCTCCCATGACGACTGCTCAGACATTGAACCTGAACTCCACCGGGTTACGGCGTAGAGCAACGTTTCAGGGTAAGCTATACCTCATGAGAAGAGATTTCCCCCGCCGCGCTGCCGTGTACCTACGGGTTAGCCTCGACGCTACTGGCGAGCACCTGGCCGTAGACCGCCAGCGCGCCGACTGCCTCCGCATCATCCGCGAGCGCGGGTGGACGTTAACGCAGGAGTACGTCGATAACTCCGTCTCCGCGTCGAAGAGGACCGTTCGCCGCCCGGCCTATGACCGCATGGTGCAGGACTACGACGCGGGCTTATTCGACGCTCTCGTATGCTGGGACCTGGACCGGTTGACCCGCCAGCCCCGGCAGCTGGAGGACTGGATTGAGCGAGCCGAGGAGCGCGGCCTCGTCATTACGACCGCCAACGGTGAGGCTGACCTGTCCACCGACGGCGGGCGCATGTACGCGCGCATTAAGGCCAGCGTTGCCCGTAGCGAGGTGGAGCGTAAGTCAGCCCGGCAGAAGGCCGCGAACGCCCAGCGAGCACGCCTAGGCCGCCCGCCGCTAGGCACCCGGCTCATGGGCTACACAGCCAAGGGCGAACTCATTCCCGAGGAGGCCAAGGTTGTGCGAGGCATCTTCGATTCCTTCCTAGCCGGGGAGTCGTTGAAGGGTATCGCGCGGGGGCTGCAGGCCGCTGGCGTCCCCACGCGCCACGGGGGCCGCTGGCATTCCTCGTCTATCCGCACGATCCTCCTCAACGAGCGGTACGCGGGCATCATGGAGTACATGGGTGAGGTGCTGCCTAACGTGCCGGTCACGTGGGAGCCTATCGTGACGGAGGACGCGTACTTCCTCGCCCAGTCCCGGCTCTCCGACCCGCTACGCAAGACCGCCAAGGAGGGCACTCACCGCAAGCACCTCGGCTCGTCGCTGTTCCGTTGCGCTGAGTGTGGGCACGGCATGCACGCCTTCAGTAACGTCCGCTACCGGTGCCCCCGGTGCGAGTTCAGCCGGTCCCGCACGCAGGTTGACGCCTACGTGCTGGCGGTGGTGCGGGCGCGCCTGGCTCAGCCGGACGTTGCGGACCTGCTGGCCGTGGACCACGAGCCGGAGGTGAAGGAGCTGACAGCCCAGATTCAACGCCTCCGCGACCGGCTGGAGCGCATCAACCAGGACTACGACGAGGGCATTATCGACGGCTTGCGCTACCGCACGGCGGCTGAGCGCGTCCGGGCTGAGCTGACCGCTACCGAGGGGAAGCGCGCGGCGCTGTCCGGCGGGTTGAGCGGCACGTCGTCCGTGCTGGGAGCGCCGGACCCGGTGGAGGCATTCGACGCCGCTTCCCTCATGATTCAGCGGCGCATTATTGACGCCCTGCTCGACGTGCAACTGAAGCCCGGCGCGCGCGGGTCCCGTACCTTCAACCCGGACAGCGTCATCCTCACGTGGAAGGAGAACTAACATGACCGAGGCGTACACTATCAAGCTCGTTCACCGGCATGCGGGGCGGCGCGATGACACCGTGCTGGATACGTTCACCCCTGACGAGGCAGGAGGCTGGACGCCCGTACCCCGGCTCCACCCCGACCCGTGGCCTCACGGGAGCCGCCCCCACAGCCGTCACGAGATTGCACTGGAAGGCGGGAACGTTGCTACCCGGCGGGTGCTCGTTGGGGAGACTGTAGAGCAAGGCACCGAGGTGCGCGCGGTTGACTCCCGTACAGCCCGGAATGAACGTGACGTAGCCCGCCGCTGGGCACAGGAAGACCCCGAGTACCGCGCCCTGGTAGACGAGGACCCCTGGGAGGCCCGTAAGGTGGCGCGTCGCGTCGCTTGGCAGATCAACCGGCGGTGCCTGGGGTGCGGTGAGGTGTTGTCCTATTCGTTCCGCGAGGACACGCTCTACCGCGCGTTCGACGGCGTGCGCGAGGCAGGTAGGCGCAAGGTGGACGTTGATGCCCTGGCCAGGGCGCTCGACCGCTAGCCGTATTCCCTACGCAGCGTTATACTATACGATGTGATGGCCGTCCTACGGCGGCCTGGCTACCGGCGAGCAGTCACAGTAACGCCGGACGCCCCGAGCAGTTTCCGGGCGATTCTCATGGCGTTCCTCAACGGGAGCGCGGTTTGTTGTGCCTAGGAGGCATCATGGGAACCGCCCGTCAGCGCGCCGCCGCGCGTTACGCATCCCTTACCCGTTCAAGGTCCGAGGACGACCCCACCCTGCTCGCAGCCCGGCAAGACCTGCACGCTGCCGAGCTGGAGGACGCTATCAACCGAGCGCTCGCCAGCGCCCCGCCGCTGGGTGCCGAGCAACGCGCACGGCTCGCAGCCATGCTCTCCGCCGGGAAGGCGGTGGCAGCATGACCCCCAACGCAAAGAATGGGGGCTATTCCGGCCCCGTGCCTGGGTCCCACCGGAACAGCCCCCTTCCTGACAACCACGACGTGGACGGGCGTCACACCCCCAATTTTAGCCCGGACGGCCCATTGCCCGCTCTGCTCGTAGCCGAGGCTGACCGGGTTGACCGGACGCAGTGGACGCCCCGCGAGTACACGCGCGACGCGTTCAGGGAGCGCTTCCAGCCCGGTAGCGTCCCCGTGCGCTCGGATAAGAACGGCCCGGCCTACGTGGGCGGCTCGTTCCGCGACGCGAACGCCCCGCGCGGCAAGCGCAACATGCGTGAGCGTTGGGTTATCACCCTCGACGCTGACGAGGTCACGAGCGAGGCGCTCCCCCGCCTGGTTGAGGCAGTGCGGGAGCTGGGCTATGAGTCCATCGTTCACGCCACGCACAGCAGCACCCCGAGCGCGCCACGTTGCCGCGTGGTGTTCCCGCTGGCCGCGCCGCTCCCGGCGACTACCTATCCCGAGGTCGCTAACGCCCTCATGGCGGCGCTGGAGGTGCCGGGGGTGAAGTGGGACCCTAGCTGCAGCCAGGCGGAACGAGCCATGTACTGGCCGTCTACGCCCGACCGCGCCAACTACTGGGCTGAGTTCACGGAGGGGCAGCCTATGGACGCCGCCGAGTTCATGGCGGAGAGGACGCCTCCCGCTCCCTCTAAGGACGCGGGAGCACCCGTCGGTACGCCCGGCTCTAAGCGCGATCCCGGCTCCCTGCCCGACATTATCGGGGCCTTCAACCGCGTGTACGACATTGCAGCGGTGATCGACGCCTACTCCCTGCCCTACACGCCAGCCGGGCCGGGGCGCTGGAGCTACAACGACGCTGAGTCTACCGGCGGCCTGAGCCTCGTTGAGGGTCGGACTGACCTGGCTATCTCCCGGCACGCCAACACCGACCCCGCTTGCATCCCCGATAGCCGGGGTGGCTTCCACGCTGTTAACGCCTTCGACCTGGCAGCGCTCCACCTGTTCGGAAACCTGGACAGCGAGGCCGACCGAGCCAAGGGGCCATACGAACGCGAGGCGAGCCAGGCGGCTATGGAGCAGCTTGCCGCACGGGACCCCGCGGTCATGCGCGAGTATGCAGGAACGGACTTCCCGCAGGAGCCGGACGCCGACCGCGTGCGCACCGTCATTGCTAAGACCGCCGAGGACACGGACTCCGCCCTGGCTGATTGGTGCGAGCCGCACCTAGCCGGGCGGCTAGAGTACGTGAGCGGCGCGGGGTTCCGCCTGTACTCCCCCAGCCGGGGCACCTGGGAGACCGACAACAGCAAGGACAACGCCCGCACGATCAAGCTCGTAGAGGACATGCTACGCGAGCGGCACATGGGCATCGTCGCTTCCGGCGACTCCAAGCGCACCCAGCGGGACAGGAAGAACCTCAACAAAGGCAAGATCGAGGCGGTGACCCGGCTGCTCCAAGGCAGGCTCCTGCACAGCCCCGACGAGTACGACGCCAACCCGGACATCCTCAACGTTGGTAACGGAGTGGTGGACCTGCGGACCGGGGAGCTTCACCCGCACGCGGCAGCCTACCGGTGTACGCAGTACACGCCGGTCCCCTACCGCCCGGCGGCCTCGCACGAGGACTGGACGGCGGCGCTCGCGGCCCTCCCGGCTGAGTCCCGCCCCTGGTTCCGCCGCTGGGTTGGCCAGGCGGCTACCGGCTACACACCTCGGGAAGACAACACCATGCTCGGTATCGCTGCGGGCATTGGAGCGAACGGCAAGACCACCCTCCTGACGGCGGTACGGCTGGCGCTGGGCACTTACGCCGGTACCGCCGCTATGGACCTGTTGCTCAGCAGCCCCCGCAACACCAACAACACGAAGATGGCCCTGTACGGTAAGCGCTTCGTGCTGATTGAGGAGCTGCCCGAGGGCCGACTCGACGGCGTTCAGGTGAAGGCCGTGACCGGTACCGAACTCATCCGAGGCAACCTCAAGTTCAAGGACGAGTTCGAGTGGCGGGCTACGCATTCCCTGATCGTCACGACGAACAACCTCCCCACGGTCTCGGAGTTTTCCGAGGGCTTGTGGCGACGTCCGTTCGTGCTGGAGTTCCCGTACCGCTTCACCTCCAACCCGCAGGCAGAGGCGGATAGGCCGGGCGACGCCGGGCTAACACAGCGGCTACTCGCGCCGGACAGCCCGGCTCTGCCCGCCGTGCTGGCATGGGTAGTGCGGGGCGCGGTGGAGTTCTACGCGCACGGCGCTCAGGTAGGCGCGCTCCCCGCGCCAATCAGCAGCGCGACTGCCTCCTGGCAGGAACAGTCTGACGTGCTGCTCGCGTTCGCCTCCGAGTGCCTCGTGAAGGACGCCGGGGCGGTCGTTCCCGGCTCGCACCTGTACGCGGCGTTCGAGGCCTGGCTGTCCGAGCAAGGGGCAGCAAGCTGGAGCCAACGCACGTTCCGGGGACGTATCGCGTCGCACGGCTACTTCCGCGACGTGAAGGACGGCAAGCACCGGTGGAAGAAGCTCACGCTCTCTACGTGGGGAGCGGAGGCCCGCCCCACGGCGGACAAGGTGCGGGGCTACCTGGGTATCCGCTTCCGCACGAGCGAGGACGAGCGCCGCGCTCGGGAGGCTGAGCTAGCCGGGCGGGGCCTGGCTGTAGTGACCGGCACCGCTGATATGGACCTGATCTGAGGAAGGGAGTACAGCCATGACGCGCTACGCCAATGTGAAGGAACAGGACCGGGCTTGCGCCGCTATCCTCGTGGATAGGCTGCGCGGCTACGTGAAGTGCGAGGGCCGCCGCTGGTACCTGTGGGACGATGACAACGGCGGATGGAAGAGGACTACGGTCGGCTACGCTCTTTGCCACCGCATCGTGAGGGAAGTGGAACGCCTGATCGTTCACGCAGTGATGGAGGACAGGTACGAGGACGCTCGCAACTGGTGCCGGTACCTCGACCCGACGGACATCGGCATCCGGCTCACCCCGCACATGTCACGCGTCTACCGGGAGAACCAAGCGCTACCCCGTCAGCGGGGGTAGGCCTGGCTGAGTGGGTGGGGAGGGGGCTGTACACCCCCACCCCACCCCTCGACGCCCCCAGAGGCTCAAGCGCTATACCCCCCTTGGTTTAATTTTTAACTATCCGCTTTACGCCCCAGATTTTGAGAGACGCCTGGCATCGAGTCTGGGCGTCTCTTTGCGTACCCGTTCGAGCAAAAGCGTACCCGGTTCTTTCCTCGCGATTCCAACAAAAAGTCGATTTCTAGGCCAAAACGGGTACGCTTTCTATAATCTTTCGCGGGGGAAATATTAAAAATAGAGATATAAAAGATTAAATGAGGCGTACCCGTTCGACATCGAAAACGCATTTTTCGTTGGAATTGCAGGGAAAGAACCGGGTACGCTTTTATTTCTGCCCTGTTTCAGCCAGGCAGTGGGCGCAACTTTACGCTTTCAGCCCGGCCACGTCATCGACGCGGAACGAGGCGGCCCCCACGTAGCCCGGCGGCCCGGCTTGCTACTCCCCCACACATTCAGTACGGGTCAGCCAGGCGTACGCAGCAGCAAGCAAATTCCTAAACGGCAGGACCGAAACAGTCAGATCCTCGCCCTGCATACATGCACTCGACTAGACCTCAATATAGTCGCTAGACAAAAGTCGAGTGCCTTCCTTTTCGCTCTTCCGAACGCTCAGTACAGCGGTTAGCTTGATGTCGCGCAGCTCTGCGGGCACTACGAGGCGCAGCGTCACAGACTGCCCTGGAAGAATGTATTGCGGCAGAAACCGACCACTGTAGAGCTTCCACTCTCTCTTGCGTATTGAATCTACGTCTTCGGGCAACAAATCAACCTCTGCTACCCACACCTCAAATCGAGAAGGCGCATCCCTCAGCAGGTACTTCGGCGAGCAATCAGCAACGTACACATTACGCAAGTAAGCCCGGACCCCAGTGTTCTTCAGCTCCACGGCCATCAGCTGGTCTCGACCGCTACTGAGGAGGCGCTTAAACGTCACGACGCGGAACTCCACTGACACTGGCAGCGCCTCACGTTGCGTCCGGAGCGCACCAACCGATATCACTAGGGCGGCAATAGCCACGATGAAAGTGCCGATTGCTCCGAGAATCGTGCCTATGTTCGCCCAGTCCTCAAGGGAGAACTTCTCTAGCCAGCCGCTAGCCCAGTCCAGGAGGGTCACTTCTTCCCGCCAGACGTTAGTCCAAAGCGGAACTCCACGACGTCTCCTTCCAGCACATTTGCCCCCCGCACGCAATGCTTATGACACTTCATCTGAGCCAGAAAAGTCATTAGGTGCGAGCAATCTTGAGGCCTAGACTCACTATCACTAACTCTGATATTTCTTAACCCTTCTGAGCCATTCTGCAATGACTTCAATTTCAGCATTTAATCTCTCGACTGTTGGTGGAACGTAGTTGAGTTCGGGATGAGGGTCATGCCGCGATGCCCACCCAGAGATGCGGCTGTAGGAGAGATCATAGGTTTGCACATCTTGTTCTGTAACACGACCAATAATACGCAGTTTTCCGACTCGAACCTCTAACGACACAAAGTCGACCAGAGGCTCCCCAATGACCTGACTTATTATCCGCTCCCAAGTCTGAGACATGTGGCCTGCGATGTTTTCGGTTTCTCGTTGATACTCCTCCTCAGACATCCCCTTTTCGTTACGACGTAGAGCCGCAACTTCCTGCCTTAAGGTGTCTACACGTTGGCCTGAATCCTTCGCGGTCCAGGGATGGTCTTCAGTCGTGTACCCAGGCTCAGCTTTCCTTAGCTTTTCGATACCTCGCGTGGCATATGGAACGGTGAACTCTTCTGCTGCTTTGCGCAGAAACATGGTGAAGGCTACGTCGTGCGTGAACACCACAACTTGTCTATCTTTAGCTAACTCGACGATTCGCCTAGCAACAGCCTCACGTTTCATATGATCAAGAGACGAGACAGGATCATCGAAGATCAGGGCTGACTTACTAGCATCGAAGTGCGCCTCTGTGAGAAAACCTACAAAACCAAGTGAAGTCTGCTCCCCCTCAGAAAGAACATCTGTGAGCTTCGTTCCTGAGCGAGCATCTCGAAATTCTGCCCTATGGAGTTGAGAGCCTTGTCGCGCTTTGGTAGCCCTAAACCTTACGTGTTCCAGACCAAGATTCTGAGCCTCTCGATTAAAGAACTCGCCTGCCTCCTGAGTTACGTAGGCACGGGTAAGTTCGCCGACCTTCTTGGTAATTGAACCGGTGTTTGTCTCGGATAGCTTGTTCTCCAATTTATCTATCGACTGGAGTCTAGTTCGTTCATCTTCAATGAGCTGCCGTCCATCGCGCATCGCAATCTGATCGCACAGTTGCCGCTCTTGCGCTTCTGCTTGTGCCAGTTGCACTTCAAAACCCGCTGAGCTCATACTTTCGGCTTGGTCACGATGAGAGGCCGCACCCTCCCGAAGAACAGTCACAGTAGTCGTAACATCAACCGGACGCGCCTCCTTACCCGCAACAAGGTCACACGTGCGAGTTCGTAGGTCATCAAGGATAGAATTGAGCATTTCTACCCTGGGGTCATCTTGCAGTTCCAGCTTCGTGATAGCTTTTGAGATCTTCGCTGGCCTATCTTTCCATCTCTCAAGCTCTTCCAGATAGTCGTCACGTTTACTCTGTGCGCGCTGTGCTTCCGCTGCTGTCGTATCAACGACAAACTGCTGGAACCTCTCAAGTCGGCCAACAGCATCAGCGCCAAGCTGCTGCTGACATAGGACACAGACCGCACCATCGGAAGTGTACGGGAATTCATGATCGGGGTAAACCACCTTTGAATATGACTCTGCTGCACTCCACAGGGCCTTCCAGACGCTTGATCCAACTTCGGATAGAGGCTCGTTCACAAACGTTCTAAGCGAAGCAAGATTCGCCGCTTCCTGAGCGACATCTGCATCTTCCACCAGTTCAGTGAGTTGTTTCTCAGCCCGTACTCCGACCTTTTCATCGAGGGTCTCCAAATGATCGGCAATCATAGTGAGGGCTTTGGAAGTTTCGACCAGTTGAGCTTTCTCTTGAGTAGGGTCGCTGACACGAAGACGAGCAACTGTTTTCCTCTGTTTTTCCAGCTGCTCGGCAGCGTCACGAGGACACTGAATCGCTGCTTCTACAGCATCATCCGTTGTCGAGGCGCTGAGGTTACGAAGAAACGCCTCGGCGGAGCCGTCAGAATGGACCTGAGGCAGCAGCCCAGGTTGTTTTATCTCTTGCTTCCACGCTTCAATCACTTGGGACACACCAGTGCAGACGTCTGCGAGCTCCTCCAGCAGCTTCACCGCTGAAGGACGGTAGGAAATCTCCGCTTCGGTAGTCAGATAGCTATTCCCGCAGTGTTCGTCGTAAAATGCTATGCGCTTGAGGTCTGGATCGGGTGATTGGCCTAGAAGGGCACTTCTTTCATCACCACCAACACTGAAGACAACTTCGCCTGATGGCTTTCCAGAATCATTAGCGAACACATCCGGCAGGATCTTCTTTTGATGACGCGCTCCAACCATTGAGCTGATCACTCGAGCGTAACCAGACTTGCCGCTACCGTTGTGTCCATACACCACGGTGAGTCCGTTTTCTTCGAATGTAAGTTCTTGTCCAGGAGCAAGACGATTGACGTTAGCGAGTTTTTTTACCGCAACCAGTTGAACGGGCTCAGCCTGCGTCACCTGCGGTGGTGTGAGGTTAGAAAACCAACCTCCATCAGGGGGAGACTCAGGTTCCTCCATTAGGCTTCGCGCGATTTCCTCATAATCATGTTCCCCAAACGCATCCCCAGCGATAATGCGCGCAAGAGCCTTCTGCTGCCACCAAGGTCTTTTTTGCGCCCAGCTCAGTACGTCTTCGTAGGCTGCCACTTGTATGCTCCTTCACTTGCAGGGTTCATAGGGGAAGGGAAAATGATGGGCGAATCAAACGTCGCCGCTAGTCTCAACTCGTTCAAAAGTCGCGGCGCACGATGTCCCAACAGAACATGACTTCCCCGGTAGTTCCGAGGATGTAGTCATGATAGTCGAGAAGAACGAAGGCTCCGCACTCACTTCTTCCCGCCAGACGTTAGTCCAGAGCGGAACTCCACCACATCCCCGTCTTCCATGACGTAGTCCTTGCCTTCCATGCGGACCTTGCCGGCGGCTTTGGCGGCGGCCATGGAGCCGGCCTCGACCAGGTCATCGTAGGAGACGACCTCGGCCTTGATGAAGCCCTTCTCGAAGTCCGTGTGGATGACGCCGGCGGCCTTGGGGGCGGTGTCGCCCTTGTGGATCGTCCAGGCGCGCGCCTCCTTCTCGCCGGCGGTGAGGTAGGTCTGAAGGCCGAGGGTGTCGAAGCCGACGCGGGCTAGCTTGTCCAGGCCCGACTCGTCCTGGCCGGATTCGGTGAGCATCTCGCGGGCGTCCTCGTCGTCCAGCTCGACCAGCTCGGCCTCGAACTGGGCGTCCAGGAAGATCGCCTCGGCTGGGGCCACCAGGGCTCGCAGCTCGTCCTTCATCTCCTCGTTGTCCATCTCGGCGGCGTCCATGTTGAACACGAAGATGAAGGGCTTGGAGGTCATGAGCTGGAAGGAGCGCAGCGCGTCCTGGTCCAGCTTGGCGCCCTCGGGTCCGGACAGCAGCTCGCCGCGCTCCAGCAGTTCGAGAGCCGCTCGGGCGGTGTCCAGCACGATCGGCTCGGTCTTCTTGCCGCGCACCTCCTTCTCCAGGCGCGGGATCTGCTTCTCCACCGTCTGCATGTCGGCCAGGATCAGCTCGGTCTTGATGGTCTCGATGTCCGAGGCCGGGTCCACCTTGCCGTCCACGTGCACCACGTCGGGGTCGGAGAAGGCGCGCGTCACCTGGCAGATGGCGTCGGCCTCGCGAATGTTGGCCAGGAACTGGTTGCCCAGGCCCTCACCCTCGGACGCGCCGCGCACGATCCCGGCGATGTCCACGAAGGACACGGTGGCGGGAATGATGCGCTGGGAGCCGAAGATCTCGGCCAGCTTCTCCAGGCGCGGATCCGGCAGTGGCACGACGCCGACGTTGGGCTCGATGGTCGCAAACGGGTAGTTCGCGGCGAGCACACTCGCGCGGGTCAGGGCGTTAAACAGGGTGGACTTGCCGACGTTGGGCAGTCCGGCGATACCGATAGTGAGAGACACAGCCCCATCCTATCGGAGCGCACCGGCGGGCGTTGTCCTACTTGGTGTGGTTTGGCCCGGCCACGCGGGGCGCGTGGGGGCGCGCGGGAGCCATGCCCGCCTTCTTCAGGTCGGCGCGCAGGTCGCGGGGAAGCGCGAACGTCGTCGATTCCGTCTCGGTGCGGGCCACCTCGACGGTGGGGAATCCGTGCGCCTGCAACCACTCGATCACCTCGCGCACGAGGATCTCCGGAACCGACGCGCCCGAGGTCAGGCCGACGGTGCGCGCTCCGTCGAACCAGGATTCCTTCAGTTCCTCGGCCTTGTCGACGCGGTAGGCGCCGCCCGCCCCCGCCTCGAGGGCGACCTCGACGAGGCGCACAGAGTTCGAGGAGTTCGCCGATCCGACCACGACCATGACGTCCACCTGGGGGGCGATGTGCTTGACGGCGCCCTGGCGGTTCTGGGTGGCGTAGCAGATGTCGTCCGAGGGCGGGTCAATCAGCTGCGGGAATCGCTCGCGCAGCCGGTCCACGGTCTCGCGCGTCTCATCCACGGACAGGGTGGTCTGGGAGATCCACACGACGCGGGAGGGGTCGCGCACGACGACGTTGTCCACCTCGTCGGGGCTGCCTACGACCTGAATGTGATCGGGGGCCTCGCCGAAGGTGCCCTCGACCTCCTCGTGCCCCTGGTGCCCCACGAGGATAATGTCGTAATCCTCCTTGGCGAAGCGCACGGCCTCGCGATGCACCTTGGTCACGAGCGGGCAGGTCGCGTCGATCGTCGCCAGGTGGCGGGTAGCGGCCGAGGCATGCACCGCCGGGGAGACGCCGTGCGCAGAAAAGACGACGCGCGCCCCCTCCGGTACCTCGTCGGTCTCCTGCACGAAGATCGCCCCGCGCTTGGTCAGCGACTCGACGACGAACTTGTTGTGGACGATCTCCTTACGCACGTACACGGGCGCGCCGTACAGCTCGAGGGCCTTCTCGACGACGTCGACGGCACGATCCACCCCGGCGCAGTATCCGCGGGGCGCGGCCAAAAGGATGCGCCCGCTGCCCTTGCCGCGTCCTTCGGGCAGGGGAACCTCGGCGCTGGCGTGCAGGTCGACGTTTTCACTCATGCCCACAACCCTATCGCTCGGGGCGCCGGGCGTGCGCGGGGGCCAGGCAATCGCACACGGCCGCCGAGGCGTCGTCCGAGCGCGGCGCTCCACCCGAGCCTGTGGCATGCTGGGTCCG
>ERZ773062.1130-NODE-1130-length-11750-cov-4.091150_pt1 | contig 11750 bp, 11 predicted proteins | sample MGYA00580626_ERZ773062 | MGnify/ENA primary metagenome ERZ773062 (study PRJEB29015, sample SAMEA2738003) | human oral metagenome | biome: human oral; feature: human-associated habitat; material: dental | place: China | collected 2058 ...
AGCGAGAAATCTCCACATCTTTGTGGAGATTTTTTTGTTATCAAAAGGTGAAAAATCTGATGAGAAATCGCTGTTGGTATATGAGTATTCCCTTGGTTTTAAACGAAACAAAGCCTCCTTAGACCATCTCTCCAACCTCACAAAAAAGGTGAAAATAGAGGTTAAAAGCTGAGAGTTGTCCTATTGTTCTTGGAGTAGATTTTTGAGGTGAATTCTATTTCTTCTCAGAAGAAAACACAAGTCAGTTAAATTTTCTTTAGAATTTGAGCAATGAGTGTTAGGGAGGCTTAAATAGTTCGGAATTTCTTCTTGATAATAGAAACAATATCCGTAGATTTACGGTGATCAATAAGTATGTCCTAAGTCTACCGCCATATAAATGACTATGGGTAGATACTTGGCGGTAGAGCCCATAGTTTTTTTATATTTATGAAAAAAATGTCTTCTATATTTGAATTACAGGAAAAAATTAGAAAGCATTATTCTTGGTATAGCCTAAATGTAACAATCGATACTAAGCTATGATTTACAGATAAGGCAAGGAAAACTCAGAATTTTTTTGTAGCATTATGAAATGCTTTATGGGGTTTGTCTCTAGTAAATTGAGATTTTATAACTGAAAACTTACCGTATATTGATTTAATTGATGAAAAAAATGGTATTGTTATTCAAGTAACCGTAGATAAATCAAGGGTAAAATTAAAAGATACATTAGACTGATTCGTAAGAAAATACTTAGGGAAGTATAAAAAGTTAAAGATGTGGTATATAGGAGAAAAAAAACAGAATTTTACAAAGCTAGAAGAATTTGATACTTATAAAAATTTTTTTGATATAAATGAAGATTTAATCTATGATCAGGATTTTTGTAAACAAATAGAAATGATCCAAGATACTAGAAAATTAATTAAAATATTGAAAATCCTTTCAGATTTTTATGAACCTATTGATACCATGAGAATGGATTTTAAAGAAATTTCTAAAGCTCTCAATCTTATTAAAAACTCCCTAATTGAACTTGGAATATTTAAAAAATGAGAATTATTAAATCCGAATATCAATAGGATAGAAGATGTTGATTTTATGGAAAAGAAAGATACAATAAATGGGGTATGAACAAATATTTATGAAAATTGACTCTTAAATGATTCTAAGATAATGGAACTTTTATGACAAGATGATGATTTAAGAGAAATATATGATGATATTGTTTTTTCAATAAAAGCACTATGAAATGAAAATAAGATACCAGAATTATTTAGACATGTGCTTTCTAGAATTCCTTATGAAGATGAATCTAATAGAAAAATTTGTTGAACTATATTAGAAAATATGTATTTTAATTGTGATATATGAAAAAATCCAGATGTTGCTAGTTGATAAACGTGAAAATTTGAATACTTCTGTTGTTGTTCTAGGTATGCATATACTCAACCTTCTTAAAAGAAGAAAATTCATAAGTTATATAGAGCTATTTAAGGCACTAGAAAAAAAATCTGGAAAACTAAGTATGATCAATAAAAATAAATTTATTTGAGCGCTTTTATTTCTTTATGCTAATGACAAAATAAACTACATACCTGAAAGCGATTTTTTTACACTAAAATAGCATCTAGTTCATGTATCTCACCAAATTATATTCTAGTAATAAGGAATTTGAAACCATTTATTTCAAAAAATGATTAAATGTTATTTTTGGGGATCAGGAAAGAGAAGGGGGCAAAAAAAGATCAGAAAATGGTATAGGTAAGACAAAGCTAGTTCAACTTATTGATTTTATGCTAATAAAACAAAGTAGCGATCTTTATAATAAGATGAGTGAAAAACTCCCCTCCTCTATATTTTGTCTAGAAATTCAATACGATGACTCGAATTTTTTGACTATTATGAGATCCTCATATGACACAAAAGTATCAATAAAGCTTCATAAACAGCCTGATCAGAATTTTCTTGAAATTTCTAGTGATGATAAAAAACGGGAATATCCCGAACTTGGGCAAGACAAAGCAGAAGAAATTCTGAACTCTTATTTAGCTTTTGATGTTCAAATTCCCTCATATAGAAAGATTCTTTGATATTTTTTGAGGGAACAAACAGATTTTAGGAATCCTTTTAGACATGCAAATACATTTAAACATAAAGATTGGAAGCCCGATCTTTATGCTTTATTAGGATTCGATAGTAAACCGTTGATTGAAAAATATACTTTAGATGAGGAAAAAGATACGTTAGAAAAAACAATTCGTTCATTAGAAAAAAGAACTTCTGCCATATCTCTAAATGAACAAGAAATACTAAAAGAAAGACTTGAGCAAGAGATAGCTACTTTAAGAAGGGAGATTAAGTGATATTCTTTTAAAACCGAAAACATAGACAATACTAATATAAGCGAATTAGTAAAAAGGGTAGAAAATGAAATCATGAAAATCAATGATGTTCAATATAATATAGAAAGAGAGTTAGAGTTGATAGAGGAATCGCTTACAGATCAATCTGCTACATTTTCTAAGCATCAGATAGAAAATTTTTTCAAGGAATTATGAGAAACGCTTTCATTAACCTGAAATAAATTAAAAGAAAGATTACTTGAGGTGAAGATGTTTCAAGAACAAATCACAAAAGAAAGAACCTCTTTTCTCTTACAAAAGAAGGAAGAACTTCTCAAAAAGAAAGCTGAGTACTGAGAAAGGTATCAAGTATTAGATGAGGAAAGAGAGCAACTTCTTCAAAAGATTAAAGAATCTAATACATTAAAAAAGTTTGCTCAAAAAGAACTGGTAATCTCTGAATTGTCAAACCAGCTTAAAAAGATTGATGAGAGTCTTGCCACTTTTCGTATTATTGCAGAACAGTCAAAAGCATTACAAGACGTGAATACAAAAATAAAGCATCTTGCAGACAGTATCCAACGACAAACAAAAAGAGAGAATTATCCATCATTTTTTACAGAAATAGTTGATATCTTTACGTCGGCCTATCAAAAAGCTATTGGTGAAGAAAATGAGCTTCCTATGTTGTTTGTATCGAAAAATAAGGAAGGAAATGTCGATTTTTTCTGTAAGGTGTATAATACTATAGCAAAGGAACGACTTGAGATAACTGACGGACATACAATGATGAAAACTATATGTGCCATCTTTGTATTGGCGATCTTGATCGTTTATGCAAAAAATAATTTGAGATTTTTTAGATTTGCATATCATGATTGAGTGTTGGATTGAGCATGAAAACCTGTAAAGAGGGCATTTGTAGAAGAAACCAAAAAATTATCTGAAGAATATGGGATACAGTACATTATTAGTGTGATAAAAACCGATTTTAAAAAAACGGATTCTCTTATCTCCAATAATATCATACTAACGCTTAGTGAAGATAAACCCCTATTTTGAATAACTTTTTAACTACCATATCTATCTAAAAAATGCCCATTTTGTGAGTCTGAGGTGTCTGAAACAGCGGTAAAATGTAAATATTGTTGAGAGTTTATAGATAAAAGGTACAAAAAAAACAGATAAACTTATTTATAGAGACGCATTCTAAATATCAGATCCAAAAATTTTTTGTCCTCAGTGCTGATATGAGGGGAAAACCTCGAAAATAGAAAGGAAAGGAAGTTCTTCAGTGGGCTGTCTTTTGTATTTATTCTTCTTTATCCCATGATTGATTTATGCTGCACGAAGGGGGCGTTATTATTTTATTTGCCCAGAATGTGGTTATAAGCATATTAAGAAACTAGAAAAAAATAATGATAACAGAAATTAAAATCTGACCATATTATGGTCAGATTTTTTTATTTTCTGAAAAAAGAAATCATGAGCGATGCAGATTACAAACCTAAAGTCAGACTGGAGGTTGAAAATGCCATAGATAGGAATAAAGTCTAATAAGAGCTAGAGGCAATCCCATGAGAGCAAAAGTAGTAGGATTGAAGTAGAACCAGTATCCTAAGAATACTAGAGAACAAATAAGTCCTAAAAATTTTGATACTAGGAAAATTGTCTTCAGCATTTTTGCTTATCGCTATAAATTAAAGAAGACCAATACTGACCTACATTTATATAAAGTTTCTCCTAATTCTCTGTTCGAACTACTGCGAGCGAGAAATATAGGAGAGCGGGTGAGTTAAATTCTTGGGTAAGAATAAAAAACAACCTACAGTATATAATCCCCGACCTTGGCTAGAATGCCTTAGCTGTGGCTGGGTAGACCAAAGCGGGGATTTTATAGTGTAAGTTATTTATAGCTAATTATTCTAGTTTCACTACCCCGTGTATTGGCTAGTTAATTGATGTTTCAATAGGCAGGCCAATACTCAGTAGGACATACAGAAAAAGCCTATTATCATCCTAGATAATAGACTCCATTATGGTGGAAACTAACATTTCATAATGCCCCAGCCCGGAGTCGAACCGGGATTACAGTCTTCGCAGGACTGTGTCCTATCCATTGAACGACTGGAGCATTGCTCCATGCAGTATATGAAACTCTTCTCAAAAAACAAGCTTTTTCTTGCAATCTGTAACCATTTTCATATAGTATACCAAGCAAATAACCAAAAGAAACTCCTGTTCCTTTTGCTAAAAAAGCCACTTTTACCTTGAAAAAGGATCACGTGAATACGAAAATAAAAACCGAGCTCGCAAAACATATAAATCTCGCCTCAAAGACTGGAGTATTTTTCTCAGCCTTTGACTCAGCGGGGCAACTTTTGGCTGCCAATGGGGTGATCAAGACGGATAGAGCAGTGGAGTTACTTGTAGATAGCTTCTGCACTGGAATTCTCAATAAATACTGAGAAAAAATCAAAAAGCTGATTTTTGATCTGGTGACTGAAATTAGAATCCAAAACGACCCAAATGAACTCATCAAAGTACCAATGCATGAGCGGGGAGTGTTCCTTGTGCAGTGAGAGGATCACAAGAGCTGAGTTCTTCTGCCAAATACCAAGTGAATAGATACCATCCAGCAGGCACTCTCCGCTATCAAGCAAAAATATGGACTCTCATCACAGGTCTCTGTCTATCTTTTTAAGACCATTAGAGTTGAAATCCCACTATAGATCAAATATGTGATATAAAAAAATAAAAAACCTGAAGCATGACTTCAGATTTTTCTTTATATTTTTCGGAGATATTAGATATTAACTATTCTCTCGTAATCATTTTTACGAATGTTTCAGTAGGTACCTCAACACTTCCGATAGCCTTCATTCTTTTCTTACCTTCTTTCTGCTTTTGGAGAAGTTTTCTTTTTCTACTTACATCTCCTCAGTAACATTTAGCAAGAACATCCTTTTTAATTGCAGAGATCGTCTCACGGGCAATGATTTTATTTCCAAGTCCTGCCTGGAGTGGAATCGCGAACAGATGCTTTGGAATCAGTGTTTTTAATTTTTCTACTGCTTCACGACCGAGATAATATGCCTTATCATAATGCACAACCCAAGTTAATGCCTCAACTTTCTCGTTATTGATAAAGATATCGAGTTTCACCAGATCATCAGGTGTATATCACTTAAATTCATAGTTCATGGTCGCATATCCTTTGGTCGCAGACTTGAGACGATCATAGAAGTCAACGATAATCTCTCCCATCGGCAACTCATAATGCCAAACAACTCTGGTTGCATCAATATATTCCATATTTTTGAGTTTTCATCTATATTCCTGAGAGAGTGCCATGATATTCCCCGCATATTCTTCTGGCCCCACAACTTCAACATTCGCAATCGGTTCCAGAATCATTTCAATCATCCCTTGATCAATCATATCAGATCCTGATTTTACCACGATCCAAGGATTCAAAATCTCAGCCAGCTTTTTAAACTTTGGATTTTCAAGCATAGTTCCAAAAATTCATTCTGAATGTTCAAGGTGTTCGATCTCGCTTGTTGTCAGCTCAAACTTCTCCATTTTCAGGATTTCGCGATAGAGTCCTGTTTGAACGAGTCATTTGATATTCATTCAGGTTTTAATCAGAGGGATTGAGAGGTTTTTAGACTTAACTAAATACATTACAGTTGGTATCGTGAAAATGGTATCAAGTCCATATTCACGGAAAAGTCTCTCTTTGATGATATCCATATGAAGCATTCCCAAAAATCCACAGCGGAATCCTAGTCCCAAAGCCTTACTATCTTCCATTTCGTAGGCAACAGCACTATCATTGAGTGAGAGTTTTTCTAGACTATCCTTGAGTTTATCGTATTCAGTCGAATCAATAGGGTATACTCCAGCATATACATAGGGAGTAACTTTTCTAAAACCAGGAATCAAAAACTGATGATACTCATCTTTTGTCTCGTTTTTTCAGACCTTTGCTTTGATGATGGTATCTCAGATTTGCACATCTCTCACTGATTTTTGTCCAGTCACAATATATCAGATTTGTCCTTCATTAAGTGATTTATCTGGTGTATATTCTGGCGTGAAATATCCTACTTCAGTTGGGAAAAAGCTTTTGTCCGAGTGGATCAAATATACTTCATCTCCAGCAGAAAAAGAGCCATCTACTACCTTTACATAGGCGAGAACTCATTTATAAGGATCAAATACTGAATCAAAAATCAATGCTCTTGAAACTTCCTGCATACTGCTTATCAATGATAAAATTTACCTCAAAAGGTACGAAAATCCTCAATCTTTTCAAGTCAATCTCTCGCTATTGCTTGGAAGTGAAGTTCTCATCTAGAAAAAATGAAAAACTGACTTCATTTCACTGAAATCAGTTTTTTGATTTACTTCTCAGTCTCAACTCAGAGATCTGCTGCTTCTAAATAAAATACCTCTTCGATACTGCGTTCAAATCTCCTCGCAATCAGAAATGCAAGTTTGAGAGAGGGGTTATACTTCCCTAGCTCGAGAAATACAATCGTTTCCCTTCTCACCCCAACTTCATTTGCAAGGTCTTGTTGGGTTAAATTATACTGAGCTCTCAGCTCTTTGATACGATTTTTCATTTGTTTACAAATAAGATTAAAGTCAGATTTTATCTGGATTTTTTGAAAAATATCGTGAATTTAATCCTAGTAGTACAAGTCACAATATCCATACCATTCTTAATATATCATTAGCACTGAATATTTCTAAGAAATGAAAATGTCCTTCTAGTAGAGATACTAAGAGAATGATTCACATTAGGAGCTGAAACGATGCTGCAAGTGAGGTATAGCCGATTCTCTTAAACATTTCATCAGTTTCAATAGATCATGTCTGTTTTTTTATCTTCCTCGCATGATAGAGCACCAGTATTGCTCAACCTATTAGGAGAACTACAAAGAGTGTAAAAAATCAATATGATGGTGTTAAAGGGGTGAAAGGAATTTGGCTTAGGAGGTTGATGAGAGCTCAGAATCCCCAAGCTGCAAGGATAATACCGATAATCCTTAAAGTTCTTGCTTTTCCCATTACAATCAGAAAAAAGATAAAAAAGTTATGAATATATAACAATATGTTATATAAACATAACATATTAAAAATCAAGAGAAAGTTAGAAAAAATTAACAAATCTGAAAATATTCAGCTGGGAACTATAATTTTATATATAGGATTTTCCTTGTAAAGTGCTAGAATATCTGTATGATAAAAATATAAAAGTAGATTGTTTTTAATATGTTTATTGATTTTAAATGACTGACTCAAATACTTCAAAAACCTCAGCTTCTGAATCCTCAAAAAAAACTCGTGCTGAACAAAATAATGTTTCTCTTTGGACTTCTCTCTGAGTAGTTCTATTCTGTGGTATCCTTATGCCTTTGTGGATACTGCATTCTCGTCCTGCTAAACTTTCGAGTCCTGAGGTAGAAACAGGAGAAAATCAGATTTCTTCCGCTACTTGAATCCAAAGTGCTATAGCCGTAACTTCAAATGCTGAGCGAGAAATCCTAAAACCACTTTTGCTAGACTGACAAATTGATCAAATTATAAATGACGGATCCTCAAGTTATACCTTTATTTCAAAGACTGAGCAGATTTATCAGGTTAAAAATCTTCCATCAGAACAGTTGGGTGAGGCGCTTGAGAAATGTTCTACAAAGTGTGAGCATATCCTGATTTCTGATCTCTAAAAAATATAGGAGCTTGCTTTCTACTTGACAAGAGGATTTTTTCCTACTTGCATTTCTAAAGTAAATCCATATAGTTACCAGCAGATTATTCTTTATTTTTTCTAGTAAAAATAGTATGAAAACCCTACTCCTTATCGGACTTATCCTTGATGGGATTATCTTTATCGCGAGTGTTTTGCTTCAGTCTCCAAAAGGAGGTGGACTTGGTCTCGGATTGGGAGGAGCTTCTGCAGGAGGAAACGAATACGGAAGCAAAAAAACAATGGAATGAAAATTACAAAAAATAGCTATTATTACAGGTATCATTTTCGTAATAATCTGCCTGTTTTTACCTTATGTTAAATAATGCGATATCGTTATTACGAGATTAATTCCACAAAAAAAACACTGACCTATTTTCTTTATGTGATTGTAGTGCTCTGGTTTTTTGCTACTGTGGCTCTTGGTTATCAGTTTCTTGTAAAAAACTCGAAATCAACTTCTAAAAAATGATGAACTTTTGTGGAAGCAATTTTTGATCAGGTTTCTTACCTGCCTTACCTAAAAAATGACTGACAGAGTATGTTTTATCAGTCTTTTTTGTTTGATGCGTGTGTAGGGTATGCTACGCTCAACTCTGAAGGTCTAAAAGGGGAAACTTGTAAGATTACAACTCAGGACTATCAGACTTACTATGTAAATCTTGCAACAGGTGGGAAAGTATGGAGTGATGGTGTTCCGATGACACTTGATGATGTGTATTTCACGTATGATCATATCATTCGTCAAAATGCTTGGGATATCAAGACACTCAAGACTTACCAAGAGATACAAATCTCTCAGGAGAATGATAAGCTCAAGATCGTTTTCCCAACAAGTACAACTGATAATAATTACTTTTTCAGCTTCTATATTTTGCCAAAGCATGTCCTAGAGCATGCGAATAGTGATATGTATAAGAAGATTTTTGCGGCAAATCCAGTGACAAGTGGTTGTGGAAAAATCGCTCCAAAATCAAGCGATAGTCAAAGTCTTGTCTTCGATCTCACAAAATGTGAAGATACTAACCTCGCTTTCTATCAGATCAAAAACTATAACGGATTTGATACGCTCGCAAAGTCTGTTTTAGAGGAGAAAAATACTCTTGTAGATACCTATGCAAATCAGGTGACTCTTGAGGGATATCAGAAGCTTAATATCATCAAAAGTCAGATTTTGACTCTTTTCTTCAATACAAAGTCTGAAAGAATGAAGGTAAGACTTAGAAGAGCACTCTGATGATTGATCAATGCTAATTTCTATACTGGAGAGTATAAGCAATATCTCAAAAAATACAATGATCCACTGCTTACACTCTTTTACTCAGATGGAAGCAATATTAAGGAGTTTATCAATCGTCTTTCAGCCTCTGATGAATGAGAAGAGGTAGTTCAACAAAAGGATCTCCAAGATAGTGGAGTTCAGCCACTCAAGAAGTCAATTTCTATCAATGGAGTAGAGAGAAAGTTTCTTTTCTATCTCCAAAAGCCAGAAAAGACCTTTAATCTTGATATTAAATTTTCAAATCAGTTTGAGATAATCAAGGTAAAAGACGCTTCAGGAAATACTTTCAGTCCGAAAAACTATAAAAAAACTGACAAAAAGATCACCTATCCACTTGAACTTGGAAAGAATCTTAAAGATGGACTCAATCAATACACTATTGAGTGAACTATCAAAGGTAAAACCTATACTATCGCAAATATTGATCTCTATCTTTTGACGACAACTGCACCAAAAATTGAGCAAAATACTGATGTATCAAAGATTTCTGTTGTATATTACAATAATCTTGAATCAAACTTTGCAATCAAGCAGCTAAGAGAACTCCTTACCAATGCCGGTATCTTAGAATACTTCCTTTTTGAACAGGTGAGTAGTCCAGAGGAACTTGAAGCAAAGCTCGTTATGGGAAATTATGATATTCTGCTCAATACGATCAATATTGGACTTAAAAAGGATATCTTAAAAATCTTGACAACAAGCGATGCATTAGTAAATCCATCAAAATATACCAATCCAAAACTAACAAATCTCTTCAAACAGTATACAAAAAGTCCACAAAAAACTGAACTTTCAACTGAGATTAGCAAGATCTTTGCTCAAGATATGCCTTTTGTGGTTTTGTGATATCCGTTTGACTTTGTAAATGTGAAGTCAAATTTGCTAGAAAATGGCTTTGCTTATACTGGGGATTTGTATGAATACAACTGGAGAAATCATCTCTATCATACCGCAACTCTTGTGCAAAATACAGTTCTTGATTTCTCAAAACTCAAGGATATCCCTGGTTTTATCAGACATATCCAGCAATTAACAAATCCTAACCTCTCTTGAAATCTTAAGGCTGAAACTGTAGTTTCTGGTAGTGGAGAAAACCTCTCAGGTGCACTTCAAACAATAACAGAAACCTGAAATCAGAATTTATCTCTTGAAACTTCGGATCAGAGACCTCAGATCAATACAGATAATCCATTTGAAGGACTTGTTAAACCTGCCTAATCCTTATATTTATTCTCTTGTTCGCTGTATGGTATCGATTTATTCGTATATTCAGATTGGAGTTATCTTTATCGTATCGGTGAGTTTACATGAATTTGCGCATGCCTATGCCTCATATAAACTCGGTGATCCGACACCAAAAATCCAATGAAGACTGACTCCCAACCCAATAAAACATATTGATCCTATCTGATTTATTCTTATTTTTTTGATCGGATTTGGTCGAGGGAGACCTGTACAAATTGATCCTAGCTACTACAAAAAGCCCTATAGAGATGAACTGATTGTTGCTCTAGCTGGACCACTGACCAATGTGATTTTGGGAATTCTAGCGATCATAATTATGATGGTGTATATGAAAACATTTGCACTCGGACTCAATGCACTATCTACGCAGACAGATCTTGTGATTCAATTTTGGATAACATTTGCGGTGACGAATTTTGCGCTCGCAGCATTCAATATGATCCCTTTGCCACCACTAGATGGATATAGACTGATAAAAGTCTTTAACCATAATGCTGGAGCGTTTCTGGAAAAAAATGTCTGAATTATCTCGATTCTTTTTCTTGCTCTAGTGATCTTTTGACCATTCAAGGGGATATTATGAGAATATATTAGCCGAGTCGCATACGGATTATTTAGGATGCTTGTCTTCCCTTTCTCTCAGCTATTTTTTTAGTGAGAGGGGGAATTAAAAAAACTTGAAAAATCTGAAATTATCACTACTATCGTAGTCCATGAGGATTGGAATCTCATTCCTTTGGTTGTATATACCTAGGTATATTTGTTCATTAAAAGTTATAACAGAAATATTCTATAAGTAAAAATCATGATATAGATTCTAAAAGATGTAAACCTACGGTCTTCATAAAATTGGAAGATGGTCTTAAGCGGATTTGGAGCTATTGAGTAAAAAACTCAACAGCTTCAAAATGGCTTATCTAAGCAAAAAGCGGGTTTAGAAGTTATATAAGATTTCTACTTTTGTAGATTAAGGATCACGAGGTGGGTAGGATTTATAGTTTAGAAGTTATATAAGATTTCTACTTTTGTAGATCAATTAAAGACTGAAAAAGTCCATAAGTTTAGAAGTTATATAAGATTTCTGCCTTCATAAAGCCTTAGAATTACTAGAGAAAAATAGGAAATACCTACTTTATAA
>ERZ773062.1133-NODE-1133-length-11727-cov-16.253598_pt1 | contig 11727 bp, 13 predicted proteins | sample MGYA00580626_ERZ773062 | MGnify/ENA primary metagenome ERZ773062 (study PRJEB29015, sample SAMEA2738003) | human oral metagenome | biome: human oral; feature: human-associated habitat; material: dental | place: China | collected 2058 ...
CTTTTCGTGTGACGACTGCGACGCCTTCTGGTGCCCAGACGGCGACTTTGGCAGTTCCTGTTACACGGATCCAGCCTAGTCCTGAAATGACTAGGTCTGTCTTATCCTTAATATTAAAGACATGCTGGACCAGTTTTGGAAACTCTTCTTTTTCCTTACTATTTGGTGGTGTAAGAAGGGTTCCAAGGTGCTTGTCGTAAAAGGCACTAGCCCCTTCAAGCTTGGTACGGTGAAGTTTGAGTTCATTATCAAAGAAAGCTGTAAAACCTTGCTTTTCTCCTGCAATGAAATCAAAGCGTCCCAAGCCACCTAAAAAGAGAGTTTGCTCAGGATTGAGCTGGTAGGTTTTAGGTTTGATTTCCTTTTTAGGACTGACATACTTGAGGTTTTTGGCCGTCAAGTAATGGGCCATCTGATGACGATGGATAATTCCCGGTGTATCATAGATATAAGAACCATCATCAAGTGGAATCTCAATCTTATCTAAGGTTGTCCCTGGGAAACGTGAAGTTGTGATGACATTCTGGTCACCCGTGATTTCCTGGATGATAGCATTGATAAGAGTTGATTTCCCAACGTTGGTAACCCCAACTACATAGACATCACGACCCTTACGGTAGTGCTCAATTTTATCAATGACTTCCTTGATAGCATGTTTATTTTGTGCTGAAGTTAGGACGACATCGACAGGACGAAGACCCTCCTCGTGGGCACGTTCCATAAGCCATTGGCTAATCTTGCCTGGTTTAACTGACTTAGGGAGGATATCTTTTTTATTACCAACCAAGAGCACATCATTACCTGATACAAAGCGTGGTAAGCCTGGGATGACAGAACCGTTAAAGTCAAAAATATCAATCACATTGACTACCAAGGCATCACTGTCTCCAACTTCGTGCAAGAGTTTTAGGAAATCATCATCCGTCAGTTGCACATCTGTGATTTCATTGTAATGACGAAGACGAAAACAACGTTGGCAATAAACTTCACCAGTCTCCAAACCTTTTTCAAGTGCTGACTGAGGCGTAAAACCAAGACCAGTCTTATCTGTCGTCTGAATGGTTGCTCCACAGCCAATACAGAGAATTTCTTCCATAGTTAGATTCCTTTTTTATATGTGATAGGTCCGTACTTTTCAGTGATTTGTTTCATAACACGGCGCTCACGAGCTCTGTTAATCTTCGTTTTGATAGAGTCATGCTGAACTAAGGGCTTAACCAAAATCGAACGAATCCCTGCTCGGTGAGCAGCTCGAATATCCGTCATGAGTTGATCCCCAACCATGACCACTTCGTTTTTCTCATAGTGGAATTCCTTCATGGCGCGGTCAATCCCGAAAGTAAAGGGCTTCAAAGCCCAATAAACATAGTCAATCCCAAATTTTTCAACAGCACGTTGAACTCTTTTTTTAGAGTTGTTAGACACTACGATAATGCGAATACCTGCATCACGAAGGTCATGTAACCACTGTTTCATTTCTGGAGTCCCATCAGGGTTATTCCAAGCAATCAGAGTGTTGTCCAAATCCACCAAAACAGCTTTGATCCCTTGGTTTTTCAGGCTTTGGACTGTCAAATCATAAACTGCTTCTACAGCAAAGTCTGGCATGTAGTTTTCAATAGCCATTTTGACTCCTTTTCTTAACTTATTTTTGCAATTTTTTTGAGAAAATGGGATAGAACAAGCCACAGGACAGCACTAGCCAAAGTAATATAAATCCATGCATGCTTATCCTCCATAAATGGAAGAGGAACATTCATCCCGAAAAATCCTGTGATAACCGCAAGCACGGCCAATAAAACTGAAATGATGGTCAAGGTTGTCAAGTTATCATTCAGGTTATTGTTTAGGATGTTGTTGTAAGACCCTGACAGTTGTTGAAGAACTTGAGAAATCAAATCTGTCATGGATACCAGCTGATGGGCCTCAATCATGGCATCATCAAACTGTTCTTTTTCAATTTCATCCAAACGACGATAGAGGGCATGCCCTTGGATATGTTCCAGTAAGATACGGTTTTGTTTGGCAGCTGCGGTTAGATAAACCATACCTGTCTCCAAGTCGGAAAGGGCAAATAGATTTTTCTTGGTTGTTCTCTGACGAAGTAAGCTGTTGACTTCATCTTTACTCTTATCCATCTTTTCAACGATTGGATAATAGGCGTTACTAATGATTTCTAGACTAGCAAAAAGAAATTTGTAAATAGAAAGCGACTCATGGCTATCCAGATAAGCTAACATCTGATCAATGACATAAGCATTCTTATGGTTGCTGATGGTAATCATTCGTTTGTTTTCAACGATAAAGGTCATGGGAATCGCTTCATAGTAATCCTTGTCCTTTTCTAAGTCCAGAACATTGTAGATAAAGGTCACAGTCCCATTCTCACGGTTGTAATCCATATGGGCACGTTCATTTTTATCCAGCGCATATTCGATGGTTTCCTTATCCAATCCGTAGATTTCAGATAAATCTTCAAGATTTTTAATTTTTTCTACATCTAGATTGATCCAGACACAACCATTTCCTAATTGCTCATCTAAAAACATCGTTTCTCCTTTACCAAACTCTTTCTATTGTACCATAAAAGAGGTAAAATTTCAGTTCTCTTCTTTCCTTGAAAAATTGCTGACAACCGTGATACTTCTATTGGGAACAAAGTGAAGGACTCCATCCTCACTGCGCAGTTGAGTCGTACGAATACCGACACTCGCAACCTTACCAGAGATTGTAATCGGACCATTCGTAAACTCAACTTGATCTCCAACATCTAACTGGCGCTCAAAGAGGATGAAAAAACCATTGACCACGTCTGACAAGAAGCCTTGAGCACCCATCCCGATTGCCACCCCAGCAATCCCAGCACCTGCCAGAAGACTTGATACAGGTAAGCCTAGAGTAGATAAAACAAAGTAGAGTAAAAAGAAATAGAGGGTGTAGTTCAAAATATTTTCAATCAATCTAGAAATTGTCTTTTGGCGCGCCTCATCTTTCTGGGAAAATTTTAAGGATGGTTTAATGACTCTTTTCACAACTTGATGGAGAATTATTTTAACGATATAAAAGACAATAAAAAGAAGGACTAGAGAGACTGATTTTGAAAACAACTCTTCTAGAATACTGCTGATATTTAACTTATCGATATAATTTTGAATAAATGTTGGCATAGTAATCTCCTTTCCTAACATTATACCATAAAACGATATCTGAACCAGTTTGGTAAATATTCATTCTGCCTATACTATTATTAGATTCACTTGATTTCAAAACATATTTATACTATAATCAAACCACTACATGGAGAATAAATTAGTTTCTCAATAACTCTCTTGGAATAGACCTTTCTACCTCACCTACTACTAAAACTTTAAAGCATTTATCTCAAGGAAGTATTCTATGTCTATCACACAACGCACTCTTAAACTAGTTCTTGCAACCTGTTTTGCTTGTTTACTAGCCTACTTTTTTGATTTGTCATCAGCTATATCAGCTGGTATCATTGCTATCTTGAGTCTTTCTGATACTCGAAGAAGCACGATCAAGCTAGCCCGCAATCGTCTTTTTTCAACTCTTCTAGCTCTCTTAGTTGGTGTTATAGCTTTCCAACTGACTGGCTATCATATCTGGAGCTTTGGACTTTACTTAGCAATCTATGTTCCTCTAGCCTATAAACTGGGTTGGGAAATTGGAATTACTCCTAGTAGCGTTCTGGTTAGCCATCTCTTAATCCAACAATCAACAGCACCAGCACTTTTACTGAATGAGCTCTTACTCTTCCTAATCGGTACTGGCTTTGCGCTTCTGGTCAATCTCTACATGCCTTCACGTGAAAAAGAAATTCAACATTATCATACTCTTGTTGAAGAAAAACTCAGAGATGTTCTTCTACGACTTTCTTACTATCTGAAAAGAGGAGATGGCCGTAATCAGGCTCAACTTGTAAATGAACTTGACCAACTACTTGAGGATGCTCTTAAGTTAGTTTACCTCGATCACTCTGACCATCTCTTTCACCAGACAGATTATCATATCCACTACTTTGAGATGCGACAAAGACAAACGCGTATCTTAAGAAATATGGCTCAACAGATCAACACATGCCAACTAGCCGCTAGTGAGAGTTTGATTGTCGCTCAGCTCTTTTCAAAAACAGCTAACCAACTGAGTCAAACCAATCCAGCCTACGACTTATTGAATGATATCGAGAGCTACCTAGAGGTGTTTCGCAATCGATCTCTCCCTAAAACTAGAGAAGAGTTTGAGACACGGGCTACGCTTCTACAACTCTTTCGTGAATTAGAACATTTTATCCAGATAAAAGTAGATTTCTACAACCGTTATTCTGACAAATACAGTAACAAATAAAAACTTCTATCGGCAACTCAGTTGCTGATAGAAGTTTTTTGTTATGAATAGATTTAATTTTCGCGCTTCTTTCGAATTGACATGAGACTGATGTCTCTCAAACTAAAGTAAGTAAGAGCCAGCATTCCCAATGTAATAAAGATTTCTGCTGGAAGTTGGAAAATCTGTAGGGCAGACAAGAGCAACAAGATTACAAGGGCAACAAGTCCAAAGACTAATATTACAACATTGACCGTCCCCTTGATACTTTGAGGTGTCGCAAATACATAGAGTAATAATAAGAGTATCCCTATGATTAAATAGACCATCTTTATCTCTTTCTAGCTCTTATTCAGCTGATTTTTTCTTTTTGTTTGCTTTCTCACGCTCTGCTTTGTTGAGGATTTGCTTACGCAAACGAATCGATTCAGGCGTTACTTCCATATACTCATCGTCGTTCAAGAACTCAAGTGATTCTTCAAGAGTCAAGATACGAGGAGTCTTGATAACCGCTGTTTGGTCCTTAGTAGCTGAACGAACGTTGGTCATTTGTTTTGCTTTCGTGATATTAACAGTCAAGTCATTTTCACGAGAGTTTTCACCGATGATCATTCCTTCGTAAACCTCAGTACCTGGGTTGACAAAGATAGTACCACGTTCTTCGATAGACATGATAGAGTAGGTTGTAGCCTTACCAGCATCGATCGAAACAAGGGCACCACGGTGACGTCCACCAATTTCACCTGGAATCAATGGCAAGTATTGGTCAAAGGTATGGTTCATGATACCGTAACCACGAGTCATTGACAAGAACTCAGTTGAGTATCCGATCAAACCACGCGCTGGAACAAGGAAGACCAAACGAGTTTGACCATTACCAGTTGAAATCATATCCAACATTTCACCCTTACGTTCAGAAAGGCTTTGGATAACAGATCCTTGGTATTCTTCTGGTGTGTCGATTTGCACGCGCTCAAATGGCTCGCACTTCACACCGTCAATTTCTTTGACGATAACTTCTGGACGAGATACTTGAAGCTCGTAACCTTCACGACGCATAGTCTCGATGAGGATTGACAAGTGCAATTCCCCACGTCCTGAAACTGTCCATTTATCTGGTGAGTCTGTTGGATCTACACGAAGAGATACGTCTGTTTGCAATTCTGCTTGAAGACGCTCTTCAACCTTACGAGAAGTGACCCATTTACCTTCACGACCAGCAAATGGTGAGTTGTTAACCAAGAAGGTCATTTGAAGAGTAGGTTCGTCGATGTGAAGAACTGGAAGAGCTTCGACTGCATCTGTTGGAGTGATTGTTTCCCCAACGAAGATGTCTTCCATACCTGATACGGCAATCAAGTCACCAGCCTTAGCTTCTTGGATTTCACGACGTTCCAAACCAAAGAAACCAAAGAGTTTCGTCACACGGAAGTTCTTGGTTGTACCATCCAATTTAGAAAGGGTAACTTGGTCTCCAACCTTAACAGTACCACGGAAGACACGTCCGATACCGATACGACCAACGAAGTCATTGTAGTCAAGAAGAGATACTTGGAATTGAAGTGGCTCATCTGAGTTATCGATTGGAGCTGGAATGTGGTCAATAATGGTATCAAAGATTGGCGCCATAGTCTTTTCTTGGTCGGCTGGATCATCTGACAATGAAGATGTTCCGTTGATTGCTGAAGCATAGACTACTGGGAAGTCAAGCTGGTCATCATCCGCACCAAGCTCGATGAAGAGTTCCAAAACTTCATCCACTACTTCTGCTGGACGAGCTGATGGTTTGTCGATTTTATTGATAACGACGATTGGGACAAGGTCTTGTTCCAAAGCTTTTTTCAATACGAAACGAGTTTGAGGCATAGTACCTTCATAAGAATCCACTACCAAGACTACACCGTCAACCATTTTCATGATACGTTCAACTTCTCCACCGAAGTCCGCGTGTCCTGGTGTGTCCATGATATTGATACGAGTTCCGTTGTAGGCAACGGCTGTATTTTTAGCAAGGATGGTAATTCCACGCTCTTTTTCGATATCGTTTGAGTCCATAGCACGCTCTGCCAATTCAGTACGTGCATCAAGAGTTTCAGATTGTTTTAATAATTCGTCAACGAGGGTTGTTTTACCGTGGTCGACGTGGGCGATAATCGCGATATTACGGATATCTTCTCTTAATTTTGTCATGATTTCCTCTGTTATATTCAAAATTTTATTTTCTAACTGAGCAATTATACCATAATTTTAAGCAAATGACTTAACTCAAGTAAGTGTAAATGTTTTCAAAAAATCATTATTCTGTTATAAATTGAGATACAGCAGAAAAGACATAGTCAGCAAATGTACTAATATCGCAAAAAATAGTACGGCTGATGGTTTTCCCATCAGACTTGGTTACTTTTTATAATAGTTGTATTCTTCATGGTATTGGTAGCTATAAATCAGCTCGTACTCCTTGTTTATTTGACAGATTTCAGTGTGGCTAAAAGTATATTTTCATAGCAAAACACCCCCAAGAATTAGAATTTATATCTAACTTTAGGGGTGCAACTCAATATTTCTGTTGTACATAGTCACGGGCACTATTGTAGGCCGTTTGAACCTTATTCCACTGTCGACTACCCCAATTAACCGCACGGTTGTATTGGGTGCTAATCCAGTTAGTCGCGTGGTTAAAGGCACTCTTGGTAACATTCCAAGCTTTGGAGGCGAAACTCTTCACACCATTCCAAGCATTAGAGGCCTTCTTTTTAACATAGTTCAAGCCTTTTTTGATACTGTTCCAAAAGTGCCCACTCAGGGCTGTGTATGGCGACTTACGACCTGACTTGCCTCTACCTGCATGCGATGACTGATCACCAGATTGACCTTCCTTTTGTTTGCGTTGGAAGAGTTGATAAGTATTCTTGCCTTCCTTGCGACTAGCAATGAAGACACGGTCGTTATCCCCGTCGTAAAGCGCAGCCATGAGAAGCTCCTTCTTATCCTTGAATGCAAGCAGGCGATTCTCTGTATCGTAGATGTAGTTTAGCTTTTCTGAGTTCTTCTCAGAAGCGATGTTGGTTCAGTATAGTTAGCTATAAGTAAACTTTATATTGCACCATAAGTAAAATCTCCTGAAGAAATTCTTCAAGAGATTTTAGATTAATTTAACTCATAATCCTACGTCATCAAAAATCTAAACCGATGATTATCCATTCATCTACATAATCCCAAAAAGGGATCGGATATTCTGGCAATTCATCCTTTGACCAAAATATACCTCCTTCATCTATTGGTTTAGACAAATCTAAAACGAGATACTTTCCCATACCATTACTAAAAAAATTGTAATAACAGGAAATATCATCTGTTAACTGATCCTCAAATTCCCAATCATAATCGGCTATTGGTTCAATCATATCTAAATCATCTAATCCCATACTTTTACTCGTATAGTCATTAAAACCTGCATGAATTTTTGTATAAAACTGAATAACACTCTCATCTAATTCTATATTTAACTGCTTAAAATGATCATAAAAATGTTGCTCCAAAATCGGCATTTTCCCCTCATAAAAAACCAAGCTATTGCTTTGATACGTTCTAATAGAATAAAGCAGTGAATAATTGCTTCCAATTTTGATAAGATCTATATCTTCTGAAAATTCCTCTAGATATGAGATTGTATTACTGAGCTCAACTCCTAAATATTTTTTCCATTCCTCAAAAATTATTTGTTTTCTTTTAGAAAAATCTGATGTTTGAAATGCATCGCGCCAATATTGTGGAATAGTATGGTTGGACAGATTTTCAAAATTAGATAAAATCTCGACCATCTCTCCAGCTGATACATATTTCTTTAAAAAATTTAATTTTTCATTCATAAACTACCTCCAATTTATTTATCATACTCTGAAGTTTCCCTTCTAAGATTGCTTCTTTTCTTTTCTTATCATTTCTTCCCTAATAATTAGATTTATTGGTGTATTAGTTTTTTTATACATCGTCCAATTGCTATAAGATTTTGCTCTTTTTGAAGTATTTGCTGATTTATTTAATCCTATAAAATTCTCTTCAAAATTCAACACAGAAAGTTGTTGCTCCGATGATAACTTATCAAATCCCTCCATAGTAACAATTTTTTTCATTGGGACTATATGATCAGCTTCTAATTTCTTGGTAATAACATTTCCTGGTATTGCAAAATCATTCATCGGCAGACTAATCACTTCATTTACTCTCATCCGAAGATCGGGTGTTGGAGTATTATCTCTTAATTTTTTATATTCTGCAGCAGATAATTTACTTTTCCCATATCGTACTTTAGATACTGAAGCACCAGACTTCTCCGCAAACATTTGGAGATGCTCTACTGTCATTGGTAAGCGTCCACCTGTAGGCTTCGTCGTCACCACATCTAAATTTATTCCAACAACTATACCTGATCTACCTATAATATTATTAGAATATCATTAAAATATATTTAACTTTATAACTTTTAGAAACTTTCTATATCAAATTTTTTCAGCTGAAGAAGAGCTACACTATTTATAGCTTTGAAAAGTAATCTTCTATTAACGCATTCGTGTTGTACATTTTTAATATATTTTCAAAATCTATAGATGAAATTTCAGACACATCAAACTCCCCTGTAGCATTTATTTCATCAAAATCACTTGGATATGGAGCTTCTCCCAACTCCAAAGGTGTCCGATTATCAAAATAAGCTACGTGTCCATTATGGTAGATATCTAATCGTTTCGTTTCATAGCGTTCCTCGACTATTTCAGAATACATTATGATCGGATCACAGTCATTCGTATGATTCCAAATTGTTTTATAATACAACATACAAATCCTCCCTAATTTCCCCCATAATTTACAATACGATTTATTTCAATTCTTCTAGTATCGTATCTATGATTATCAATTTCAGAATAAATCAAAACAGGATAATCATCATCATGTTGCCAATAAGTTCGATAGTATTACATTATTGGCCCCCCATCTGATTTTTATCATTAAAAAGTTGTAATGTTTTTTCAAAATCATTTTTTGAAATTTCTATTACGGTAATTTCCTCACTATCGTTGATGGATTCTAAATCTTCATCGGTAGGAAATTCACCCAACTCAAAGGGAATATTAGCATTATAATAACTAATTTTTCCATCTAAAAAAATTTCTAGTTTTCTAATCTCATACCCCTGATTATCAACTTCCGAAAATATCCATGTTGCATATTCGAGAGATGACTGCTCCCAATAAGTTCTATAATATTTCATTAACTTTCTCCTAATTTTCACCATAATTTACAATACGATTTGTTATATCAAGAGAAGATTCATTAGAAACAAGGTACACTCATTCTCTTCCTTTTATAACACTTAAACCACTTGTATCAATTTCAAGATAATTAGAAGTTTGCTTCTATTTCCATGGTGTAGCATAAAACTCTTGATGAAAAATTTCTTCGAGAGTTTTTAATGATTATCGCAAAGTTCAAGCTACTCAGTTTCTTCTAATAAAGAGGGATTAATAATTAATTCTCTTTCAATTTCCAATCCGATTCCACTGATAGTCGTTATTCCATGCATCCCTAATATTTTAGGTTCTTTATCCAATAATTCCCCAGTCTCTTTACAGAAAAAGTTACCTTTAAAATGAATACTATAGAATCCAAAATCCAGCTTTTTCTCTTCCTCTGTTAAGGGAATATTAGCGATAGTATGGAAATATCCTTTTTTCCAATATTCATCACCTACAATAGCAGGTGGAATTAACAAGTTAGAATAATCTGGCATGTATTTATCAATATTTTTTTCATGAGTATTTCCTTTAAAGATAAATACAACATGTTTCCCTTCCACAAAAGAATCCCGAACTTTTCTAACTATATTAGAAACCAGCACTTTACCATAAAAGTAGATTCCCTCCCTAGGAGACACAAGAAATACATCTCCCACTTTTGGAATTGACCTACTTTTTTTAATCACTTTTAGTTGATGAGTAGCTGCCTTTGTGTCATAAAAGTTATCTAACTCCTTCTGAATTTCTAAATTTAAACTTTCATAACGTTCTTTTCTTCTTAAAGCTATTAGATTTGTATTCATTATTAATTTCCTCCATTAAGATATTTTTCACCATTCCAAGCATTAGAGGCTGTCTTTTTAACATAGTTCCAACCCTTTTTGAAACAGTTCAAGAAGTACCCACTTGGGGCGGTGTAGTTGACGGGGTTGTTCTGCACATAGTTGTATCAGTTCAGGCTGAGAGGTTCTGTGTTCTCATCTGGGTAGCCATCCTCGGTTAAGAAAGTACCTTCCTGACTATCATAATAGCTTGTGCGTAAATAGTCAAGTCCAATATCATCACGATCCTCGCCATTATAGACAAATGGCTGAGCTGTTGGGTCTGTGCTTGTCTTTCTTGTTCCATAAAGATGATAGCTAGTTAATGCGACGGCTTGTTCATCCTTGGTCAAGCCTGTCACAGAGCCTGACTGGTTAGTCAAGTAGTTGTAGCTGTCACCTGTTTGGTTGTTGAAGCAGCTAGCTTGACCCTGACCATAGCTATAGGCTTCTCGAGCCTTGCCATCATGGTCATAGATTTCAAGGACTTCTGTATGTTCACGATTGACATCGTTGACATAGTTGCGTTCATCGTAGTAGTTGTAGATTTCCTCTCGTATGGTATAAGGGATCAGGACATCCTGAACCTGACTGGCATAGGTTACTTCCCCCCTGTCCAGGTAAGTTACCGAGCTCTGGTGGGTTGACCACAATCCCTTCCTTACTTGCTCGATCCTTAGCCACTTTCTGGTGATAGGCTCTCGACACATCGTCAAAGATACTGTGCCAGATGCTTCCTACTGTTTGTGGTAGAGCAGACAGGGCTTGGAGAACATTCTGACTAAAGCCATAAAAGAAGAGGGAGTTTTATTCCCCACTTGGGGCTGTATATGGCGACTTACGACCTGACTTGTCTATACCTGCATGCGATACCTGATCCACAGATTGAGCATCCTTGGATTTGCCTTGGAAGAGTTGATAGGTGTTCTTGCCTTCCTTACGACTAGCAGTAAAGACACGATTATCATCTCCGTCGTAAAGTGCGGCCCTTCTTGTCCTTGATCGCAAGCAAGCGGTTCTCTGTGTCGTAGATATAGTCTAGCTTCTCTGAATTCTTCTCAGAAGCGATGTTGATTCAGTATAGTTAGCTATAAGTAAACTTTATATTGCACCATAAGTAAAATCTCCTGAAGAAATTCTTCAAGAGATTTATTAATGTTAATTAATACATTGTCTATTAATCCATATAAATACACATACCTTCTAATAATTTCTTAGCTTCCTTAAATCCCTCTAATCCATATTTAGATAAGATTTCTACATCATCA